>Ga0172369_10004456_pt1 | contig 17752 bp, 12 predicted proteins | sample LakKiv25m_FD_114539 | JGI IMG/M metagenome (GOLD analysis project Ga0172369, IMG submission 114539) | Freshwater microbial communities from Kabuno Bay, South-Kivu, Congo - kab_022012_11.25m | ecosystem: Environmental > Aquatic > Freshwater > Lake | place: Democratic Republic of the Congo...
GAGACGATCTGCTCCCGGGTGGCGTCGGGCTTGCCGTAGGCGATGTTCTCGGCGACGGTGCCGAAGAACAGGAAGGGTTCCTGCAGCACCAGGCCGATGTGGCGGCGCCAGTCGGCCACGGCAACGCTGCGCAGGTCGCGGCCGTCGATGCGGATGGCGCCACCGCTCGGGTCGTAGAAACGGCAGATCAGGTTGACCAGCGTGCTCTTGCCCGAGCCGGAATGGCCAACCAGGCCGATCATCTCGCCGGGCCGGATGTCGAGGTCGACGCCCTTGAGGATGACGCGGTTGCCGTAGCGGAAATGCACGTCGTCGATGCGGATGGCGCCACTCGGCGGTGGCAGGACGGCGGGCTGTGCCGGGTCGGGCACGCTGGAGACATGGTCGAGGATGTCGAAGATGCGCTTGGCACCGACCGCGGCCTTCTGGGTCGAGGAGACGATGCGGCTCATCGAGTCGAGCCGCGTGTAGAAGCGCGAGATGTAGGCGAGGAAGGCGGTCAGCACGCCGACCGTGATGCTGTCCTGGGCGATCAGCCAGATGCCGAACCCCCAGACGACCAGCACGCCAATTTCGGTGAGCAGGCCGACGGTGGGCCCGAACAGCGACCAGACGCGGTTGAGACGGTCGTTGACATCCAGGTTGTGGCGGTTGGCGGCACGGAAGCGCTCGGCCTCGCGGGCTTCCTGGGCAAAGGCCTTGACGACGCGGATGCCGGGGATGGTATCGGCCAGGACCGAGGTGACCTCGGCCCAGACGCGGTCGATTTGCTCGAAGCCGGTGCGCAGTTTCTCGCGCACGATGTGGATCAGCCAGACGATGATCGGCAGCGGCAGCAGCGTCACCAGCGCAAGCCAGGGATTGATCGAGAAGAGGATGACGGCGGTCATCGCGATCATCAGCACGTCGGTGGCGAAGTCGAGCAGGTGCAGCGAGAGGAAGACGTTGATGCGGTCGGTCTCGGTGCCGATACGCGCCAGCAGGTCGCCGGTGCGCTTGCCGCCGAAGTATTCGAGCGAGAGTTTTAGCAGGTGCTCGTAGGCGGTGGTGCGCAGGTCGGCGCCGATGCGTTCGGACACCAGAGCGAGCAGGTAGGTGCGTGCCCAACCCAGTCCCCAGGCGAGCACCGCGGCGCCGAGCAGGCCACCCAGCAGCCAGGCGACCTTGATCCAGTCGATCGGCGTGCCGTTCTGGTAGGGGATCAGCACGTCGTCCATCAGCGGCATGGTCAGATAAGGTGGCACGAGGGTCGCCGCGGTGGCCGCCAGCGTGAGCAGGAAGCCGGTCAGCAGCATACCCTGGTAAGGCCGGGCGAAACGCCACAGGCGCAGCAGCACCCAGGTCGAGGGCGGCGTATGCAGTTCGCGCGCGCAGTTGGGACACTCGTCCTCGTCGGACGGCAGCGGCGCCTGGCAGACCGGGCAGGTGGCCGCGGCGGGGGGTTCCGGCGGCAGGCCGCGCACCAGGCTGTCGCGCTGGCGGTTGAAGGCGCGTTCGAACTTCAGCGCGGCCGGATTGTGCGAGAGGGTATAGCGCCAGCGCGCCAGCAAGCGTTCGCCGTCGAGCAGTTCGAGCGTGCCGATGCCCTTGTGGTCGTGATGGGCGAGGCTCAGCCCGCCGGCGAGCGGCCAGCTGCGTTCCCCATCGATGATGCGGGTCGGGGTCAGCACGAGCGTGCCGGGACGAAAGGCAAGCTGCGCGTCGAGGTCGATGTCGAGCGCGGCGAGCGGCGTTTCGCGCTCTGCGGCCGGCGCGCTCTGGAGTAAAGTGGGAGTTGTGTTCAAAATAACGAAATAACGACGCTATGCGGAAGCAAAGGACGGGCGGGAGCGGGCGGAATGATAAGGCCGCCGTCCCGCCACCGCCGACTTTTCGTCAGCGACCTGTTTTCTTCCCTGTCATGTCGCCGCTGTCAGCCTTTGCCGCATTAACGCGTTAAGCCGTCGAGAAGTTTCATTCCGCCGCCCACGCCATGAAATCCATTGAATTCCTCAAGATCGTCCATCTGCGCGGTCCCAACATGTGGACCTACCGCCCGGTGCTGGAAGCCTGGGTGGATATCGGTGAACTGGAGGACTGCCCCTCCAACACCCTGCCGGGCTTCACCGAACGCCTCGTCGCCTGGCTGCCCGGCCTGCGCGAACACCGTTGCAGCTATGGCGAGGAGGGCGGCTTCCTCAAGCGGCTCGAAGAGGGCACCTGGCCGGCCCACATCCTGGAACACGTCACGCTCGAACTGCAGAACCAGGCCGGCATGCCCGGCGGCTTCGGCCGCGCGCGCAGCATGACGCAGGTTGGTCGCTACAAGGTGATCGTGCGCGCCTGGCATCCCGACGTCACACGCGAGGCGCTCGGCGCGGCGCGCGAGCTGGTGATGGCGGCGATCGAGGACCGCCCCTTCGATGTCGCCGCCACCGTCGCCCGCCTGCACGAGATGGCCGACCGCAAGATGCTGGGGCCGAGCACTGCCTGTATCGTCGATGCCGCCGACAGCAAGGAGCGGCGCATCCCGCACATCCGCCTGACCGACGGCAACCTGGTGCAGCTTGGCTACGGCGCCAGGAGCCGCCGCATCTGGACGGCGGAGACCGACGCTACCTCCGCGATCGCCGAGAGCATCGCCGGCGACAAGGACCTCACCAAGCAGCTGCTGGCCGCCTGTGGCGTGCCGGTACCGGAGGGACGCCTGGTCGATGACCCCGCCGACGCTTGGGTGGCGGCGCAGGAGATCGGTCTGCCGGTGGTCGTCAAGCCGGAGAACGGCAACCACGCGCGCGGCGTCTCGCTCGAACTGATGACGCAGGCCGAGGTCGCGGCGGCCTTCCCGGTGGCGGACGCCGAAGGCAGCGGGGTGATGGTCGAGCGCTACATCCGCGGCGACGAACATCGCCTGCTGGTGGTGAGCGACCGCTGCGTCGCCGCCTGTCGCGGCGAGCGCATCTACATCACCGGCGACGGCCGCAGCACGGTGCGCGCGCTGATCGACCGCCAGATCAACAGCGATCCGCGCCGCGGCGAGGCCGAGACCTTCCCGCTCGAACCCATCACCGTCGACAGCGATGCGCTGGTCCGGTTGCAGCTGGAGCGCCAGGGATTGACGGCCGACGCGGTGCCGGCCAACGGTCAGGAGGTGCTGATCCAGCGCACCGGCACCTATGCGATCGACGTCACCGACGACGTGCATCCCGAGACAGCCGCCATCGCCTGCCTGGCCGCGCGCATCGTCGGGCTCGACATCGCCGGCATCGACCTGGTCTGCGAGGACATTGCGCGGCCGCTCGGCGAACAGGGCGGTGCGATTGTCGAGGTGAATGCCGGGCCGAGCCTGCTGATGCACCTCAAGCCCGCGGTCGGTCAACCGCGCCCGATCGGCGAGGCGATCGTCAGCCATCTGTTTCCCGATCACGACGGCCGCATTCCGGTGGTCGGCATCACCGGCAGCCGGGCAACCACGGCCGCGGCGCGCATCCTGGCGCGCCTGCTTGAACTCGATGGCCGGCGCACCGGGCTGGCCTGCAGCGCGGGCCTGTTTCTCGGCGAGCGGCGCGTCACAGCGGAGGATAGCGCCCGCTGGGCGCCGGCGCGGCGCCTGCTGATGAATCGCGCCATCGATGCCGCGGTGATCGAGAATCCGGCGCGCGTGATGGCCGCCGAGGGGCTCGCCTACGACCGCTGCCAGGTCGGGGTGGTCACCGCCATCGAGGACAGCGCGCTGATGCCCGAGCACGAGATCACGACGCCCGAACTGCTGTTCCGGGTTTTTCGCACCCAAGTCGATGTCGTGCTGCCCGGCGGCACGGCGGTGCTCAACGCCGACGACCCGAGCGCCGCGGCGCTGGCCGAGCTGTGCGACGGCGAGGTGATCTATTTCGGCACCGATGCCGCCCTGCCGCTCATTGTCGAGCATCGTCGCAAGGGCGGCCGTGCGATCGCGGTGCGGGCGGGCAGCATCGTGCTGGCCGCCGCCGCGCTCGAAGCGCCGCTGGTCGAGCTGGCCGCGCTGCCCGATTCCCCGCCCGGCGCCGATCTGCCGACGGCATTTCTCGCCGCCCTGGCGGCTGGCTGGGCGCTCGGGCTACCGACCGAGCTGCTGCGGGCCGGCTGCACCACCTATCGTTCCGAACTCGCTGCTGCCTGAGCAAACCTCTACTCATGGAAATCTCCCGCATCCGGGCCCTGCGCGGCCCCAATCTGTGGTCTCGTCACACGGCCCTGCAAGCCCTGGTGCGCTGCACGCCCGACGAATGTGCGATCAGCCATCTGCCGGGTTTCGAGGCCCGCATCCGCGCCCGTTTCCCGCTCATTGGCCCGATGCGGCCGATCGGCTACAGCGGCGACCTGGCCGTCGCTCATGCCCTCCAGTTCGCGGCGCTCAACCTGCAGGCGCAGGCCGGCTGTCCGGTCTCGTTCAGCACGACGGCGCCGACCACCGAGCCGGGACTGTTCCAAGTCGTTGTCGAATACACCGAGGAGGCCGTTGGCCGGCGGGCCCTGGCGCTGGCCGAGGCGCTCTGCCGCGCCGCCATCGACGATCAGCCATTCGATCTCGACGCCGCGCTGGCGGAGTTGCGCGAACTGGATGCCGACGAACGGCTCGGCCCGTCCACCGGCTCGATCGTGCAGGCGGCCGTCGTGCGCGGCATTCCCTATCGGCGCCTGACGCGCGGCAGCCTGGTGCAGTTCGGCTGGGGCAGCAAGCAGCGCCGTATCCAGGCAGCCGAGATCGACACCACCTCGGCGATCGCCGAGTCGATCGCCCAGGACAAGGAACTCACCAAGGAACTGCTGCTCTCGGCCGGCGTGCCGGTGCCGCGCGGCATCGTCACCGACAGCCTTGCCGCCGGCTGGCAGGCCGCGCGGGAGGTCGGCCTGCCGGTGGTGACCAAGCCCTACGACGGCAACCAGGGCAAGGGCGTGACCGTGGATATCTCCCACGAGGATCATTTTGCCATCGCCTTCACGGCGGCGCAGGAAGTCAGCGACCATGTGATGGTCGAGAAGTTCATCACCGGCCACGACTTCCGCCTGCTCGTCGTCGGCGACACGCTGGTCGCGGCGGCGCGGCGCGAACCGCCGCACGTGATCGGCGATGGCGTGCATACCGTGCGCGAGCTGGTCGATATCGTCAATAGCGACCCGCGGCGCGGCACCGGCCACGCGACTTCCCTGACCAAGATCCGTTTCGACGAGATCGCGCGGGCGCGCCTGGCGGTGCAGGGCTACACTCCCGACACGGTCCTGCAGAAGGGTGCGCGCGCGGTGCTGCGCAACAACGCCAACTTGTCGACCGGCGGCACGGCAACCGACGTTACCGACGACGTTCATCCCGACGTCGCTGCGCAGGCGATTGCTGCCGCCCAGACGGTCGGCCTGGACATCGCCGGCGTCGATGTGGTCTGCGAGGACATCGGCCGGCTGCTCGAAGAACAAGGGGGTGGCATCGTCGAAGTCAACGCCGCGCCGGGCCTGCGCATGCACCTCGATCCGTCCTATGGCAAGGGACGCGATGTCGGCAAGGTGGTGATCGACACCATGTTCCCGCCCGGGACGGACGGTCGCATTCCGGTGGTCGCCGTCGCCGGCACCAACGGCAAGACCACCACCGTGCGCCTGACCGCCCATCTGATCGCCCAGAGCGGCAAGCGCATGGGCATGACCACGACCGACGGCGTCTATATCGAGGGACGGCGCATCGATACCGGCGATTGCAGCGGGCCGAAGAGCGCCAAGAACGTGCTGATGCATCCGGATGTCGATGCCGCGGTCTTCGAGACCGCGCGCGGCGGGGTGCTGCGCGAGGGCCTCGGCTTTGATCACTGCGATGTCGCCGTGGTCACCAATGTCGGTCAGGGCGATCACCTCGGCCTCAACTTCATCACCACCACCGAGGAACTCGCGGTCGTCAAGCGCGTGATCGTCCAGAACGTCCGCCCCGGCGGTGCGGCGGTGCTCAACGGCGCCGATCCGAACGTCGTGCGCATGGCGGCGAGTTGTCCCGGCCAGGTCATCTTTTTCGCCGAGTCGCCCGAACACCCCGAGATGATCACCCATCGCGCCCAGGGCAAGCGGACGATCTTCCGCGACGGCGATGCCATCGTCTGTGCCGCCGGTGTTGAGAGCGAACGGCTGCCGCTGCGCGACATGCCGCTCACTCGCAACGGCACGATCGGCTTCCAGGTCGAGAACGCGATGGCCGCGATCGGTGCGGCCTGGGCGCTCGGCATCGACTGGAACAGCATCCGCCTCGGACTCGCCACCTTTGTTAGCGATGCCGCCACGGCACCCGGCCGCTTCAACCTGTTCGACTATCGCGGCGCGACGCTGATCGCCGATTACGGCCACAACCCGGACGCCATCGCGGCGCTGGTGCAGGCGGTCGAGGCGCTGCCGGCCCCGCCTGCGGGGCGGCGCTGGGTGGTCATCAGCGGTGCCGGCGACCGCCGCGATGAGGACATCATCCGCCAGACCGAAATCCTTGGCGAGGCCTTCGACGGGGCGATCCTTTACCAGGATGCCTGCCAGCGCGGCCGCGCCGATGGCGAGGTGCTCGGGCTGTTGCGCCAGGGGCTCGCCCATGCGACGCGCACGCGCGCGGTCGAGGAGATCCGCGGCGAGTTTCTTGCCATTGATACCGCGCTGGCGAAGCTCAAACCCGGCGACGTTTGTTTGATCCTCGTCGATCAGGTCGAGGCGGCGCTGGCGCACATTGCCAAGCGCATCGAAGAGACACGAAGCTGAAAGTCGGCGCCGGCAGGACGGCGCCCCGTCCCCGTCAGCCGGGCTTGGCCTCGCCGCCGAGCGCCTCCAGCAGCCCGTCGTAGAGGCGCGCCAGCTCGCCGGCCATCAGCACGAAGTCGGCGTCGAACTGCTCGTCGGCATCGGTCGCCGCCGCGTCCCCTTCCTGACGCAGCAGGTCGAGGAAGGCGAGGCGCTTGAGGGCCAGCCGGTCGGCGAGTACGAAGGAAATCCGGTCGCGCCAGGTCATGCCCAGCCGCGTGACGAGCTTGCCGGCGGCCAGATGCGCGGCGATTTCCGGACCGCCGATGTCGTGATGCACGTAGCGGATCGCCGCCTGGGCGGCGTTCGCCGGACGCAGTTCGAGGTCGCTGTCGAAGCTGAAGTCGGCGGGTGGTGTGCCGGCGGCCAACCAGCCGCTCATCGCGCCGACGGCAGAAACCTGGGTCTGCAACGGTCGCGGCGCGAGGCCGGTCGAACCGGCGGCCCAGACTTCCATGAATTCGTCGGCGCGCGCGTCCGAGCCGGCATCGACCGTCAGCCAGCCCTGCGCGGGATCGAGCCAGGCCCAGGTGGTGCGGCGCTGGCAGAAGGCCCGCGGCAGCAGTTCCTCGGTGACACGTTCGACCAGTTCGCGCATTTCCCGGCGGCCAAGCCGGCGGTCTTCGGCCGCCTCGATCTTGGCGGCACGCTCCTGCGCGGTCTGGCGGATCACGGTGGCCGGCAGCAGCTTTTCCTCGACACCGAGGGCGAGTAGCCAGTGGCCGCCGACGCGATGGACGAAACTCCCTTCCTGGCGTGGAAAGACCCAGCCGCGACTGATCCGTTCCAGGCTGCCACAGTGTGTCAGCGGGCGCCGGGCGAGCGCGGCTTCGAGGGCGTCGGCATCGGGACGCACGCCGTGCGGCAAACGGTAGAGGCGCAGGTTCTTGAACCACATGTTGGGAAATTCCTCGCAAAGGGTGCGCAGGATAGCGCGCCGTCCCGCCGGCGCCGACTTCGCCTGCATAAAAAATCCACGAACGGGCAAGCTTTTGATATGTTAACGAACCCTGCTGCTTTGCAGCAATCGGGACCGGATAACCAAATAAAACCGCGAAAGGGAATGGAAATGGCAAGCCAGAGGTATGTCTATGCCTTCGAGGAAGGCGATGGCAAGAACAAGATGCTGCTGGGCGGCAAGGGTGCGAACCTGTGCGAAATGACGCAGATCGGCCTCAACGTGCCACCGGGCTTCACGATCACCACGGACGCCTGCCTGGCCTATCTCGAACACGACGAACTGCCGAAGGGCGCCTGGGACGAAATCCTCAAGCACATGAAGGATCTCGAAAAGAAGACCGGCAAGCAGCTCGGCGGTAGCGAAAATCCCTTGCTGGTTTCGGTGCGTTCCGGTTCCTCGATGTCGATGCCGGGCATGATGGACACCATCCTCAACCTCGGCCTCAACAAGTCCTCGCTGCAGGCGCTGATCAAGCTGACGAACAATCCGCGCTTCGGCCACGATTCCTATCGTCGCTTCATCCAGCTGTTCGCGAAGATCGCGCTCGGCCTCGACGACAAGCCCTTCGACGAGGCGATGGCGGCGATGAAGCGCAGGGTCGGTGCCGCGCAGGATGTTGATCTCAAGGCCGAACATCTGGCCGAGCTGGCCGAACAGTTCCTCAAGATCGTCGAGACCCAGACCGGCAAGCCCTTCCCCGACGATCCCTACCAGCAACTCGAAATCGCCATCGGTGCGGTGTTCCGTTCCTGGAACGGCAAGCGCGCCATCGACTACCGCAAGCAGTTCAAGATCACCAAGGACATGGCCAACGGCACGGCCTGCAACATCTGCACGATGGTATTCGGCAACATGGGCAACGATTCCGGCACCGGCGTCGGCTTCACGCGCAACCCCGGCACCGGCGAAAACCAGATTTACGGCGAATATCTCGTCAATGCCCAAGGCGAGGACGTGGTGGCCGGCATCCGTACCCCCAAAGCCATCGCCGAGATGGAGCAGGACATGCCGGAGATCTACAAGCAGCTGATCGAGTTGCGCAACCGGCTCGAATCGCACTACAAGGAAGTGCAGGACTTCGAATTCACCATCGAGCGCAGCAAGCTCTACTGCCTGCAGACCCGCAACGGCAAGATGAATGCGCAGGCGATGGTGCGCACCTCGGTCGAGATGTTCAAGCAGAACCTGATCAGCAAGGAACGCGCGCTGCTGCGCATCGAGCCGGGCATGCTCGAACAGCTGCTGGTGCCGCAACTGTCACCGAGCTTCAAGGGCAAGCCGCTGGCCACCGGCCTGCCGGCCTCGCCCGGCGCCGCCTCGGGCAAGATCGTTTTCGACGCCGACAGCGCCGAGACGCGAGGCAAAGCAGGCGAGCGGATCATCCTGGTGCGCGAGGAAACCAAGCCCGAGGACATCCACGGCTTCTTCCAGGCACAGGGCATCCTGACTTCGCGCGGCGGCAAGACCTCGCACGCGGCGGTGGTGGCGCGCGGCATGGGCAAGCCCTGCGTGTCGGGTTGCGAGGCCATCCACATCGACGACATGAACCGTCGTGCCATGATCGGCGACACCACACTGCACGAGGGCGACGTGATCACCATCGACGGCGGCAACGGCAACGTCTATGCCGGTGAGGTGCCGACCGTGCAGGCCGAGTTCTCCGAGGACATGGGGACGCTGCTCAAGTGGGCCGACCAGGTCGCCCGCCTGAAGGTGATGGCCAACGCCGACACCCCCGAGGATGCCGCGCGGGCGCGCAAGTTTGGCGCCATGGGCATCGGCCTGTGCCGCACCGAGCGCATGTTCAACGCCACCGACCGCCTGCCGATCGTGCAGGAGATGATCCTGGCCGAAACGCTGGAAGAGCGCCAGGCCGCCATCGACCGCCTGCTGCCGATCCAGCGTACCGACTTCAAGGGCATCTTCAAGGCCATGAAGGGCCTGCCGGTCACCGTGCGGCTGATGGACCCGCCGCTGCATGAGTTCCTGCCGACCGCTGCCCAGCTCGAGCTGGAGATCGCCCATCTGCATCACCTGCGCGATACCCTGAAGACCCTCGAGGAACTGCCCGAGACGCTCAAGCTGCTCAACCCGCGGCTCTACCAGCAGTATGCCGACGGCCTCAACAAGCTGGGCCGCAGCATGACGGATTTCAAGGACAGCCATCTTGAGGATGACGCCATCCTCAAGAAGGAGCGCACCCTCAAGAAGGTGCGCGCCCTGGCCGAGGTGAATCCGATGCTCGGCCACCGCGGCGTGCGACTCGGCATCACCTACCCCGAGATCTACTCGATGCAGATCCAGGCGGTGCTCGAGGCCGCTGCGCTGTGCGCCAAGGAAGGCATCGAGGTCTATCCCGAGATCATGGTGCCGCAGGTGGCCACCGTCGAGGAGCTGGTCCGCATCCACGGCTATGTCAAGCGCATTCACAAGGTGGTCGAACTGACCCACGGCATCAATGTCGGCTACAAGTTCGGCAGTATGCTCGAAGTCGTGCGCGCCTGCCTGCGCGCCGGGCGCATGGCGCAGGATGCCGAGTTTTTCAGCTTCGGTACCAACGACCTCACCCAGGCGACCTTTTCGTTCTCGCGCGAGGATGCCGAAAACAAGTTCCTGCCGAACTACGTCGAGGCGGGCATCCTGATCGACAACCCGTTCGAGGTGCTCGACCAGAAGGGTGTCGGTGAACTGATGAAACTGGCCGTGACCGAAGGCCGCAAGACCAACCCGGACCTCAAGGTCGGCATCTGCGGTGAGCACGGTGGCCACCCGGCTTCGATCGCCTTCTGCCACAAGATCGGCCTGACCTACGTTTCATGCTCCGGACCGCGCGTGCCGATCGCCCGTCTGGCGGCGGCCCAGGCATCGCTGCAGGACAAGGGCGGCAAGGTCACGAAGAACGCCTGACCGTCGCGGTCTCCGGCGCCGGCGCAAAGTCGGCGCCGGCGGGACGGCGTCCCGGAATGCTTTATCCTTGCGGTTCACGCATCCCGCAGGGACTTTTATGTTTACCCTTGAAATCGTCTCGGACTTCGTCTGCCCGTGGTGCTTCATCGGCACCCGCCGGCTGGCCGCCGCCGTCGACCGCATACGCCTGGAGCGACCGGACTTCAAACTTCGCAAGCACTGGCGGCCGTTCTTCCTCAACCCGGATACGCCGCCGGAAGGTGAACCCTATCTACCTTTCCTCGAAAAGAAATTCGGCAGCCGCGAGAAGGTCGAGGCGCTGTTCGCACGCGTGCGCGAGGCAGGCCGCGCCTGGGGCATCGACTATGCCTTCGAGAAGATCCGGTTCCGTGCCAACACCCTGAAAGCCCACCGGCTGATTCATCGTGTCCAGACGGTCGATCCCGACGCCGCGAAGATCGAGGCACTGGTCGAGCGCCTGTACGTCGCGCAGTTCCAGCGCGGCGAACATGTCGGCGATGCGGCCGTGCTGACGGCCTGCGCGGTCGACTGCGGCTACGACGGCCCGACTATCGCCGGCTACCTCGCCTCGAACCAGGACGAGGACATCGTCAGGCAGGAGGCCGCCGCAGTACAGGCGCTGGGCATCAATCAGGTGCCGACCTTCATCCTGCCGGGTGGCCAGATCATCGTCGGCGCCGAGGATCCGGTCCTCCTTGCCGACGCCATCCTCAAGACGATGTCTGTGGCCTGATGGACGACGCCGGCTACATGGGACTCGCGCTCGACCTGGCGCGTACCGCGGCCAGCCTCGACGAGGTGCCGGTCGGGGCGCTGGTGGTGAAGGACGGCGAGATCGTCGGCCGTGGTTTCAACCAGCCGATCTCGCGCCGCGATCCGACTGCCCATGCCGAGATCATGGCGCTGCGCGACGCCGCCGAGTGCCTCGGCAACTACCGGCTGCCGGGCTGCACGCTGTATGTCACGCTCGAACCCTGCGCGATGTGCATCGGCGCGATCTTCCACGCCCGCATCACCCGCGTTGTTTTCGGCACGGCCGATCCGAAGACCGGTGCGGCCGGCAGCATCATCGACTTGTTCGGCGAGACGCGGCTGAATCACCATGCCGAGATCGTTGGCGGCGTGCGCGCCGAAGAATGCGGCGCCTTGCTGTCGGGCTTCTTCGCCGCACGACGGCAGCAGACCGCGGTGGCCTGATGCATATCCGCATCAGCCTGCCCGCGCAGACGCTCGAATTGTTCGACGCACGGGGCAGGCTGCTTGAACGCTATCGCGTGTCGACGGCGAAGAACGGGGCAGGGGAGCAGCGCGGCAGCTATCGCACCCCGCGCGGCAAACACATCATCCGCGCGAAAATCGGCGCGGGCGCTCCCATCAACACCGTCTTCGTGAAGCGCCGGCCGACCGGCGAATTCTGGTCGCCCGAACTGGCGCAGCGCTTTCCAGGCCGCGACTGGATCCTCACGCGCATCCTCTGGCTCTCGGGTTGCGAACCGGGGATAAACCGGCTCGGCGAGGTCGACACGATGCGTCGCTACATCTACCTCCACGGCAGCCTGGACAGCGTGCCGATGGGCCTGCCCGGCTCGATCGGCTGCGTGCGCATGAGGAACGCCGACATCGTCGCGCTCTTCGACCGCGTGCCGGTCTACACGCCCGTCGAGATTGTCGAATACCGTGTCGAAACCGGTGACTGGACGACGCTTGGCGCGGCGGCCGGCCGCGTGCGCGAAGCGGTCTTCATCGTCGAGCAGGGTGTGCCGGCGGACATCGAGCGCGACCGCCACGATGCGACGGCCCGGCATGTCGTCGCCTTCGGTCCCGCCGGCGAGCCGATTGGTACCGGACGGCTCTTGCCGGATGGGCGAATCGGCCGGCTCGGCCGGCTCGCGGTCCTCAAAGCCTGGCGTGGCCGAGGCGTCGGCGCCGCGCTGTTCGAGCGCCTGCTCGAACGGGCTGCGGCTAGCGGCCTGAAGCGACTGGAACTCCACGCCCAGACATCAGCGGCCGGTTTTTATCTGCGTTACGGCTTCGCCACGCAAGGCGCCGAATTTTACGAGGCTGGCCTGCCGCACATCACGATGGCGCGCGCAGCGTGAAACGGTAGCGACGCCGCTCGCCAACCGCAGCTCCCGGCAGCCAGGTCTGTTCGTCGAAACACGCCGTCCCGCCCGCGCCGACTTTCAGCAACGTCGAGCTGCGCGTGCCGTAATCCGGACTCTTGACGAAGGCCGCCGACAGCAGCCGTTCCCATTCGATCGGCACGCCCGTCGCAGGCAGGGCCTCGTCCGGGGCGATCGTGTCGTCGCGCAACAGCTGCCACAACAGCGATTCGTCGGGCAGGGCGGCCAAGGCGGCTCCAAGCGCCGTCTTACCGGCGCCGACTTTTGGCCAAGGCGTGTCGAGCAGGGCGTTCGACAGGCCGTAGAGGCCGGGTTCCAGTTCATGACGCTGGTTCGAGACATTGCTGTAGGCGACGAGCCGTTCGCCATCGCCGAGCAGCAGGTTGAAGCCGTTGAAGGCGTCCGGCGCTATCCTGTCAAGATAGGCGTCGATGGATTGCGCGCCGAGCAGAAAATCCGCCACCAGCCGGCCGCGCGAGGGAGCCTGCGCTCTCTGGCGGGCGGGGTCGCGGAAATTGGTCAGCGCGGTGAAGCGGCCTAGGCGGGTGATGCCAAGCCAAGTGCCGCCAGCCTGGAGGTCGCGGCCGGCCAGGACCTGCGGCGCATCCGGCCAGAATGCCGCACCCGCCGTGGGGCGCGCGAAGAACTCATCGCGGTTGGCGGCGACCACCAGCGGATAGTCGGGATGGACGCGCCAGGCGACGAGGATCAGGCACACGCGTCAATCGACGGTGTAGGGCAGGGGCAGGCGTTCGGCCAGCGGTCCGGCCGGCGCGCCCACATGCACCTCGCCCGTTTCGGCGCCCGAGGATTGCACCACCCCCAGCGCCTCGCAACCGCCTTCGGGCACGGGTGCGCAGAGCACCACGGTTCCGCAGTGCTGGTCGCCGCTTTCGGGCGTGAATAGTGGCGTGCCAGGCGCGCAAGCCTGGACAAGGCGGAAACGATACATGCGGCGCTTGACCTTGCCGAGGTAATGGGTGCGGGCGACGATCTCCTGTCCCGGATAGCAGCCTTTCTGGAAGCTGACCCCGCCGACGGCGGGCAGCTCGTAATTGACCATCTGCGGCACGAAGGCTTCCTGCGTGGCGGCGACGATGCGCGGATCGCCGGCGCGGATTTCCGTCAGGTGCCAGTCATCGAGGCTGCCTGCCGCGCTTGCGGTGAGTTCAGCGGACAGCGGAGCCTCGACCGGCAGGGCCAGAACGACGCGTTCGGCGTCGAGACGCAGGGCGGTGCCGCCGGCGAACGATGTCGATTTCAATGACTCGGCCGGGCCGAGCGGTAGGCCGACGCAGCCGATCAACTGCCGCGTGGCGTTGAGGTCGGCCAGCGTTACCTTGCTGCGCAGGACGTACATCGAGAGCTTCTTGAGAATGCCCGGCAGGAGGTCGGCGGACAGCAGCAGCAGGAAATCCTCGCCCTCGCGCCAGATCGTGAACGTGGCGAGCAGTCGCCCCTTGGGCGTGCACAGTCCGGCGCGGCACACGGCGCCGGGCCTCAGATGGGCGATGTCGTTGGTCAGCAGGTTATGGAGGAAGGCGGCGGCATCGGCGCCCCCGACGCGCAACAGGCCCAGGTCGGTGAGCGGCACGTGAAACGGGATGGTCGTCATGCGATATCTCGGCAGAAGAAGACGGCAGGCCGGATATCATAGCCGCTTTGCCAATTGCTCTCATGCCGCGCCCGACGAAAAGACCGCGCCTCAAGCTCATCCTGGCTGCCGGCCTGCTGGCGATCCTGGCCGCCACCGCGTGGTTCGCCTGGGTCGCCTTTGCGGTCGTACCGCTGACACCGAAAGATGGGGCGACGAGCGTCGAAATCGATATCCGGCCGGGGCTTGGCCTCAGGGCGGCGGCCCAGACCCTTGCCGAGGCAGGTGTCGGCATCGTGCCCTGGCAATTCGCCTTGCTCGGCCGGTTGGCTGGCCGGGACCGCAACATCCAGGCTGGCAGTTACGAAGTCGGCGCTGGCGTGACGGCGTGGCAGCTGCTGGGCAAGCTCACGGCCGGCGACACGCTGCAAGCCGGCATCGTCATCGTCGAAGGCAAGACCTTTGCCGATTTGCGTGCGCAGATCGCCGCCCATCCCGACCTGCGCCACGACAGCGCGGCCATGAGCGATGCCGAAATTCTCGCCCGCATCGGCGCGGCCGAGCAACCGCCCGAAGGGCGGTTTTTCCCGGACACCTATTACTTCGCGCGCCTTTCCAGCGACCTGACGATCTACCGGCGGGCCCACCAGGCGATGCAGCGCCGCCTGGCCCAGGCCTGGGCGAACCGCGCCGCCGACCTGCCCCTGCGCAGTGCGGAGGAGGCGCTCATTCTCGCTTCCATCGTCGAAAAGGAAACCGGCGCCGCGGCCGATCGTGGCAAGGTCGCCTCGGTGTTCATCAACCGGCTGCGCCGCGGCATGCCGCTGCAGTCCGATCCGACGGTCATCTACGGCCTGGGCGCGCGTTTCGACGGCAACCTGCGCAAGCGCGACCTGCAGACCGACGGCCCCTACAACAGCTATCTGCGCCCCGGCCTGCCGCCGACACCGATCGCGCTGCCCGGCCAGGCCGCCCTCGACGCCACGACTCGTCCCGAGCAGACCGACTACCTCTACTTCGTCGCCAAGGGGCCGGGTAGCGATGGCCTGAGCGTCTTTTCGCGCACCCTGGAGGCGCATAATCGTGCCGTGAACCAGTATCAGGGGGGTGGCAAATGAACACGGCGTGCGGCAAATTCATCACCCTGGAGGGCGTCGATGGCGCGGGCAAGAGCACGCACATCGACTGGATCGTTGGCTTTCTGGAAGCACGCGGCCATCGTGTGGTGGCGACGCGCGAACCCGGCGGCACGCCGCTCGGAGAAAAGCTGCGCGAACTGCTGCTCCACGAGCCAATGCACCTGGAAACCGAGGCGCTGCTGATGTTCGCCGCCCGCCGCGAACATCTGGAAAGCGTGATCCGCCCGGCGCTTGCCCAAGGTGCCTGGGTGATCTGCGACCGTTTCACCGATGCGAGTTTCGCCTATCAGGGCGGCGGTCGCGGTCTGTCCATCGCCAAGCTCGAACAGCTCGAAATCTGGGTCCAGGAAGGCTTCCAGCCCGATCTGACACTGCTGTTCGACCTGCCGATCGAGATCGCGGCCGGGCGCATGGCCGCCGCGACACGTCGCCCCGACCGCTTCGAGCGCGAACAGGCCGATTTCCACGAACGGGTACGCCAGGCCTACCTGGATCGGGCGCTCCGGATGCCCGGCCGGATCAAGCCGATCGATGCCGGACAACCCATCGATAATATTCGTAAGTTACTTGAGCAATATTTATCAAGTGTCTGACTTACAACTAAATATTAAAACATGGAACTCCCTAACCGCTGATCTGGCGCGACTGCCGCACGCCCTGCTGTTTGCCGGTCAGCCCGGCATCGGCAAGCGCGCCATGGCCGAAGCGCTCGCCGCCCGTCTGCTCTGCGAAAGCCCACGCGAGGCTGATCAGACAGCCTGCGGAACCTGCGCTTCCTGCAAACTTTTGGCGAGCGGCCAGCACCCTGATTTTCGTGTCTTGCAACCGGAAGCCGAGGGCGAAAGTGACGAGGAGGGGGGAGGGGCGGCCGCGGAAAAGAAAAAGGGCAGCCGGCAGATCCGCATTGCGCAGTTGCGCGAGATCGAAGACTTCTTTTATGTCGGCGGACATCGAGGCGGCGCGCGCGTCTGTCTGATCGATCCGGCCGAAGCCATGAACCCGGTGACCGCCAACTCACTTCTTAAGATACTTGAAGAACCATCTGCATCACTATATTTCATAATGGTTTCTACGAATTGGCGCAAGCTGTTACCCACGCTGCTGAGCCGGGTGCGCCGGGTCATGCTCCCTACCGTCCCGCGGGGCGAAGCGGAGCGCTGGCTGGCCGGGCGGAATCTTGCCGAGCAGACGCGCTGGCTACCCTTCTTCGGCGGCGCCCCACGCGAGATCGCCGTGGCGGCGGCCTCCGGGCGACTGAAGGCCTTCGAGACCCTGGTGGCCGACCTGCTGCGTCCCGGTGATCCGCTGGCGACGGCGGGGCGATGGGAAACACTCGTCAAGTCCGACAACGGACTGGGCCTCGATGAGGTCGTTGCCACCTTGCAGAAGTGGCTGTTCGATCTCGCCCTGTGTGCGTCCGGCGCCGCGCCGCGATATTTTCAGCAGGCCGCGATCCCGCTGCTGGCAAAGCCCCTTGCCCTGCCATCCCTAGTCCAGGCGCAGCAGCAGATATCCCGCCTGCGGCTCTGGTCCCGCCATCCGCTCAATCCGCGCCTGTTCCTCGAAGACCTCTGCGTGCGCGCTTTCAAGCCATTGAATTCATGACTCCGCTCGTCGACTCGCACTGTCATCTCGATTTTCCGGAACTGGCTGCGGATATTCCGGGCATCCTGCAACGGATGCAGGCGCAGCGCGTTGGTTGGGCGCTGTGTGCCGGGGTGACACTCGAACGCTTCCCGGCCGTTCGGGCGTTGGCTGAAGCCCACGCCAACCTGTTTGCCGCAGTGGGTGTGCATCCGGATACAGAAAACGAAGAATGGCAACCCGTACAGGAAGCGGATATTGAAACACTGTGCCACTTGGCCGCGCAACCCAAGGTCGTCGCCATAGGCGAAACCGGCCTCGATTATTATCGGCTGAGCGGCGATCTCGAATGGCAGCGGCAACGGTTCCGGACCCATATTCGTGCCGCAGCGGCCTGTGGCAAGCCGCTGATCATCCACACGCGCGCGGCGGCGGACGACACGCTGCGCGTCCTGAAGGAGGAGGGGGCCGACCGGATCGGTGGCGTGTTCCACTGCTTCACCGAATCCGCCGAGGTGGCCCGGCAGGCGCTCGACCTGGGCTTTTACATTTCATTCTCGGGCATCGTGACCTTCAAGAATGCCGTCGCCTTGAAAGCGGTGGCACGGGAGGAGATTCCGCTCGACCGGCTGCTGGTGGAGACCGA
>Ga0172369_10004464_pt1 | contig 17741 bp, 14 predicted proteins | sample LakKiv25m_FD_114539 | JGI IMG/M metagenome (GOLD analysis project Ga0172369, IMG submission 114539) | Freshwater microbial communities from Kabuno Bay, South-Kivu, Congo - kab_022012_11.25m | ecosystem: Environmental > Aquatic > Freshwater > Lake | place: Democratic Republic of the Congo...
AGCTACCAGATCGATGACAGCTGGCGCATCGGCCTGGGTGCCATCGTGGCGGGTGGACCGCCGCTGAGCGCAGGCGGCCTGTTCAAGACCGACGATCAGGTGCTGGCGGATGTGCGGCTGGCGCTTTGACCGAGGCCGCCTTCCCGCGAATCCCTTCAGAAACCCGTGGTCTTGCGCACCGCCCTTTCCCACCACGCCGCGGGAATGACCGCGCGCGCCCACGTCTGCATCTTGGCGTCCAAACCACACAGCGTTTGCAGCGGCGGATTCGCCTGTTCCATCAGCCGCACGACGACATCGGCGACCTCTTGAGGATGGCGCGCCTGCTTTTCGACCAGCTTGTCGAGCAGGGCCAGTCCGCGCTTGCTGCGCTCGCCAAAGGGACTGGTCTGGTCGCCGAAGCGCGCCGCCAACCTGCGTTTTTCCCACACGTCCGTCTTGTACATGCCGGGCAGGACGCTGGAGACCTTGATGCCGAAATCGGCGACTTCAAATCGCAACGCTTCGGTGATGCCTTCGAGCGCGCGCTTCGAGGCGCCATAGGCCCCGAGCGATGGCGTCGAATGCAGGGCTGCAACGCTGGAGACCTGAATGATGTGGCCACTCTTTTGCGCAAGCATGCCCGGCAGCACCGCCTTGGTCAGCGCGACAGCACCGAAGAAATTCGTCTCCATCTGCGCGCGCAGTTCGTCCATGCTGAGGTCGTAGACGCTGCCACCCATGCCAAAACCCGCGTTGTTGACAAGGCAATCGATGCGGCCGGCGCTGGCAAGGACATCGCCCACGCAGCGCTGGATGGAGTCTTCGTCATCGACATCGAGTTGCAGGACTTCGACCGCGACCTTTGCGGCGCCGGCTACGACGTCGAGATGGCCGCGCGCTTCGGGGTTGCGCATGGTGGCAAAGACGCGGTGTCCCTTCTTGGCCGCCGCGACGGCGATGAGCAGGCCAAATCCGGACGAGCACCCCGACACGAGGACGACTTGACTGGCCATGGCTGTGCCTCCCCTCCCTATGGAAGGGCTTAGACTAGCGCAGGTTGTGCAGGGACGCCACCGCTACGGCAAGACCTATTTGCGCAGGGCGGTATACACGACGTGCCGCCGTCCACCGTGACCGGGATGGTCGCGCCGCACGGCAAAACCGGCAGCGATCAAGCGCTTTTCAAACGCGGCGTCGGGATCTTCACTCCACACCGCCAGCACGCCGGCCGGCTGCAGCGCGCCCAGCGAGGTGCGCAGCGCCTTGGGACCGTAGAAAGGATCGTCGGGGCGCTGCGTGGCAGCGTGCGGCCCCTCGTAGAGATCGAGGATAATCGCGTCAAGACGCGGGCCTTCATGGGCCGCCCTCGCGATGACGGCCGCGACATCGCCGACCTCGACCTGCACGCGCGGATCGGCAAGACCGTCCTGCGACAGCAGCGCGAGCGGCCCGCGGCACCAACGCACGACTTCGGGGTTCAGTTCCGCGACCAGGACTTGCGCGTCGGCAGGCAGCGCGTCCAGGGCGGCGCGCAGCGTCAGGCCCATGCCCAGCCCACCGATCAGCACGCGCGGCTGCGGCGCGAGATCCTTGCACGCCGTTCTGGCGAGAAACACTTCGGACAGGAAGGCGGTGCTGCTCATCAGCACGCGGCCGCCGATGACGATGAGGAAGTCCCTCGCGCCGCGCTGCCGCAGTTCGAGGACGCCCTCGGCTGTGGCGACGCGGTCGATGGTCTGCCAGGGTCGGCTCATGCGGGAGTCCTGCGCGGCAAGAGGCGAAAAGCCAGCCAGCCGAGGGCGATGAGCGCGACAGCGACGGCGGCCTCGCGCGGTTTGTCCCACGCACTGGCCGCGAGAACCGCCAGACAGGGAACGACATACGCCACCGTCGTCCAGGGATAGCCCCATTGCCGAAACGGCCGCGCCTCGTGCGGCCGCCGCCACCGCAGCACCGGCACCGCCAGGACCGTCAGCACCGACAAGAGGATGATGGCCAGCGTCGCCCAGCGCAGCAGATCCTCGAAAGTGCCGCTGGCAATGAGGATCGTGACCCAGAGCGCTTGGATGCACAGGCTCAGGACCGGCGTGCCCAGGCGCGGATGCAGGCGCCCGGCGCCGACGAAGAACAGGCCATCGCGGGCCATGGCAAAATAGATGCGGCTGCCGGCGACCAGGGTGGCCAGGGTGGCGCCGGTGACCGCCAGGCCGATGAGGGCGGCCATGAAGGTGCCGCCTCGCGGGCCAAAGAGGACGATGGCGGTGGCGGAGCCGGCTTCGTAGGCGTGGCTCAGATCGGGCAAGGTCGTGGTGAAGGCTGCGCAAAGCACGAGGTAGAGCGTGCCGACCGACAGGGTCGCGGCGAGCAGCGCCCAGGGCAGCTGGACCTCGGGGCGGACGATCTCGGACGCGACATAGCCGGCGGTATTCCAGCCTGAATAGGCAAAGTAGACGGCGGAAAAGGCCAGCAGGACGGGCAGCCACTCGCCGCGCTCCAAGGCACTTGGCGCCACGGTCACGCCGCGGGTGGCACTGCCGGTCGCGATGGCCCACAGCGCGCCGGCCAGCAGCAGCGCCATGACGCAAGCCGTCAGCGTCAGTTGCGTGCGGCCCGCGACGCGCACGCGCAGGCAGGCCAGGCCCGTCAGCAACCAGACCAGGGCCATGCCGAGGAGTTGATCGACCTGCAGCGTCAGAAAGGGCAGGTGCAGCACCGGCGCGTGCGCGCGTTCGCCGATGAACAGCGGCCCCTGGTAGCGCGCGATGCCGACGGCCATGGCGGCGATGGCGCCGGAAAAGGAGCTGAGCAGGGAGAGCCAGCCGTAGAGAAAGGCAGAGAAATCTCCATAGGCTTCCCGCAAGTAGACGTAGTCGCCACCGGCGTGGGGCAACATGGCTCCCAATTCCGCGACGGCGAGGGCGCCGGCCAGCGCGACGCCGGCGCCGGCCAGCCACAAGGCGAAGAACCAGGGGCCGGTGCCAACGGCGGCGGCGGCGATGCGCGGCGTCAGGAAGATGCCGACACCGATCATCGAGCCGGCGACCAGCGCCGCGGCGTGCCAGCGCGAGAGATGGCGGGGGTCGGAGGCGGGTGCGGACAGGAAGACACCTCGAAGAGGCGTGCAGCATAGGGCGGGGCGGCGGCGGGCGAAAGTTTCCGGCGCTTGGGGGCGGCGGAGATCGGTGGCCCGCCTGGCCGGCTACGCTCGGTGTTGCGCGACAGCGCGCGCCCGGCCCAGCCAGGCGTGGAGCGATTTCGCCGTTTTCGGCAGCGTGGATGGGTCGGCACTTCTGACTCGGTCGACCTTGGAGGCGCGCGTGCCGACGCCGTGGACTTCATCGAGCACGGCCTTGGGCTTCTTGTACCCCTCAGCTTTGTGATCACCGCAACAGGCGAGCACCCAGGCATCAATGGATTCAATTGCCACGCCGCCGATAACATGGAATTCGCCCGTCTTCACCACTTCGTCCATGCCTTTCGCGACCTCGCACTCCCGTTGCGCGTCGCCGTCGCGGTCGCGCACGAAGGCGATCGCGTGCACCTTGTCATCCCGTGCGTCCTGCAGCAGGCCAAGCACGTTGCGCGTCTCCGCGCTGCGATGTTCGCCGGCCTTGAACTTGCGGATGGACTTCCAAGTGCGTGTGCGGACAAAGATCCAAGCGCCGTCATCGACGCACCTCAGCAGCGCTTGGACGACGCCTTCCACACCGCTGTACGAGTCGCCGATGTCGTCTTTGCCTTCGCCGGCAACAAGCACCCGAATGCGCTCGTTCATGCCTCTCTCGCGGTGCCTTGCAGCAGCGGCGCTTCGTCGACGCCATTGGCATAGCTCAGCCACAGCTCACCCAAAGCATAGATCTCCGATCGCTCCTTGAAGTGCGGCGTCTCGGCAATCGGCGTGATCTTCGTGCCCTCTTGCGGCGTGCGTGTCACCACCGACACCTCTTGCGGCCCCAGCTCATTGATGACCAGCGGACTGTGCGTGGCGATGAGAACCTGCGTGCCCTGCTCGCTCAGCTCGCGCAGCATCTTGACGACCTCGGCGATGCGCGCCGGATGCAGGCCGTTCTCGGGTTCTTCGATGAGCAGCAACTTGGCGTTGTTCACCTCGCGCATGGCGGCGAAGGCGAGGTAGTAGAGCAGGCCCTCGCTCATCTGGTCGGCGTTGACGAGGGTGCCGTCGGTGAGTTTGACGCCGAGGCCCTTGGTAGTCGCGCTGGTGCCCCGGACGCGGACGTTGGCCACCGTGCCGAAATGGTTGCGAACACCGTCGGTAATCCGGGCGAAAGTGTCATCCCCGCGGCCGATGATGGCGTCGTACACGCCGGCGATTTCGCTGCCGCGATCCTTTGGAAACAGCGCGACCTGCTCGTCCGTCAACAGGTGCGACTCGGCCTTGAGGTCATCGGCATTGAGGCGCACGATCTGCGCGCGGCCGATGGAATCCAGCTTCGCTGTCTCAAAGTCTCGCACAAGTCCTGTTGCACCGGGGGCGTGCCTGACAACTTGCCGCCACTTGCGCTTGTCCCGCGCAAAGAAGAACTCTTGCAGGCTGTCGTTCGACTCCTTCTCGCGCCCGAAGTGCCCTGTCAACCTTGTGATTGGCGCCGCTTCACATTTTGGAGGATCAGGCAGGTTTGCGCCGTAACCCAGCGTATTCACAAACCCAGCCAACGCCCGCAACGTCGTGCTCTTGCCGCTGTCGTTCGGCCCGATCAGCGCGTGCAGCGGCGTGAGCGTGAGCTTCGCGTCCTGGATGCAGCCGTAACCCTGGATGCGGAATTCACGAATCACGACGGCCTCGCTGCGCGGCCGTCCCGTGCCGCTGGCGCAGTGACGCTAGCCGCGACGGCTGGCTGCGTCAAATGTCGCCGACCTACCGCTCGACCATCCCGAATGCCCACTTCGATGCTCCAGACCCGCGACTCGACCCTGCCAGGTGCGGTGATGCGCAGCGCAAGTTGGCGCGGCCGGCCAGGGCGGCCGTCAATACTGCTGCGTCGAGACGCTGATCCCCGAGACCTTCAACTGCTCTCTGACGGTCTCGAGCTCCGCGTCGCAGTTTCCCTTGCAGCGGTTCAGCGAGCGCCCCATTTCCATCCGTCCCGGCGCGACGCGCATCAATTCGCGGTCGACGACGCTTGCCTCCAGCTCGGCACGCGTGCTCGGCCCTGTGACATCAATGATCTGGTAGCCAATCTCGCGCGCTTTGGGCGTCGAGGACAGCGAGAGCGTCACGCGCTGCCACTGCACCATGTAGAGGTACTTGCCCGCCGTGACTTCGGACTTGGACTTTTCCGCTTCCGCCAGCCCGCGCGCCAAGACCTTTTGCTCGATGGACCTTGTGTCGCCCGCCCATTCTTGAGGGGTCAGACCGCAGTAGCCGCCGCTGGGATCGGCTTGGCTCCAACCCGCCAGCTCTCTGCGCAAATCGCCGGCCTTGCACAGCGGCTGCAAGCCATTGTGGTCGGAGATCTTGAAGTCCACGCCCTGCGCATGCAGTTGCTGCACCATCGTGCGCTGCTGCGTCCGCGCCGCGGCATGGGCCACCGTGCCTTTGGTCTTGGACAGGTGGTTCAAATTCGCCCCCGCCGCCTTGAGCGCAATCAGGATGCGCGAGCCGGGATCGGGCAGGATGCAGTTCTTGCACCAAGGGCGGAACTTCTCATCTTCCATGCGGTTGATCGTCAGCATGAAGAGTGGCGTCAGATCGTCGGCATTCGTCGCGTTCACATCCGGCTTGCCCTTGAGCACCTCCTGCACCAGCTCATAGGAGCCGCTGAGCACCGCGTAGTGCAGCGGCGTATTGCCGGCCGCATCCTTGCGGTTGATGTCATTCGCCGCCAGCGCAGCCTTCAAATGCTCGCGCGCCGGCGCGTCGAGGACGCCGGCATCCGCGACCGAATCGTCCTTGCCCACCGTCTTGAGCAACTCGTCGTAGGCCGACTGTGCGGGCTTTTCCGCCGTGGCTCGCTCGCGCACCGCTGCAATCACCGAAATTCCCTTGGCATCTTTGACGGCCGCATTCGCGCCCAACGCGATCAGTTGACGCACCACTTCGCCATCGAAAGCAAAGAACAGCGGTGTGCGGCCATCGGCATCCTGCACATTCGGGTCCGCACCGGCCTTGATCAGCTGAGCGAGCATGGTCGGATTGCCGCCGTATTTCGCGAACGATTTGAGCGCCACGCCGTCCTTGGGGTCGCTCAGCTTGTAGCCGTTGGCCAAAAACAGTTGAAGGATGGCTGCGTCGTTGCCGGCGCATTGGCCCTGCGCGCGGATCCCGAAGTTCATGGCCATGACGCCGAGCGGCGGATCGCCGTCCTTGTTGAGGATGCGCATGTCAGCGCCGCGCTTGAGGAGCGCCGCAGCCGACTCCAGGTCACAACGGCGCACGGCAACGTGCAACGCGGTGCCGATGTACGACAGCGTGTTGACGCTGGCAGTGTCGCTCAACGCTTGTTCGATCTGCTCTCGTTCGTCGTGCCACATCGACTTCCAATAGATGCTCGCGCAAGCCGTGCCCAGGCAGGCGGTCAGCAGGATGATGGCGTACATGGCTTTGTTCATGAATGGTCCCCCTATTCCCTGTCTTGCGCACCACGTGGTCAGCGATCATGCCATCGCGAGCGTAGTGGAACAAGTCGACATCTCTGCCGGGGGTGAGGATTGCGAATAGTGGATCGCGCCAGACGCACGAGGCGCAGCGTGGCGCGCGGCGCAGTCCTGCAGATCGCAAACCGGCCCCGCGCGTCCCGACCCCTGGACGCAAGCGCCAAGGCATGCTTGCATCGCGCAGCATGCGCAAGGTGGTCGGATTGCAGAACTACGGCAGAATCGCAAGGTGCGCCATGGGCATCGGGCTTGTGTGGCTGGGCCTCGCCAGCGCCAGCCAGGCCGCGCCACCGGCGCCCATCCTGCACGAGCCCCTGCCGCCCGGCGGCCCGCAGCGCGCACGCAGCGACCGCGTCGTCGGCCCCGGCACGCCCGGCAGCCTGCCAGCGGCGATCGAGACGGCCGCCGGCAAAATCGAGCGCCCAGCGCCGGCCACACCCGGTGACGACACGCCCGTCTACCGCCCGGCGCCGCCGCCGCGCATCGGTCTGGATCGCCGCACGGGCGCTGACGGCCAACTGCACTACCAGATGGTCTTCGATCCATCGGTGGCACCGTTCAAGCGCGAGCTGGCGTTCGATACCGTGCAGCCCGATGTGACGCTGGCCCAGAGCGGCCGTGGCCGGCGCGCGCTGCCGCCAGGGCCGCAACCGCCGCGATCGGGTCACGAGTTGTTCTGGGGGCACATCAAGCTGGTGCTGACGCCGGGTCAGCGCGCGGTGCTGCCGTCGGTGGCGCCGACGTCGCGTATCCTGCAGTGGCAGGCCAGTCCTGCGCGCAGCCTTGAGTTCTTTCGCGATGACGCCGGCAATTTCACCGTCCAGGCCCAGGTCGGCGGCGAAGTCGATCTGCGCTTTCTGATGGATGCGCCTTCCACCTACTTCGCCGCGCCCTTGGGTACGCAGCGTCGGCGCGACGATCCCGAGCAGCCGCGCCTGGATCCGGCGTTGCAGGCGCGCGCCGAGGCGCTGTGGCCGGCCTTGGGCGTCGATGCGCACATGGAGCGCAGCGCGGCGCTGACGCGGCTCGCGGAGTGGTTTCGCGCTTTTGAGCCGGGCGCGCCGCCGCTGGCAGGCCAGGATGCGCTGGCCGATCTGGTACTGGGCCAGAAGGGCGTGTGCCGCCACCGCGCGCTGGGCTTTGTGGTGATCGCGCACTCGCTGGGCATTGCATGCCACTACGTCATGAACGACGCGCATGCGTTTCTGGAGGTCTGGGCCCCCCACGAGGGCGGCAACGGCGCCTGGCAGCGTCTCGATCTCGGCGGCGGTGCCGACACGCTCGAACTGCACAGCGCCCACGACAAGCACCTGCACCAGCCGGCGTTTCGCGATCCGTTTCCGCAGCCGCCGGCGTTTGCTGGGCAGACCGGCACGGTGCTGGCCGATGGCCGGGTGCTGCAGACCGGCATGGCCGGCGCCAAGAAGGTCAAAGGCAGTGAGCAGCTGGCAGGGGCGGGCGGCGCGGCCGCTCCGTCACTGGCGCGACCGGGTGCCGCGCAAGCCGAAGGTTCCGGTTCTGCAGGCGATCGTCGCGAAGGGGCGGCCGAGTCGCGCCGCGCCTGGCTGGCGCAGCGCGCCGCGCGCCTGGCGGCCGTGCCACCGGGTCCGGGCAGCGCGCCGGAGCCACGCCCGGCGGGCCGGCCCGATCCGCGCCGCCCGACGACGACGACGCTCAACAAGGCGGCGCCGATGGCCTATGTCGGCGAACCGCTGGAAGTGCAAGGGGCACTGCGCGCGCCGGGCGGCAAGGTGGCGCGCCAGACCATCGAGCTGTGGCTGATCGATCCGGCGCAACCGCTGCGCGGCCTGCTGGTCGGCGTCGCCATCACCGATGCCACCGGCTTGTTCGCGGCCAGATTGGCGATTCCCGGCGATGCCGGCCTGGGCGTGCACGATCTGATTGCGCGCTATCCCGGCAATGCCGCGCAGCTGCCCAGCGATTCGTCGGCAAGGTGAGGTGCCAAGCCCGCAGCAATCGGGCACACTCGCGCTGCGTCTTCTTGCGCACCCTCGACAAGCCATGCCCATTGCACTGCAAAAACCCGAGCCGCTGACCTGGATCGAGCTGGATCGCGCGGCCCTGCGCCACAACATCCAGGTCTTGCGCCAAGGTGCCGCCCACGGCGGTCGCGCGCCGCTGCTGTGTGTGATGGTCAAGGGCAACGGCTATGGTCACGGTCTGCTGGCGGCGGCGCGCTGCTTTCTCGAGGCCGGCGTCGAGTGGCTCGGCGTTCATGACATCTTTGAACTGCAAGACTTGCGCGCTGCCGGCATCACCGCCGCAGTCTACGTGGTCGGCCGCCTGTCGCCGCAGCAAGTACCGTTTGCTGTCGCGCAGGCAGCGAGCTTTGTGCTCTATGACAGGGAGGTCCTGGCCGCGGCTTCGGCGGCGGCGCGCCGCCACGGCACCCGGGCGCGCGTGCACTTGAAAGTGGAAACCGGCAACAACCGCCAAGGCTTGAGGCACGACGAGGCCCTGGCGATGGCGCACGCGGTGGCGGCGGACCCGCACCTGGAATTGGAAGGGCTGGCGACGCACTTCGCCGACATCGAGGACACGACCAACCATCGCTTTGCCCATGAGCAGCTGGATCGCTTCACCACCTGCGTCGAGGCGATTCGCCGGGAACTGTCGCTGCCGCCGGCCGGCCATCCGGACGACAAGCTGCTCGCACATGCCAGCAATACCGCGGCGCTTTTGCTGTGGCCGGAGGTCTGTGGTCGCCTGGTGCGCTGCGGCATCGGCGCCTATGGCCTGTGGCCGTCGAAGGAAACCTACCTGTCGGTGTGCCAGCTCGGCCGCAACCCGGTGGAATTGAAGCCGGCGCTGACGTGGAAGACGGTCATCGCCCAGGTGCGCGAGGTGCCGGCGGGCGAGTACGTCGGCTATGGCCGGACCTTTCGCGCCGTGCGCTTGATGCGCGTCGCCATCCTGCCGATCGGCTACTACGACGGCTACGATCGCGGCTTGTCCAATGTGGCCAAGGTGTTGGTCGACGGTCAGCGGGCGCCGGTCATCGGTCGCGTTGCGATGAACATGACGGCCATCGACGTGACCGACAATCCAGTGGCGTGTGCCGGTAGCGAAGTGGTGTTGCTCGGCAGTCAGGCACGCGCCGATGGCAGCGACGGCGACCGCATCAGCGCCGAGGAGATGGCCGGCTGGCTGGGCACCATCCACTACGAGGTCACGACGCGGATTGCCGAGCGCATCGAACGGCGCGTGGTCGGATAGCCGCGCCGCATCGCCAGCCGGCACGCCGCAGCCCGAAGTGACTGCGCCGTGATTACGGCAACGTCGCCTTCAGGTCCATCTTCAGAACCACGCCATCGCGGATCAGGTCATCCGGCTTGCCGGGGTAGACAAGGCCGAAATCCTTGCGGTTGATCGTGAACTCCGCCTTTCCGGTGACGTCCTGGCCTGCCGTGGCGATGGTCGCGGGGAAGGTGACCTCCTTGGTCGTGCCGCGCAAGGTCAGGCGCCCCTTGATGGTGTGGGTGCCGCCCTGGCCGCCGGCGGTGATGGCATCCGAGGCAAACGTCGCCTTGGGATTCTTGTCGGCATCGAAGAAGTCGCCGCTCTTCAGATGACCATCGAGCTTCTCGCTGAAAGGATTGCGGTTGTCGGGGTCAGAATACACCGAGGCGACATCGACGGCGAATTGCAGCGCGCCGCCCTCCGGTCTGCCGTCTTTCAACTGCAAGGAACCGTTCCAGGTCTTGAACAGCAGCGTGTGCTGGCCCGTAACCTTGGAGCCGATGGCGGCGATGCTGCCGGTCAGGGCCAGCCCGGCAGGCGCGGCGGCCGGGGCGGCGAGCGCCGCGGGGGCGGCCACGGCGAGCGCGGCCGGTGCAGGTTCTGCGGCAGGCGCCGCAGCGGGTTGTGCTGCAGCAGCCTCCACTTGCGGCTCGGCGACCTGGGCGGCCGGCACTTCCTTGGCGGGATCCTTGGCGCAGCCGTTGGCCCACAGCAGGGCGGCAAGGGTAGTGGAAACGATCAGGGGACGCGTGTCGAGCAACATGGCAACTCCGTGACGAGGGTGGCGCGCCCGATTCCCGGGCGCTGTGGCGATGTTTGCAGGATAGCCCCGCGCGCGCCGCGCACAATGCCTCTGTGCGCACCACATTGTTTCCCAGCGGAGACAATCCGCTTGCCAACCACACGCCGTCCACCAGCAAGCTTGCGCGCGCGCCCGGCGGCGTAGCAGGATGCCGCGGCGCGGCCTCGGTCGCCGCCTGCGCCCGCCGGAGGTCGACGAATGCCCGCGCCCCGACGCATCTTCGGCCTCGCCGCGTTCGCCGCGACCTGGATGGCCTGCGCCTGGGGCCTGAGCCAGACCCTGCTGCCCACGCTGCTGGAGGCCTGGCTGGTCGCTTCGGGCGGCGGCTGGCCCCTCTTGCCGTGGCTGGCGGAAACGACACGGCCGCTGCTGTGCGTGGCGAGCCTGGCCACCGCTGCCCTCAGTCTCGTACTGCTCGAGCATCTGCTGCCGCTGCCGACGCGCGCGCGGCATCTGCGGCGTTGGGTTCTGCTGCTGATTCCGATGCTTGCCAGCACGCTTGCCCTGGCCGGCAGCGATGGCGGCGTGCCGCGCCGCGCCAACCGCTGGGGCTTCTACCCGGCGTTCGCGCCGTCCACGACCCAGCGCATCCAGGAAAAGCACCGTCCCTCCATCATCTGGCAAGTCAAGACAAACACGGAAGGTTTCCGCGCGCCGCAGTGGCAGCTGCCGCCGCCCGCCGACCAGCCGCGCATCCTGTTGTCGGGGGATTCTTTCATCTACGGTTTTGGCCTCCTCCAAGCTGAGGATCTCTTGGATCGGCGCATCGAAGCCGCACTGCAGCGCCTGCGGCCCGCGCGCCAGTACCGCGTCCTCAACCTCGCGCAACTGCCCTCGGGTTTGTGGTACGGCATCCACGTGTTGCGTGCGGCTGCGCGCGAGATGAAACCCAAGGTGTTGATCCTATCGTACATCGGCTGCTCGGACCTGGAACCGATGGAATTGCAGCAAATCTGGCAGGGGCGCTCGGCACGCACCGTCGATTGGATGCGTCGCCTGGCCGTCGACATCGATGTCATGGTCGCCAACCAGCGCGCCACGCAGGACTGCGGCCCGGCGGATTCCGTCGACATGGGCGCGCACTTGCGCGACGACTTTGCCGCGCTCGTGCGCGAAGTCGCGGCCAGCCATGCCCGCCTGATCGTGTGGGAGCCGCTCGCCGTCCGCGGCCAAAGCGACGCGTTCTTCGATCCGTGGCGCGGGCACGCCGCCGTGTCTTTCCTTAGTTGGGATAAGGATGTGCGCGAACCGGCGCGGCAGCGCGGCCTGGCGTTGCCGCAGCGCTGGCAGGACGATCCTACCTTGGGCATCGCCGGGGACGGTCACCCGACAGCGCGCGCCAATGCCCTGTTTGCCGAGGCGATCGCGGCGCACATCGCGGGCGAACCTTGACTGCGTTCAGCCATTGCGGAACTGCGGCACCCTCTTGTCCAGCAGCGCCGCGATCCCCTCGCGCGCATCCTCGGTCTGCACGGTCGCTGCTTGGGCGTACGCCTCCTGCCACGCCGCGGCGCGCACATCGCAAGCCAGCCCGCGGTAGAGCGATTGCTTCATCATGCGCACGGCGATGGGCGCATTGGCAGCGATCTCGGCGGCCAGACGCTGGGCTTCCGGCAGCACGTCGGCATGGGGCAGAGCCTTTGTAAAAAGGCCCATCTCGACGCCTTCCCTGCCGTCAAACAGCCGCCCGGTGAACAGCAGCTCGGCGGCGCGCGGCACACCGACCAGGCGCGGCAGCAGGTAGCTGATGCCCAGGCCGGGATGCAGACCGATGCGGGCAAAGTTGGCGCCATAGCGTGCGTCGCGCGTCGCCACGCGGATGTCGCACAAGAGCGCCAGGCCGAATCCGCCGCCGACGGCATGGCCGGTCAGCGCGCCGACCACCGGCACTTCGATGTCGAGGACCGACAGAAACGGCGTGTACATGGCGAACGAACGTTCGTTCGGCTGACGACCACTGCCGTCATCTCGCTGGATCTGCGAACGAAAATCCGCTCCGGAACTGAAGGTCGTGCCACTGCCGGCCAGCACGAGGCAGCGCACGCCCTGGCTCTTGCGCACGCGCTGCACGGCCTCGGTGAAGGCATCGAGGAGGTCCGGCGTCATGCTGTTGCGGTTGTCGGGGCGGTTGAGCGTCAGCGTAGCCACGCTTTGCTGCACATCGACGAGGACGGGGGATTGTTCCATGGCGCGCTCCGGGCAAGGAGCGCCACATATCCGGGCTTGACGGCGCGGTCAATCGCCGACGAGCAGCACCACGGCGACACGGCCATCCAAGGCGCGCGTATCCTGCACGACCGCCGCGCCGAGGCGGCGTGCGCTGGCCGCCAGCACGCTCTCGGGCAGCTTGAACGCCTGCAGATCAGAGACTTGTGCAGCCCACGCCCGCAGTTGTCCGCGCATCAGACCGCGCTGCCTGGCCTGCGCCAGCGCCAGCGATGGCCCCGCGTCGATGTCACCTGCCAGCACGGAATGCGCCGCGGTTTGGGCGACGTCGTCGAGGTCCGCGTCCGGCTCCAGGGTTCCCAGGTCGGCTTGCTGGCGTTTGGCGCCGATGTCAGCGCGCAGCTTTTGCGCCGCCGCGCGGCCATCGAGCTGCGCCACCGGGCGCGCAAACAGCTGCGTCAGCCACCAGGAACGCCGCCCCTGATCGTCATCCTTGCCGGCCACGCCGATGCCGACGACTTGCATCTGTGGATCCAGCAGGTTGCGACGGTGACCGAGGCTGTGCAGCAGCCCCGCCTGCGCCTCGTAGATCGTGCCGTTGTGCGCCAGGTTTTCGGCCGACGCCGTACTGCGGTACTGCGCCGCCGCCAGCCGATCGGCCGGCAGGCCGGACGTCGGCGATACGTGGGCAAAGAAGTTGTGATCCCGCATGTCTGCGCTGTGATCGCGGGCGATGCGCGCCAACTCCGCGTCCCACTGCAGCGGCCGGACACCGTGGCGCGCGCGGTCGGCATTCAACAGCTCGAATGCGTAGTTGGCAGCATCGTCCGCCGTGCGCAGTGCGGCTTCGGAGGGGGCCAGGCGGGTCGTGTACCTGCGCGGCAAGGGTTGACCGACCTCGACGGCGAGCTGCACGAGTTTCCCCGGTCCTTCTGGGCCCTTGCCGATCAGTTGCAGTTCCACGGTGCCAGGCATCGCGCCGACATCCACAGAAACCTCCACGACATCTCCTCGGATCGCGGGAGGATACGTGACAATCCGCCCATCAGGACGCAGCACCAGCGCCTGGATCTCGCGCCAAGGCGCCCGCAAACGACCGCGCAGGTTCCACACCGCGCCCGGTCGGGCGGTGCGCGGCGCCGGCTCCATGGCGATGGGCAGGCGGGTCGCAACGACGCCGATGTCGCGAGGCAACTGTGCGCCCGGTGTATAGATTTCACCGACACCGATGTGCAACGGCCCCGAACCCGAAGGCGGCGCGGCGAGGACGGCCGCCACGGCTTGACGCAGCGCGCTGTCCGCCTCGGACGTGGTGCGCACGTGCTGGAACGCGGTGTCGCCGGCCAGCGCGCCGACGCCACGCGTCAGGAAGTCGCGGACGTCAGAGGGGGCCTCGCCGCGAAACTCCGCTGCCTGATAGACGAACTCGCGCGCCGCCAAGCCCAGATCGACATCGTACTGCGCGCGCGAGCCTGCCACAGCCTGCACGACGTCGCGGTAGAATGCGTCGTTTTCAGTTGGTCTTGCCTGAAGGTACTGACTCGCTGGCACATCGGTCAGCTCGACCGTGATCGCGCGCCCCGGTGGCCAGCGCGGTTTGGGCACGGCCGGTGTCGGCGCCTCAAGCGGCGATGGCATGGTCAACTCCGTTGTAGAAACAGATGATTCGCGCGTACGCGAAGCCGACGGTGCTGGCAGCTGCGGATCGGGCGCGGAGGGGGGCTGGAACACTCCGACCAGCGCGGCCGCGAAAAGCACGACAGCCAGGATCGTCAGGGCGCTACGGCCGGTCATCGAACCTCCGCACCCCGAACCCCGATCGCCTGCGCGGTAGTCCCGTAGCGTGCCGCGAGACGCCCGGTGCGCAAGGCGTGCAAGGCCACCTCGATCTGCGAATGCCATGTCGCGGGCGGCACTTGCAGCACAGCACCGTCCACGCCTTCTGCCCACCAGGTCGCGTCGCGCAGGTGCAGACGGGCCGCCGACCCCAGGGGCAGCCGCGCCGCCGCCAGCGCCAGCAACAGATGGGGCGGCCCTTGCGGATTCTTGGCGTAAAGCGCGTGGACAGTCGCGACATCCGGCGGGTTGCCGCGATCGACGCGCGCGCGCGCCACGACCAAGGCCGTGTCGGGCGCTAGTTCATCCAGCCGTTCAGAAAGGTCAGTCTCGGTATGCGCCGGAGCCAGAGCGCGCAGCGTATCCGTCTCCGGCTGGCGCCGCACTTCGTTCTCGTAGGTGCGCGCGATGCGCGGATCGTTCAGATCGCCCAGCAACGTCATGACCATGCGCGTCAATGCCGAGCCGACGCTGCTGGTCAGGAACAGGCCCGGCCGCACCGCACCGAGACGGTCGGCCAGCGCCGACGAGCGCAGATCGAGGCTGCGCGCATCGCCCGTCGCCAATTGCCAGGCCTGGGCCACATGCATGAGGCCTGAATTGCCCAGCGCATGGCCGCCCGCCGACAGACCGCCGAACGGATGACCCCATGCGGCAAGCAACTTCTCGATCGCCCACGGCCAGCCGCGCTCGCCGGCAAGGCTCAGCAAAACGCAGAGTTCAATCGCGGGAAACGCATCGTGCAAGACGCCGCACAACCGTGGCTCGTCGGCCAGCCAAGCCGGAGCGACGCCGGCATCCAGGCACAGATCGCGCAAAGCGCGTCGCACGGCGACCGGCGCGGCCAACGGCAAGGGTCGTTCCCGCAAGGAGATCTTGGTGTGGCTTTGCCCCAAGCCCAGCAGCGCGAGGTGGACGCCGTGGGCCGGCAGCAGATCGCGCCGCGTCGTGAGCAGCAGGGCCGTCGCGCCGTTGGCATTCGGGCAGACGTCTTCGCGGTGATACCAATGGCTTATCGGCGGGTTGCGCTGCGGATCGCGGTACTGCTGCGCGGTCAGCGCGCCCTTCACGCGTTCCCGCGCCGGCACGAAAGCACGCAGGTGCCCGTGCGACAAGGCGTATTTGTCCAGGGTCACCGTCTCCAGGATGTCGCGCCACAACGACTCCGGCAGGCCCGAACGCCACGCCAGGTGATCCATCAGTAGATCGCCTACTTGCAACATCGAGATGCCGTAGCGGTGGCACTCCTCGCCATCGACGATGCCGCGAATCCAAGCCTGGATGGCGCGCGCCTCCTCGGCGCGATCGCCGCCGGGCGAGAACATCTGCTCGCCGGCCAGCACCAGCACCGTCGCGAAGCGGCCGCTGCGCAAATCGTGCACCGCCTCGGCAAATACGGCGGCGCCGGTCTCCGAGGTGCTGGTCACCGTCTCGACATGGCGCACATTCGGGAGATTCAGCTTGCTGCGCACCAAGTTGGGCAAGTGGCTGACATCCAGGCCGCCGCGCTCCAGGCCGCGCTGCACGCCCATGGTGCCGAGGTAGACGGCCTCGATCGCCTCGGCGCGGCCGCGATCGCCGCCGAGTGCCTCCGCGGCGGCCTGCAGGCACTGCTGCGCCAGGCCAACGCCCGGCCGATCGGTCAGCGGTCCGTCCTGCATGCCCGCCGCCGTGACATACACGCGCCGTGGATGCTGCTGCCAAGATTGGGGCGGTTCGTCGGACATCGTCGGTCTCTGCATCTACTTGCGGACTTGGATCAAAACCTTGTCCGCGGGCTGCGCGCTTTCCATTTCAGCCGCCTGTCCCGCATCGCCGAGCAAGTGCAGCCGGAAGAAGGCCGCCACATAGCGCTGCGCAATGCCGCGGGCGATCGCGTTGTCGAGGTACGTGAACTTCTCGCCGTCGACGGTCTGCCGCACACCGTCGCCACAGCCTGGTTCGTAGTTCTCGCGGATGGACGCGATGTTGGAAAAGGAGAAGTGACCGGTGTCCTTGACCTCCCACAGCCACGCGGGCAGGTCGGCGGCGGCAAAATTGGCGCGGATCACGTTGTTGGCGCCCTCACCGATGCTGTTGTCTTCCTGGGCCAGCAGGAAACCTACAGCGGTGTGGATGTGGGCCATCGACACGCCGGCGAGGCCCATCGGCACCGCGATGGCCAGCCCCGCCTTGAAGCGCGGATCGTCGGACAAGACGCGACCGACGGTCACCCCGCCGAAACTGTGACCATAAACACCAACTTTCTGCGCGTCGAAGCGGCCTCGCAAGTCCGCTGGCAGTGCAGTCGTGGTGGGATCGAGGGCCAGGTCGAGGGCAAAGCGAATGTCGGCGGCGCGCACCGCGAGGAAGGCCGCGCCCAGCGGCGCAGAAGTGCCAGCAATTCCTTCAAAAATCGTATTGCCGGCATGGTCGGGCGCGAGGACGGCGATGCCCTGGCTGGCGAGGCTTTCGGCGATCGAGAACGAAGAGAAGCGGGTGCAGTTGAGGCAGTGCGAGAACAGGGCGATCGGCAACTTGCCTTGGATGGCGGCGGGCTTGGCTCCTGGCGCAGAATGCGTGCGCCGCGAGCTGCAGGCGGCCGGCGCCTTGGCCAACAACGCCGCGTAGGTGTCGCGATCGGCGCCGGCTGGAACGAATTCTTCCACAGCCATGCCAGATTGTGCGGCGGCTGCGGCACTTGGGTCTGCGGGATACCACAAGGTCATGCGCAACGTACGCTGCCGCGCCGCATCGACGGCAACGAAGTCGACGTGGCCGACGGGATAAGTGAGGGGAGTCGAAGACTTGACATCGCCAGCTGCGTCGGTTGGCGACGGTGCGGCGTCTCTTGACTGGACCGCAGGCGCGGGGCTCGCACAGCCGGTCACAACAGACCAGAGCAGACTCAAGACGGCGACGATCGAACGCGAAGCGCGGGCCATGGCGGGACCTCCGGTTGCAGTGCCAGGAGCTTCGCAGGCAAGCCCACCGGATGCAAGGCACAATCCGGTGACGTCTTGGACAAGCGCATGGCGCAGCGAGCAGGCTTGGATTGGTCAGATAGTCCAAGATTCGAAAGCTTTGCGGTGCAGCCGCC
>Ga0172369_10004468_pt1 | contig 17728 bp, 10 predicted proteins | sample LakKiv25m_FD_114539 | JGI IMG/M metagenome (GOLD analysis project Ga0172369, IMG submission 114539) | Freshwater microbial communities from Kabuno Bay, South-Kivu, Congo - kab_022012_11.25m | ecosystem: Environmental > Aquatic > Freshwater > Lake | place: Democratic Republic of the Congo...
AGCATTTGAAATAAAATGATTTAAACCAGGATGTTAATTCCCCCGCTTTCAGCGGGGCAGGCTCTACGGGAAATTCTTTTCTGCTATTGTTATTTTCTATGGATATTAATGCCCTACGGGCAATGTGCAATGGTTTATTTTGATCCGCCAATAAAAGAAATAATTATTTTCCAGCACATCAAAATAAAATGTAGCCGAGAAAATGTCGAAATAACTTCCTCATTATTATAAACAAATGACAGCGAATATACTTCTGCCTGGTAAATTGACATGTCGTCCCTACGGGACTTATGAAATATGTTTTTTCCTTTCCTAATCGGGTAGGAAGCGGCTTGCGCCGCTGACCCCCCACACCACCTGGCATACGCCTTTCGTACCAAGGCGGTTTCTGTTAACTATGACCGCTCAATTCGTTTAAGGATAGATTGAAGCCCTTGTTCGGCAAACCATTGAATTCCCATTGCCTTGTTGACCGCTTCTTTGAGAGACATTGCCCACCAGCCTTGTGAATACATCACTACATTCCAACTGGTGTTCTCGGCAATACCAAAACTTCTCAGGAGTTTGAAAATCGTGTATTTCCTTCCGCATTGCTTCAACCGATAGCAGCGTAGTTTCCTTCGTATCCATCCATCGATGTCACGAAGGTTGGACAACCACCGGTTAGCTAAACGAAAGTAGTTTGTCCAGCCGGTTATCACTGTATTCAGTTCTTTGATAACCTGTTCAAACTTTACACCTCTGTTCCTCCTGGTTATTTCACGTACTTTGTCTTTCAATCGTTTTATGGAGCTATCGGATATGCGGACGTTGCCTCCGGTAAGTAATGTGTATCCAAGAAATTTTGTGTCGGAGCAGTGCCAAACACCGCTTTTGTTGCGGTTGACTTTTAGTTTTAGCTTCTGCTCGATAAATTTAATCATGGATTTCATTACCCGCTCTCCTGCCTTCCTGCTATTTACATAGATATTGCAATCGTCTGCATAGCGACAGAAACTGTGTCCTCTTCTTTCCAACTCCTTGTCCAATTCATCTAAAACGATATTGGATAGCAATGGGGAAAGTGGACTCCCCTGCGGTGTTCCCGCTGTCCGTTGCTCCACTAAACCATCCGCCATAATGCCTGCCTGGAGGTAGGATTTTATTAACCGTAATAGTCGTTTATCTCCTATCCCTTTGCTGAGTCGCTGCATCAACCGGTCGTGGTTTACTTTGTCAAAGAATTTCTCTAAGTCAATGTCCACTACCCATTCTTTGCCTGACTTAATGTACTTACAGGCTTGTTCTATGGCCTGATGTGCACTACGCCCCACGCGAAAACCATAACTGCTTTCGCTGAACTGTGGGTCGTAATAACGGTTAAGGATTTGGTGGATGGATTGTTGCAGCATGCGGTCTTTGACGGTGGGTATGCCCAATTGCCGTTCGCCACCGTCCGGTTTCCGTATGCTCGCCTTGCGTACAAAGTCCACTTGGTATCGCTCCTCTAAAACCTCTTTGCGTATTGCATTCAGGTTCTTCTGGAGCCATACCCCGAGTTCTTCAACATCCATCTGGTCAACTCCTCCGCTACCTCCGTTTTGTCGTACCCGGTGGTAGGCTTTGAGCAGGTTTCCATAATCAACCACTTCCTCCATCAAATTCACGGTTAGGGTACGGCGTTTCTCCAATTGCGATAACAGTTCGACTCCTGTCTTGCCATCATTACAGGTGCGGCCTTCATGATAGCTTGCAGGTTTGGTTAAGTCCTTGAACAGGTTTAGCTGTATGACTTTCTCCTTTTTCTGTTGCTCTCTGTCTTTACGCATCTTCGATCCGTTCCCTTTGTTAATAGACTTGAGCCTTCCCGCTTTTAAGGTTGCGGTACTATGCTCGCTGCTGACTCCTCCATTACATTCATCAAAAGTTACCCTTTGATTTATCCCTTTTATTCGGGAAGTAATGGAGGCCTCCCGGGGTAAGTTCTTACACTTTCTAATTACCACGCCTGATTTACTCCCCCTGCCTTCCGAATGACTTTCGGGCTTCCTGATTCAAGGGTCAGTTACCCGGCAGAACAAGCCTTTTATCAGGTTTCTATTCGTCGTGTCAATTGTTTGCCTTCAGCTTCCTTCAGATTCTGCCTCACGGCAGACACCCTTGCTTTCGGCTATGAGATTCCGGTCATCACGGCTCCCTGGGGACTTGCACCCCTTAGTGTAAGAACATGCCTGGCACACCCCAATATATTGTCCCTAACGGGACAGTCCCAGAGGGACGAAATATTTCTCCAAGATGTGTTCATTTCTCTGAACTTCTTCCATTGAAAGTGAATTATAATATTTAACATTCAACCACATTTTGAGGAAGTTATTTTGAAATTTTTACTTAATTATTTACCGGCTTCTGACTGCCGACCATGTTCTGCGTTTTAAGTTTAGTTTTCGGTTTTCAGTTCTCTTTTCTCAGTTCTCTGTTCTCTGTTCATGGTTCAGTTCACGGTTTTTTAACGACCACCTTTTCTGTCAACTGCCCCTGCTCCTGCCGCTGCCGACTGCCGACTGCTCCTGCCGCTGCCGACTGCCGACTGCTCCTGCCGCTGCCGACTGCGTTCAGTGTTCCGGTTTTCTCTGTTTCGGGCCAAAATTATTTGGACGAATTGAAATAATATTATTGTATTTTTGTCAAAAAGCAATAAAAAAAACAATGATCGAATTTAAAGAAAAATATATAAATCCTTTCACCGATTATGGATTTAAAAAACTTTTTGGAGAAGAACCAAATAAAGACTTGCTTCTTGACTTCCTGAATGAACTTCTGAATAAAGAACAGGGACGAATAACCGATTTAACCTATCTGAAAAATGAACATTTGGGGAAAACACAAATTGACAGGAAAGCTATTTTTGATTTATATTGTGAAAATGAAAGAGGCGAAAAATTTATTGTAGAATTGCAAAAGACCAAACAAAAGTTTTTTAAAGACAGAACTTTATATTATTCCACTTTCCCGATTCAGGAACAAGCTAAACAATCGGACTGGATTTATGAATTAAAAGCAGTTTATACCATTGCAATATTGGACTTTGTTTTTGACGAAGACAAAGCCGAACCGGACAAATACCGGTATGATGTAAAATTGACGGACATAGAAAACAACAAGATATTTTACGACAAACTGACTTTCATCTATCTTGAAATGCCAAAATTCAATAAGAAAGTCGAAGATTTGGAAAACAGGTTTGAGAAATGGCTTTACGTGATAAGGAATTTAAACCGATTAGACAGAGTTCCTGACAAGTTACGGGAAAAGATATTTGACAAATTATTTGAAGTGGCAGAGATAGCCAGATTTACCACCGATCAGGTGCGCTCTTATGAAGACAGCTTAAAATATTACAGAGACTTCAAAAGCTCGTTGGATACTAAACATGAAGAAGGAAAGATTGAAGGAAAAATTGAAGTAGCTATAGCCGGATTAAAGGAAGGTTTGTCTGATGAAATGATAATAAAATTAACAGGACTGACAAAAGAACAGATTGAACAATTGAAATAATACCCGAAGCACTAAATCTCAGCTTACTTTCGTTTGCACTGATCTTATATACAAGCCACTTTGTGAATCTTTTCTGCTTTACAACCAAGGGGTGAATGCTCCCGCTGATTTCAGGTTGAGTTCTAAGTTCTCTGTTCTCTGTTCACTGTTCATGGTTCAGTTCCTGGTTTTTTAACTGCCACCTTTTCTGCCGACTGCTCCTGCCTTTGGCGAAACCAACTGCCTGCTGCTTCCTTCCGCTCTTATAGCTACCGCAGCCTGTCGGACGACCGAACCAGTTTTTCGTCCCTGAGAATGTAACGATGAGCAATGACAAGCATGATCAGTGATATGAGAGGGAAATATGCTCCGGGGCCAGGATCGATGCTTACTGTTGCACGAGTAAAAATCCTGGGAAAATTCAAAAATATGCCTGCTACCATTACGATATTTATAAAAATGGCGCTTTTAACAAGCTTAAGTTGAAATAACCGGGATTTGAATTTTAAAATCGTGTAACCAGAAATGGCAAGGATCATCACCGTCAATACCATGAGAGGGATCCAGGTACTCCGGCTTGTCTGCGATGTACTTGTCGGGGAAGGATCCTGCAGGCCGGTAACATAGAGTTCATAATAATCTGTTTCAAGTTTTTGGGAATTAAGTTCTGTATATTCAGTGATAGTTGAAACGGGATAAAACATCATAATGACAATTGCACAAATTGCCAGGATCAGAAAAAGGGTTTGCAGCCTTTGAATCATAGATGACCGGGATTAAAAATTTCGGCAAAGATATAATTATAAATTGTGGGTGAAAAATATGAGCTTAACCGGACGGATTTGGAATAACGGAAACATGGAATGAGGCAGTTTTTCCCAATATTCCGTTATTCCTCGGCATTTCAAGAGAACTTAATTCATTTTTCAATAATTTTCATTCATTATACATACTTTGTTCTTCGGGTGGCTTTTGCCTGATTTTGATGTTTTTTTTCTGCTTCTTTCTGAAAAGATCGCCAAACTTGTTGAAGTCTTCGGTATAAAATAATCCAACACCCTGCGTATAAGGCGCATAATTTTTATAAAGGTAGTTGTTGTTCGACTTATTGAATGCCTTTGCCCTGAACCTGCCGTCCCTGGTTATTTTTACATCAACATTCACTTCACCGACAAGATTATTATTGTTGCTGCTGGTGTTTTCCGATCCGCTTTTTACCCCGAGGTTCCCATCAATAAGAACCCTTTCATCGAAGAGTTGTGTGGATAGCGCCACTTCCACTTCATCGGAAGAAACTTCGGTCCCGGGACGGTAATTAACTCCAATATTTACATCATCGCTCAGTTTCGACAACCAGTTATTAAGCTGGTTGGTTACAAGTGAAAAGGTATTGAACCCAACTGACCCGGAAGTACCGGAACTGTGGTATAAAGTATTCAACAGCAGCAGTGATATCATCTGCTGGCTCATCAATGCCTGGTCATTGGTATCGAGTTGTGAATAAATGATCTGTTTGCTTTCATCCTTTAAATCAGGAAACTCTATGGTGAACTTGATATCGGGATTGAAAAGATTTTTGGATAAGGTAATAATACAGTCCACCTGTACAGGTGTTTCAGCATCCTGCTCGGGGACGTAATCACCCAGTTTGGTTTTTACTTTATAAACGGCTTTAAGATCAATCTGGGCATTATAAGGGTCACCCGACCAGGCAATTTTGCTCCCCCGGCGGATGTCGAAATTGCGGTTCAGAATATTTTGTAAAGTGAGAAAAAGAGAACCCCTGTTAATGATATATTCTCCTAACATCGTAAATGTGCCCCCGGGAGCGATTCTCATTTTAATTTCTCCTTTTCCGTTTGCCTGGATATTCCCCATCTGGTAAGGCAGGAACATTTGAATATTTGCATCGTGTGTGATATTCATATCCAGCTTTAAGCTCAATCCGTTCAGGTCAGCCTCATATTTCGACAGCATTGAGCTATCATTTTCTGCGGCTTTATTATTTTCCAAAAAAATAATATAGTTATTTTCTGTGACTTCTGCACCGAATGAAACTGGAATTTTAATACTGGTACCTTTCTCCGAAGTGATATTTATATCCATCTCCAGATTGTCGGGCGGCCCTGAAATCCTGAATGTCCCTGATGCCAAGGCAGTGCCATAAAATGATTCATTCTGTGCGCGAGTAGTATTAAGCCCGGCGAGTTTGGTGGCATTAAAATTCAGATCGAGTTTAAAATTACGAAGATGATCATGTTGTATCTTTCCTGAAGCTATAGCCTGGTTACCTAATGAATCATAAACGGTAACATTATTAAAATAGATGAGGTTATCTTTAAAATAAAACTTATCGGCCAGAGTATAACTGACATTCAGATAGTCAATTTTTATTTTGCCTCTCATCAGTGAAATTTCGCCTGTCAGGTTAGGTTTTGAAGTTGATCCGCTGAGTTTAAGCTGACCGGAAGCAAGCCCATCAACCTGGGAACTAAAGACTCTGACAAAGGGCTCAATTGTTTTAAGCTTGTAATTGAAAAGCTGAATATCAATGTCATAGTTATTGGATTTTTTATTAGGATAAAAAGTGCCATTAGCTTCAAGTGTTTTACTTTTGCCGATATTGCCAGTATAAATTATTTCAGCCATAATGTTGAAAGCCTCCTCCTTAGGATTCCAGGTACTTTTGATGACCGCCTCGCCAAGTTTTTCTTTATTAAAATTCAGGTCGGAAACAGTTATATTCGACAGGTAGTTGGGCGTACCGAAATAATCAAGGATTTTAAAGTCACCGTTTATCGTTCCGTCAAGATCTATTCCGTAGCTATCAAAGAATTTATCGGTGCTGGATAAATTAAAATTTTCGAAACCGACAACCAGTGTGTCATTTAAACTCTCAGAAATTTTTCCGTTTAATTTTAATCCCTGTTCATCGCTGTAAAGAGCAATATTGTTGAATTTATAGCTTCCCGAATCAATGGCCAGATAATTTTCATTATTGATTTTCCACGAAACGTCGTTGACCACTATATTTCCTTTATCGAATTTCAGTTTCATCTCATTTTTTCCATATAAAGCCAGATATCCGTTCAAATCGCCGTAATTTGCATTATCCCAGTTATTGTTATCCCATAATACAGAAAAAATGATGGTATCCCTTGCAGCAGTTACCAGGACATTAAAGCTGTCAACCTGGAGTGAATCGGTGAGAAAAACATGATCGGCTTTTGAATCGAGAAGAATTTTATCCTGCATGATGTGAAATTCTGCGTCCCAATTAGTTATTTTTTTCCCGTAAAGGGTGATCTCACCCCCTGAAGCATCAAAAAACAGGTTCTCTATCTGTGAGTTAAATCCTCCGGTAATTTTAGTCCCTGCCGAAATACTTACTTGTGGGAAAAACAATTCAGTCAACTTTTTCGAATTTTTTAATTCTACATCAAAAATAAAATCCTGAGGCTGAAGAGTGTTCTTTTCGAATGGTAGGTCACTTATAAGCGTATCGAGATAATTATTCAGAAAGAAGTTGAACTGATTAGGCAGATCTATTATAAGGAATTTGCCTTCGAAGGAAGCGTCAATAAAATCGGAAAACAGTCTGATCAGTGCGTATTCGGCTTCGTCTCTCGTAATACTCAGGGTAAAGTCCTTCATAAAATATGACTCTCCCCTCTCAAAATACATTGTGCTGTCTATTTTTACTATTCCCTGCAGATTATCAAACTGGTTTCCAATTAACCTGACATTTAAATTTGTCGAAAGGTTCATTGAAGTGTCGTGCTTGATGACATTCATTAAGCCAATGCGGGCATTTCGGATGGCTGCAATAAAATCATAGCCAGGAATGCTTTGACTGTAATCGGCATTTCCGTTAATATCCAGTGAAATAAGTTCATCGCTGACTTTGCATTTACCTTTGATTTTTTTATCATTTATATTTCCTGACAGGATTATTTCATCATAAACCGTGTTCATGAATTCAAGTGAATTGATTTTGCATTTAATGTCTGCTTCCATCGTTTCAAACGTCAATCCCTGCCCATGAATTTCAGCAATCAAATTAAGTTGGTTTATATAGGACTCTTTTCCAAAAAGCTTCCCCGCCTGTAAACTATCGGCTGAAACTTTACCACTGTATTCAATAATATTATCCGGATTAAGCTTTAAAAGAAGGTCGGTGCTGAGTTGTCCGACATCGGTATTGAACCAGCCATAAGAAACAAAATCATTGTAAAAGCCAGTGAACTTGCCTTTTATTTCGATCAATCCGAGTTTTTCAAGAATTTCGGGCAGCACCAAATTGTGGTTTTCTACAGGAAGATTAAATTGCATAATATCCTCGTAGGAAGTGGTAGATTCTTTAATTGAAAGGTGAATGAATGTTTCAAAAAAATCCGGTAATCCGTTCATTTGTATATTTCCATTATAATGCGTGTTCTTTCCAATGGAAAAATCCAGATCACTCGCTTTGAAATTTTCAACAGTTCCGGAAATCTTACCGGAAACCTGAATCATATTGTCCATTTCAAAAAGAATCGGAGCAAAATATCCGGCATCGTAAAGGTTCGATTGCGAAGCCCTCAGGTTGGCGTCAATCCTTACCTTATGAATAAAATCATCAAAATCCTCAAAACCGTTGTATATGAATTTTATATCGAGGTCAAGATCATTCTTTGATGTTCGCACAAGCAGATTTTCTGCATCAATTTTAGTCGAATCTAATGTTAATTGACAGGATAAACTTTCAATATCAAATCCGCTTTTCTCGGCGAATGAAAGACTACGGATTTGAGTTGAAACAACTTCGTTTTCAACTTTGGTTTCGCCGGTTTCAAGTTCTTTTATTACTATATCAATATCTTCAAAGTTAATCGTATTTTGGTGTAAGGTATCTTTCTGATTCTGATAAATAAAACGGCAGTTTGAAAGAATAATCTTTTCAGATTTGAAATATGACTTCTTCGATCCGGCTTCAAGACTATCGGATAGAAATGCATCTTCTGCGATAGTGTCTTTTCTACCAAAGTAATCAGTAATAAAACGGTAATTGAAATTTTCTTCGGGAGAATTTCTCATTAACCTCACATCAGCATTTCTTAATTCGATGACGTTGAATTCAAATTCCCGGGTTTTGAAATTAATGTGCTGAAACCTCAGGTAAAGCGATCCGGCATGGATCAGCGTATCGTTTTGACGATCAAGGATAAGGAGGTTTTTTAATGAAATACTTTTATTGATCCCGATTTCGAACCTGTCAATTCTGATTTCGGTATGAAGCGCATTTTTCAGATATTTAGTTGCGACACCGGCAATAACGGTATGAAAAAAAGGATTCCTAAGCAGTAAAATGATTACAAGGATAGTAGTAACAACTGCAGTGAGAATATAAGCCGATATTTTAGGAATCCTATTTTTAATATTTTTGTTTTTTAATTAAATTACGTTGTATTTATAACGAAATTTTTTAAAGAATATAAGACTTCAAAATTATGATAAAAAAAATACAAATATCATTTTGTGTAAAACCCTAAATTGTAAGGTGATTTAATAATGCAGACATTTATCCTCGGCATCGAATCCTCATGTGACGATACCTCCGCCGCGGTCATCGGGAATTGCAAGATTCTTGCCAACATTATAGCCGGCCAGGAAGTCCATAAAAATTTTGGTGGCGTTGTTCCTGAACTCGCATCGAGGGCACATCAGCAAAACATAATCCCGGTGGTTGACACCGCATTAAAAACAGCCGGGATCGAAAAGAAGCAGCTTTCCGCGGTTGCCTTCACTGTTGGACCCGGACTACTCGGATCGTTGCTTGTAGGAACCTCTTTTGCAAAATCATTCAGCCTCGGATTGGGTATTCCGCTCATCGGTGTGGATCATTTGCAGGCACACATTCTGGCTCATTTTATTCAAAACAATGAAGAAAATAAGTCTGTTCCCCAATTTCCATTTCTATGTCTCACCATTTCAGGAGGACACACTCAGATAGTGAGGGTGGACAGCCATCTGAAAATGAAATTAATCGGAAAAACAATTGATGACGCCGCCGGAGAAACTTTTGACAAATCTGCTAAGATCATAGGATTGCCATACCCCGGTGGTCCGGCAATTGATGAACTTGCAAAAACCGGAAATCCCGATCGTTTTAGTTTCCCAAAACCCAACATTGCTGGTCTTGATTTTAGTTTCAGCGGATTAAAAACATCTTTTTTATATTTCATCCGGGATGAACTCAAGTCAAATCCGGATTTTATCGAACAAAACAGAAACGATCTCAGCGCTTCAATACAGAATTCGATAATAAAAATTCTTATTGATAAGTTGAAAGCTGCCTCAAAAATAACAGGGATCAGGGAAATTGCAATAGCTGGCGGTGTTTCAGCCAATTCGGTTATGAGAAAACGGTTGTCCCAAACCGGACTCACTCTCGGTTGGAAAGTATATATTCCTGAATTTCAATACACGACCGACAATGCAGCCATGATAGCAATGGCAGGATATTTTAAATTTTTAGCCAAAGATTTTTCAGGCCAAAGTATTTTACCTTATGCAAGAAGCCAGAATAATTGATGCTGTGAAATCATCATCATCAGAATTGTATGAATTCCTCGAAGAAAAATACAATTATTACAATCGTCCGGATTTTATACAAAACGATCCAATTTCAATTCCACGCAGGTTCGGTTTGAAGGAGGACATCGAAATCGCAGGTTTTCTTGCAGCAACCATTTCATGGGGCAACAGACGCACGATTATTAAGAATGCATTGGATTTGATGCAGAGGATGGATAATGCGCCATTTCAGTTTATTACTCAATCCGGAGAAAAAGATCTTATGGCTTTTAAATCTTTTGTCCATAGGACTTTCAACGCCGATGATTGTATTTATTTTCTGAATTCGCTCAGGAATATTTACTGCAACCATAATGGCCTTGATTCAGTTTTTAGCCATGGACTTCTGAAAGAGGGTTCACTGAAAGGTTCAATCATTTATTTCAGAACAATTTTTTTCGAATTACCCCATCTCACAAGGACTCAGAAGCATATAGCAAATCCCGACAAGAATGCTTCAGCCAAAAGGATCAATATGTTTTTGCGTTGGATGGTCAGAAAGGATGACCGGGGTGTAGATTTGGGGATTTGGCCGGCGATTGATCAATCTAAGCTGTTTTGTCCTTTGGATGTTCATTCCGGAAATCAGAGCCGCAGGCTGGGACTGCTATATAGAAAGCAAAACGACTGGAAAGCGGTAGAAGAACTTACGGCGAGTTTAAGAAGGTTTGATCCCCTGGACCCTGTAAAATATGATTTTGCACTTTTTGGATCAGGTCTTCAGGAAAAATCTTAGTATTTTAATTTGCGGGTTTGATTAAATGATATTACTAATATTGCTGATTTTAAGCAGATTTTTATTATTTTTAACACGTTTTACAATTAGAAATGAAGATACTTCACATGAAACTTTATATTGTTGTTCTAATCATGTTGATATTAAATGGTTTAAATATCAGGCATTCTGTTTCGCAGGATGATGATATCAGGTCAACAACGCAGAAATTTGCATCGGCCCTGCAAATCATAAATTTCGCCTATGTGGATTCGGTAAGCGAACCCGATCTGGTTGAAAAGGCAATTATCGCGACATTAAAAGAACTTGATCCGCATTCACAGTACATATCAAAACGGGAACTGCTAAGGTCATGCGAACCATTGGAAGGAGAATTTGAAGGTGTCGGAATTTCCTTTCAGGTTTATCATGATACAATATTGGTTATTGCCCCGGTTCCCGGAGGGCCTTCTGAAAAACTTGGCATTCTGGCGGGTGATAAAATTATCAGCATCAATGGTGAAAACGCAACCGGAAAATCAATTGATGACAATTATGTATTCAACAAACTCAGAGGTGATAAAGGAACTTCAGTAGATTTAAGCATTTACAGGAAAGGAAGAAATTTACCTATAAATTATAAAGTTTTCCGAGACAAAATCCCTATCAACAGTATAGATGCTGCTTTTTTTGCGGTCACAGGGATAGGCTATATTAAATTGAACCGCTTTTCGAGGACTTCGATGGATGAATTCAGGTCGTCAGTCGAGGATCTTAAAAAAAATGGAATGACAAGCCTGATATTGGACCTGCGCGGAAATTCGGGCGGTTATCTCGATGTTGCAGTGGACCTCACCGATGAATTCATAAGCCAGGGAAATGTTGTATTATATACTGAGGGAATTTCAAATCCGAAACGAAAATACAAATCCACTTTTCGCGGTGAATTTGAGAAAGGAAAACTTGTCCTGCTGATAGATGAAGGTTCTGCTTCTGCAAGCGAAATTGTGGCAGGCGCGGTACAGGACCTGGACAGGGGTATCATCGTTGGACGGCGGTCTTTTGGAAAAGGACTGGTACAAAGGCCATACTATTTGCCCGACAGTTCAATGCTCAGGCTGACTGTTGCCAGATATTATACTCCTTCCGGCAGGTGCATTCAGAGGCCTTACACCGAAGGTTACGACAGTTATTATGATGATTTAATGAAACGGCTCGAAAATGGCGAACTTTCAAGTGAAGACAAAATTAATTTTCCGGATTCGTTAAAATATTATACTCCAAATAATCGTGTTGTCTATGGCGGCGGAGGTATTATGCCTGATGTCTTTGTTCCTTTGGATTCGACCAAATTTACCAACTTTTATGTTGACTTATTAAATAAGGGAGTTTTCGGTGACTTTGTTCTGGAGTACCTCGATCGTGAAAGAAAAAACCTGAAGAAAAAATTCCCTGATTTTACCCAATTTGATACAAGTTTCATGATTGATGATTCAATTTTGGAAGATTTTTTTGCATTTTCCGTTTCAAAAGGAGTAAATTATAATGTTGTTGAAAAAGAATTTACAGATATGCAAATCAGGTATCAGTTAAAGGCTTTGATTGCAAGGAACCTGTTTGAATTTAAATCCTATTTTCAGATCATGACACAGATTGACGATGGATTTCTTAAAGCACTGGAAGTCATTAAAAATGGCACATATTTTACGGGGCTGAATGTAAACTGATTTGTTTTAAAATAGCGATGATAATGATGGATTTAATCCTGTTTTTCTATTTGGACTTAAACTTGTGCAAATAGCGCCGGTTAAATTTTCTGTAATTATTTTTTTATTTCAACGGCTTTACAAAACTTATGAAACAACTGGTTTATCTCGTAATCTTTACCCTAAACATATCAGCCATTGGACAAACTTATATTCCCGGCGGAAACGTGAACGGTACCTGGAATTCAATTTACAGCCCATATTTAATTCAGGGAGATATTTATATTATCGGGGGAGATACTTTATTTATTGAACCCGGTGTTGAAATCATTTTTGAGAATAATTACATTTTCGATATCTCCGGAAGTCTTATTGCCCAGGGTGCTCAAAATGACAGTATCCGGTTTACTGAAGCCGATACCACCGGATATTCCACAGGTTCTGACCCCGGCTGGAGTTTTAATATCAACACTGATTACAATAATTTTCTCAATAAATACATTTTACTCGACTATTGTATTATCGAGTATGGAAATGGAATTTCAGCTTTCGAAATGGCCTTCAGTGACCTGAATATTTCAAACTCTGTGATACGAAATTGTAAATCCTTTGGACTGTCAGTTTTTGGCTACACTGTTTTAAATCTTACAGACAACAGGTTTTTGAATAACAAAGGTGGCGGAATTTATGTATGGGTAACCGGAAGCATTGAGGATGTTCATATAACGAATTGTGTTTTTGATCATAATACAGGAAATGGAATTACTACTTCGTATGGAAGTGGTCCCGTTTATATTGAAAATAGTGATATTACCTTTAATACAGAATCCGGTATTCTGATTGCTCCTGATTTTCCTTTTTTTATCTCCGATTCAAGGGTGGAAGGTAATGGCAATTTCAACACGGATGGAGGCGGCATTGCTGCCAATGGCAATTGCACGATGGACAGCGTAATTGTTAAAAATAATAAGGCCTTAAATGGCGGAGGGATGGCGCTTCAAAATACCATATTGAATGAAGTATCTGTTTCAAATTCAAGGATCGAGAATAATATTTCCAGCCAGAACGGTGGTGGTATTTATGCGTATTTACCCGATGATATTGATATATTTTCAACCATAATTTCCGAGAATACTGCAAATAATGGAGGCGGTGTTTATCTGATGCAGGGATCGTACGAAAAAAACTTCCTCAATGTGATCATATCCGGAAATCACGCTTTTAGCCGGGGTGGCGGATTTTATACCTATCAGAATTATGACTCCATCGAATTTTTCCGGACAACAATTGTAGATAATGTTGCAGATATTGAAGGTTCAGGATTATTTTCAGAACTGTCTGATATAAATTTCAATTCCGGGATAATTTGGAATAATAATCCTTCAAATATTGTGGTTTCGGGAGGTGATTACGTTTTTTCTTATTCGGATATCGAGCATGGGTGGCCGGGAACCGGAAATATTAATGCCATTCCGCATTTTCTCGATCCCCTTTTTAGAAACTACCGGCTCAGCTGGATAAATTATCCGGTAAGTGATTATACAAGATCACCCTGCATTGATTTTGGTGATCCCGATATATCTCTTGATTCAGATAGTACCAGGGCCGACATGGGCGCTCATTTTTTTGACCATTCTTCACTCATACAAAAAAATCTGGATATTAAAGTCTTACTGGAAGGTGCTTTTTTTGATGGACAAATGAATACGAATCTATACTCAGCCGGGGCATTGCCGGATCAACAACCATATTTTGCCCCACCGTGGAATCATTTAAGCTCGCTGACACAGGACAATATTCTTACAAACAACATTGTTGATTGGGTTTTTATCGAGATCAGAAAACTCTGTAATTTTTCAACTCAGGAACATTACTACTCTGTCAGCCGTCAGGCTGCATTTCTTTTAAATGACGGCACTATTAGAGATACAAATGGGAGCAGTTTATTGCAGTTTTATACCTCTGAAGACGACAGTTTGTTTGTTTCCGTTTTTCATAGAAATCATCTTCCTGTTATATCTTCGGCAACACTGGATTTATCTGTAAATCCGGTGATATACGATTTTACTTCTGATGAACTGGCGGTTCAGGGTGGCGATCACGCTCAAAAAGAGATGTCGCCGGGTCTCTGGGCTATGATTGCTGGAGACGGAAATGCTGATGGTCAAATTAACTCCATGGATAAAAATGAAGTCTGGCTCGCTCAGAATGGAAGTTCAGGTTATTTTTCAGGTGATTTCAATATGGATGGAGTGGTTGATGCCGTTGATAAATCCGGGATTTGGGATTCAAATTGCGGAAGGGGCAATTTGGTGAGTTATTTGGACGTTGCACCATTTCAATGCGGAGATGTATTATTCGATGCCCGTGATGGAAAACAATATAATACCGTTCAAATAGGTACACAGTGCTGGATGGCAGAAAATCTGGATGCGGGACTACAAATAGAAAGCTCCGGTTCACCACTTAACAATGGAATAATCGAAAAATATTGTTATGACAATTTGGATTACTACTGTGATATATACGGTGGTTTATATCAGTGGGATGAAATGATGCAGTACACCAGCGACACACTTAATCAGGGTATTTGTCCGCCAAATGGAGGGTGGAGGCTTCCGACAGATTTTGACTGGAAATTGCTTGAGGGGAATGTTGATAGTCAATATGGCGTGGGTGACCCGGAATGGGATAATCTTTATAAAAGAGGATTTGATGTGGGAAAAAACCTTAAATCTGACAGTGGTTGGTTTTTAAACGGCAATGGTATTGATTTGTATAATTTCACAGCTTTACCGGCCGGAGAATTTGATTATACTTCTGTTTTTAATTATCAGAATGAATATGCAGCTTTTTTTTCAACCTCATTGGAAAGTGATGCCAAAGCCTGGGGGCGGGTTTTTGGCGCTACCTATGATAAATCTTTCAGAGGTGCTTATTATAAAACTTATGGATTTTCCATACGATGTCTCCGGGAGTAATTTACACATAATCCCATTTCTTTCAAATATTAAAAAACACAAGAAATTTTTTGGGAAAAACAATCCTTGTTTAATCCCAAATTGAGAATTAAATATTATCTATTCCAAAGACAATTTAGTAAAGTACTTTTATCCTTTCAATAAAAAAATTCACATAAAAATCACTAATACAAGAATTTAAAGTTTATTATTATTGCTGTAGTTTGCTAAGAGAAATTACTTCTTGGGTGATAGCATAGTTTTTGACAATCCCACTACGGTATTAAAAACGGTATAAATGAGGAGGACATCTTGACTGATTAACTCCGGAAAAGAAACTAAATGAAAAAGCAAACTACTATAATTCTCTTCTTAATCGCAGGATTTATCAGGCTTTACGCACAAACCAACATTCCTTCAGGTGATGTTTATGGTGACTGGAAAATTGAAGGTAGTCCCTATTTGATTCTCGGTGATATCCATGTTCCATCGGATGAACGGTTAACCATCAGACCTGGTGTGATGGTTGTTTTTCAAGGATCTTTTAGTTTTGAAATTGAAGGAAAAATAGAAGCCGCAGGAACTGTAACCGATAGTATTTATTTTACATTAGAGGATGCCGAAGGATTTGTACAGGGCAACACCACAGGATGGAATGGCCTTTCTTTTACTGGCTATAATTATTCATTTTCTGAAAATTCAGTTTTAAAGTATTGTAACATTGAATATAGTGAATTCAACGGGTTGACTTGTATGTCGTATCCCTTCCTGATCATTCAAAATTCTGATCTTCGTTTTAACAGAAATGCAGGATTGGCATTATACGAGTTTTCGGATATTGAAGCTGAAGAAGTTTGCATCCATGACAATAGTACCGGTGGCTTGGTTTCCGTTTATTCCGCACCATTTTTTTCGAACTTTATCATTAAGGAAAACTGGGGTTCAGGAATCACACTTTATGGCGTAAGCTCAGGGGGTTCATTTGCCACTTTTATTGATGGTAAGATAATAAATAATACCACGAATTTTAGCGGTGGCGGTATATATTTGGGCAACGATTCCTTTATTTCGGTTGAAGATGTCGAAATCACGAATAATTCTGCAGTTGATGGCGGCGGAATATATTGCGGAATGGCGTTTGGCCAATTCAGTAATGTAACTATCCTGCATAATGTAGCAGAAAACGGTGGGGGTTTACATTGTAACAATGGCGCAAATCTGACATTAGGATATTGTCTTATCACAAGGAATTCTGCTGCAAATTCAGGAGGTGGCGCAATAGTAATGGATGGCAGCCTTAATCTCGAAAACTGTACATTTAGCGGGAATTTTGCAGAAACAGGCGGTGGATTATATTACAGTTTGAGTTATCCGGTTCAAAATCATATCAATAATTCGATTGTCTGGGATAATCAACCTGATGAAATTGCTTTTAACTCCTGGATACCTCAAATCAATTTTTCTGATATCAAAGGTGGATTTTCTGGCAATGGTAATTTTGATTCTGATCCTTTGTTTGTTGATCCGGCTTTAATTGATTACCACCTTACCTGGACAAGTTTTCCTGATGAAAATGGAATGAAATCTCCTTGTATAGATTCTGGAAATCCGGAAATGAATCCCGATCCTGACGGAACAACCTGTGATGTCGGGGCATTTTATTACGATCAGGGAGTTTACACATTTGTGAATAAGAACCAAACGATAAAGGAAATATTGGTTTACCCCAATCCTGCTCAAAACTATATTTCAATAAGCGGCACAACTCAAACTGACCATGTAAAAATAATAAACATTGCCGGAGAGACAGTCATTGATCAGGTTATCACGGGTGAATATCAAACTATTGACATTTCATTTCTGAGCCGCGGAATATATTTAGTGAATTTATTGCACGGGCAGAATGTTGTAGGAATAAGTAAGGTTGTAAAAAATTAGTATAATTAGAATTTGTTTTAGAATAGGGAAAATTACGAGTAAGGTTTGAGATGTAAAAATCTCATCATTATCATGTAGTTCATTTGAGCCGGGAAGATACCGCCCGGCTCTTTTTAACTTAGTGCATTTTCGCTTTCTGCTGCTTTTAAGCAAAAATGGGCTAAATTTTTATTTGATGTGCCAGACAGAAAGTAATCCTGAAAACTCATATCCCCAAAATTCGATGAAATACATTCTTATTTTCGTACGAGAATGGAAATTGTATATTGTTTAGCCCGTAG
>Ga0172369_10004473_pt1 | contig 17714 bp, 9 predicted proteins | sample LakKiv25m_FD_114539 | JGI IMG/M metagenome (GOLD analysis project Ga0172369, IMG submission 114539) | Freshwater microbial communities from Kabuno Bay, South-Kivu, Congo - kab_022012_11.25m | ecosystem: Environmental > Aquatic > Freshwater > Lake | place: Democratic Republic of the Congo...
TGTCCGGATTGATGTACTTCTGTGCAAGGGCAGTGTAATCCGCCACTTTCATGTTCCGGATGGTCTCCTGCTCGTTTTTGACATAATCGACCGGCAGGTTATACATGCTGATATTACCCAGCATGCCGGTGAGCGCACCCAGGGTTTCAAAATCCTGTGCATAGGACTTGATCAGGTAATTCCGGGTGGCTTCCACATCCTTTTCGGTGATACCGGTCCGGTAACCTTCCATCAGGCTCTTGAATATCTGAAGCGATTCAAGTGTCGCAGACGACCGCACCATTGAAGCAGCCGTGAACGGACCGGGCACGTAACTGCCGCTGAAGGAAGTGCTTGCGCCATAAGTAAACCCTTTCTGCTCGCGGAGTATCTGGTTAACCAGCGACAGAAAGTTCCCTCCCAGGTGATCATTCATCACGGTGCAGGGGAAAAAGTCGGGGTCGGTGCGGGCCAGCGCAAGGTTCCCGATACGGATCACCGATTGCTTGGCACCCGGAACGTCAACAAAAACGATCTCCGATTTTTGGAGCGGAGCCGGCAGCGCATATTCGATCATCACTGTTTTTTTGACCGGCCATTTTGTGACCAACCCCTGTAAGGAACTGACTGCTTTGTCCCTGGAAATGTTGCCGGCTATATGGAAGTTGGCCAGGGATGGTGACAGGCTGGCGTCATAGAAAGCTTTCAGGTCATCGATCGTGATCTCCGGTACGGATTCGAGCGTGCCGTTTATGTTGGTTGCCAGAATGTGCCCGTCACCGTATATCTTCTGATTGAAAACTTCACCGGCAAGTGCGGCCGGACTGGCTTTCTGGCGCTTAAGGTTGTTGATCACGCGTGTCTGGGCCAGTGCAAATTCTTCGGCATCCCACCGGGGCTCGAGGAGCATCTCTTCGGCCAGGGTCAGCGTGGCATCGTAATTCCTTGCGAGGCAGTTGGCACTAAGCGTTATGGCTGTTCCCGAGCACATGATGTTGATACGTGATCCCAGCGCTTCAATCCCTTCCTCCAGTTCCTGCGGGGTTTTGTTCTTCGTTCCCTGGTTCATGAGCGAAGCCATCAGGCTGGCCACTCCCGGTTTTTCGGGTTTATCCAGATAATGGCCTCCCTTGATGGTGATATTGAACTGTACCAGGGGCAACTCGTTCTGCTCGATCCCCCATACGCCCAAACCATTGGCGAGCTTTTCCTGCCATACGGCCGGGATAGTGACCAGGGGCTCCGGACCATCGGCAGGGATTACGGTACGGTCAAAAGAGGTTGGGGTTTTGACAATGGGCTCGTCAATCGATTCATCGATCTGGACCTGCGTGGCTGTCAGAATATTTTCCTCCTTCACTCCGGCATTTACCGATCCTTCGGCTGCCAGTTCCGGCTGTCCCTTGGGTACGAAGCTGGTGATCAGGCAAGGTTTTCCCTTGATGTATTTCTCATAAACCTTCAGGATATCCGCCTTCGTCACGGCCTTGGTTTTTTCGAGATCGGTCTTGTAATAATCAGGCGATCCGGCGTATTCATTATATTGGGCCAACTGGAACGATTTCCCGAGCACACTGCTGATCCCGTTATAAAAATTGGTTTCCAGCCCGGCCTTGATCCTTTCTACATCAGCCTCGGTGAATCCATCGGTTTCGAACCGTTTAAACGATTCATAAACAGCATTTTCAATGTCTTTCAGACTCACTCCCTCGTTACCCGTAACCGTAACCGTAAATGTTCCCGTGACTTCCTGGCTGCCATTACCGGCCCGCGGACCGGAGGCCAGCTTCTTCTCTTTCTCTATCACCTTGTACATCGGGGCTTTCTTCCCGCGCGAAAGCAGCTGGCCAAGATAATCCAGGGCATAGCTGTCAGGGCTGTATTGTTCAACAGTCGGCCAGGTCATGGTCAGTTGGGCGGCCCGGGCGAAATTATCTTCATGCGCCAGTTTTTTCGTTTCGGTCAAGGTTACCGGCTGAGGTGCCGGATCCGTCAGTTTCTCCCCCGGTTTGATTTCAGAAAAGTACTTCTCGATCAGCTTTTTGGCTTCTTCCGGATTAAAATCCCCTGACAGGACCATCGTGGCATTGTTCGGGACATAGAACCTGTCGTGGAAGGTTTTAACATCCTCAATGGAGGCGTTGAACAGGTCCTCCATTTCACCGATCACGGTCCAGTTGTAAGGATGGCCTTTCGGAAAGAGGTTTTTCGAGATTACCCAATCGGTATAGCCGTAAGGGGCGTTGTCCTCATATTGGCGTTTCTCGTTCTGCACCACGTTTTGCTGAATATTCAGCGCCTTTTTGTTGATGGCGTTGGTGAGGAATCCGAGCCGGTCGGATTCGAGCCAGAGAATTTTCTCCAGGGCATTTTTTGAGACCACCTCGAAATAGGTGGTGGCATCATTGCCGGTTCCGGCATTGGATGATCCGCCGGCATTCTGGATGATCTCATCGAACTGGCCAAGCGCCACGTTTTCCGAGCGGGAGAACATGAAATGCTCGAACAGGTGAGCAAAGCCGGTATGGCCTTCCGATTCGCGGCCCGATCCCACGTGGAACTGGATTGCCAGGGCCACGATCGGATCCGAATGATCTTCATGAAGGATCACATCGAGCCCGTTGGACAGTGTGAATTTCTCATACGGAATGTTGACTTCCGTTTTGGGCTGGGTACTGCAGGCGGCCAGGGCCAGAACGGCCAAGAGAAGGAAAATTGTTTTTTTCATTTTTATGAGTTTTTTAGGACAGGAGGGCAAAAGGGCTGCATATAGGGCAAAAGGGCAGGAAGGCAGGAGGGCAGGAAGGAAAGTTTAAAATATTAATACTTTAAGCTGCAAGAAAACTTCCTTCTTGATTTCTTTTATACTTCAAAACCCTTCCTTTCTGCCCTTCTGCCCTCCTGTTCTATTTCTTAATAATGGTTGCTTCCCCAAACCCGATCCCTTTCAGTGCTTCCGCTTGTGTGGCGGCATCACCGGCAATGACGTAGTACATCCGGTTTGGATCGATATATTTCTGAGCCAAAGCTTTATGCTGTTCCAGTGTCATGTTCCGGATCGTTTCCTGATCCATGAGGGGATAGTTTTTGGGCAGGTTATACATGCTGATATCGCCGAGCATGCCCGTTAGGGCGCCCAGGGTCTCATATCTCCTGGCATAGGATTTCAGCAACGAATTTCTGGTGAAATCCAGATCCTCCTGGGTGATCCCATCGCGGTACCGGGTCATCAGGTCTTTGAATATCTGAACCGATTCAAAAGTTGCCGAAGACCTTACCGATGCGGAAGCCGTGAAAGTACCCGCCACGTAATTGCCCGATATTCCCGTGCGGGCGCCATAGGTGAAGCCTTTCTCCTCACGAAGCACCATATTGACATAACCGTTGAATGAACCGCCCAGCTTGTCATTCATCACCGTGGCGGCAAAATAATCGGGATCCGTCCTCTTCAGGCTCGGGCATCCGATCTGGATTACCGACTGTTTGGCTCCCGGAACATCGACAACGTAAATTGCTGATTTCGCGGGCGCTTCCGGCATTACATAATCCGGAATGGCAACCTCTTTTGCCTGCCATTTTTCAGCCAGGGACTGAAGGGAAGACATCACTTTTTCCTTGCTGATCTGGCCGGCAATATGGAAGCTGGCTATGCTCGGCGATAGAGTGTTCTGGTAGAACGCTTTCAGGTCGTCGATGGTGATCCCTGCTACAGTTTCTTCGGTCCCGCTAGCGTTTATACCGAAAATATGGCTATCGCCGTAAATGAGCTTCTGGAAGGTTTCACCGGCCAGGAAATTCGGGCTGGCTTTCATCCGCTTCAGGTTATTGATCACGCGGATCTTGGCCAGATCAAATTCCTCGGCATCCCATCTCGGTTCCAACAACATTTCTTCCAGAAGAGCGAGCGTGGCATCGAAATTCCTCGTCAGGCAGCTTCCGCTGAGGCTGACCGTTGTTCCTGAGGCACTGATTCCAATGTTGGCACCGAGCATCTCAATGGCTTCTTCGAGTTCAAGAGGAGTCTTGTTTTTGGTTCCTTCGTTCATAAGCTGCCCCATCAGGGAGGCCACGCCGGCTTTTTCAGGGGTATCCAGCAAATGGCCGCCCTTCATGGTAATATTGAACTCCACCAGCGGAAGTTCATTCTGTTCAATACCGTAAACTCTCATCCCGTTTGACAGCTTATCTTCCCAGATCACGGGCAGGTTTATGGCAGGATCGGGTCCATCAGCCGGCATCACTGAGCGATCGAATGCCGAGGGAGTTTTTTCAATCGGGACTTCAACCTCAGTTTCAGCAATCTGAACCTGGGTTGCATTCGTGATATCCTCTTCCTTTATACCAGCATTCATGGATCCTTCGGCAACCAGGTCGGGTTGACCTTTGGGCACAAAGCTGGTGGCCAGGTAAGGCTTGTCCTTGATGTATTTTTCATATACCCGGATAATATCCGCTTTGGTCACAGCCTTGGTCCGTTCAATATCTTTCTTATAAAAATCAGGAGATCCGGCATATTCATTGTAGGTGGCCAGCTGGAACGATTTCCCCAGGATGCTGCTGATCCCCTGATAGAAACTGGTTTCCATGCCGGCTTTCAGACGTTCGACATCCCGATCCGTGAAACTCTCCTTTTCGAAACGGGCAAATGCCTCAAAAACTGCATTTTCAACCTCTTTCAGGCTGATGCCTTCATTGGCTGTAATTCCAACCCTGAAAGCTCCGGCAATCTCCTGACTTCCATTATAGGCGCTGGCCCGGGAGGTCAGTTTTTTCTCCTTCACAAGCACATTGTAGAGCGGAGCTTTCTTACCCTGTGAAAGCAATTGCCCCAGGTAATCGAGCGCGTAGCTGTCGGGGCTGAACTGCTCAACCGTCGGCCATAGCATGGTGAGTTGCGGGGCACGGGCAAAATTATCCTCATGGTAAAGCTTTTTAGTTTCCGTCAGTTGCACCGGCTGGGGTTCCGGATCCTGCAGGTCGGCACCCCGCTTGATTTCACCGAAATATTTTTCAATCAGTGGCTTGGCCGTTTCAGGATCAAAATCTCCCGCCAAAACCACCGTTGCGTTGTTGGGAACATAGAATCTGGCATGGAAAGCCTTAACGTCATCCAGGGTGGCATTAAAGAGGTCTTCCATTTCCCCGATGACGGTCCAGCTATAGGGATGCCCTTTGGGATAGAGGTTTTTGGCAATCACGGTCCCGTTGTGTCCGTAAGGGGCATTGTCGACACCCTGCCGTTTTTCGTTCTGTACTACATTCTGCTGTATCTGAAAGGTTTTCTCGGTGATGGTGTTGGTCAGGTATCCCATCCGGTCCGATTCCAGCCAGAGGATTTTTTCCAGTGCGTTTTTGGGCACCACTTCATAATAAGTGGTGGCATCGTTGTTGGTTCCGCCGTTCAAGCTGCCGCCAGCATCCTGGATGATCTTGAAGAACTGGTCCTCCGGTACGTTTTCAGAACGCTGGAACATGATATGCTCGAACAAATGGGCAAAGCCCGTGCGACCGACCGTTTCACGGTTGGATCCCACGTGGAACTGGATCGCAAGAGCCACGATCGGATCGGAATGATCTTCATGCAGGATGACTTCCAAGCCGTTGCCGAGGGTATATTTTTCGTATGGAATATTCAATTCCGATTTCGGTTGGCAGCCGGCCAGAAAAATCAGGGCCAGTGCGAATAGAGAGGTGAGCTTTTGCATAATTATTGTTTTTTAGGTTGTCGGTAGAGGCGGATGATTATCCGCCTGTACCGATATTAAATTATTTATGTCGGGGCAACGTAGAGGCGGATAATTATCCGCCTGTACCGATATTAAATTATTTATGTCGGGGCAACGTAGAGGCGGATGATTATCCGCCTGTACCGATATTAAATTATTTATGTCGGGGCAACGTAGAGGCGGATGATTATCCGCCTGTACCGATATTAAATTATTTATGTCGGGGCAACGTAGAGGCGGATAATTATCCGCCTGTACGATATTAAATTATTTATGTCGGAGCACATAGTATTATACCCGCCTGATATTGGGATCGGTAAAAACATCAAATTCATCCAGGCTTGAGGAAGAGAATTCCGATACAATGGTGCCGTTGGGGCCCGCCTGAAACCAGTGGAGGGTATCGGGAGCCAGAGTATACTGTTCTCCGGGATTCAAAACGATTTCGTGCCAGACCGTCATCCAGTTCCTGTGTTTCTCAGGCACACGGGCTTTCGGACCGGCAACCGGTTCGCCGGGAACATACAAATAAACCACCCCCCACCTGCAACGGAAGGTCTCCTGCTTTCCCCGGTTCGATTCGTTGACACGGGGATGACGGTGTTCGGGGCAGATCTGCCAGGGAAACAAGGCGAGTTCCTTGGCACAATAGCGGTCATTGTTTTCATAGACAATGATCTCAAGGCCAATGTTTTCCAGGTCATCAAGGCCCATGTCGGCAATTTCAATGACCTCTTTCTCCTTGTTAGTAAGGACAATACCGGCCCTTTGGAGCATCTCGATGGTACGACGCCGGGCGGAATCGATGGTGGACTGATTCATAGTTGATGTAGTTACAAGTGGTGAGTGAGAGTTGTGATGGTTGTGATGGTTATGATCGTTGTGATTGTTGTGATTGTTGTGATTGTTGAATAAATTTTACTGTCACGCGTCACTCATCACGCATCACGAATACGTCACTCTAGTGTTTCGAAAGTTAGGAAAGCAAACGTAGAAAACCCGAAGAACAAAGGTTAAAATTTGTGAAAAATAAGTATCCGTACCTGACAAGCTCTTCCACACTTCCACATTCCACATTTCCCCATTCCCCACTTCCCCATTCCACATTTCCCCTCCTCCACATCTTAACATTTACACATTTTTCCCAACTTCAGGGTCTAAACTCTGAAGCCATGAACCTTCACTGGATTGATCTTGTCATTGTCCTGGTTTATCTGGTGGGCGTTGCCGTGGTAGGCTTCCTTATCAAGGAGAAAGCCTCCAAGGGACTGGACAACTACTATCTGGCTGGCCGGAACCTGCCGTGGTGGGTGCTGGGAATCGCCGGTTGTTCGAGTTATATCGATATCGGCGGAACCATGGCTCTTGTAGGGGCCTTGTTCTACCTGGGACTTAAGACGGTCTGGATGACGAATGTTTTCTGGGGCTGGTTCATGATGGCGGGATACATGGCTTTCCAGGCCAAGTGGATCCGCCGTTCGGGCGTGATGACGTTCGCGGAATTCAATGAGATCCGGTTCGGTAAAAACCGCAGTGCCGAAGCGGCCCGCCTGGCGTCGGCCATTTTCCTACTGGTTTTGATGATCTTCAACCTGATGTTCATGGCGGTTGGCATCGGCAAATTCGCCGAGGACTTTTTCCCGCTGGAAAGGTGGCAGACCACCCTCATTGTATTCGGGGTTGTGGGGATTTATGTCACTCTGGGCGGATTTTACGGGGTGGTCATTACGGACATTTTCCAGACCGCACTGATAGCGGTCGGTGCCATCGTTATAGCCGTCATGGTCCTGGCCAACGGCACCGGAGCGGGTTTCGCATCCACACAGCCCGAGGCCTGGAACTCCCTCTCCCTTTCCTGGAAGCTCTGGCCCGGGTACCTGGAATCCACACCGGAGGCATACCAGCATTTCAATTCATTCGGGACCCTGATGCTCATCGGATTTTCCTGGATGATATTCCGCGTGCTGGCCGGGCCGAACGTGTGGGATTTTCAATTTTTCCTGACCACCCGTTCCCCCAGGGATTCGGCCATGGCGGCAGGAGTCTGGACCACCCTCTACGTTCTCCGGTGGATCATTGGAATTGCTTTTTTGCTGATTGGCGTTACTCTCCTGGGATCCACCGCCGGATTCGACGGGGAAAAGATCATGCCACTGGTGATATCTAATCTCCCGAGGGGAGTGAGCGGCCTGTTCCTCGCTGTGCTCCTGGCAGCCCTGATGTCCACCCTGGATGCCATGATCAATGTGACCAGCAACGTGGTGACGAATGATTTTCTGAAACGCTACCTTTTCAGGAAACTCAAGGAAAAGAAGGTCATCCGGATAGGCCAGATCGCTTCCATGGTGGCTTTGCTTATCGGATTCTGTTTCAGCCTGGGATTCGAGAACCTGATCACCGCCTGGGAAACAATGATCTTCGTGGTCGTCACCATGATCCTGGTGCCGGCCACACTGCGCTGGCACTGGTGGCGGTTTGGCGCCAGGGCTTTCGTATGGAGCATGGTGGCAACTGCCACGTTCATTGTCTTCCAGAAGATATTCCTGGGCGGGCTTTCCTCCACCCATTCCCTTGGCGTCAATGTGGCTGCCAGTTTTGTGCTTACAGTCATCATTGGTTTCCTAACCAAACCGTCCGATATGGACGTGCTGGTCGGATTTTACTCCCGGATTAAACCGTTCGGGTTCTGGAGACCGGTCCGAAGGAAGGCCATATCTCTCGGGCTGGTGAAAGCCAGGGACCGGGAGCCTTACTGGGATGCATTCAATGGATTGGTCACACCTGTTTATCAATTCCTGATCGCCCTGTTACCCTTCTACCTGTTGCTGCGGCAATGGAAAAACCTCTGGGTAACCCTGGGTATCCTGGCCGTTGTGGTGATCATCCTCTATTTCAGCTGGTACAAGAACCTGCCTGCCCGAAATGAAATATAATGTTCACCTGATCTGCAATGCCCACCTCGATCCGGTGTGGCAATGGCGCTGGACCGAAGGATGTTCCGAGGCGCTCATGACCTTCCGCAACGCAGCCGACCTCCTCGATGAATATCTCGAACTGATATTCAACCATAACGAAGCCATACTCTATCAGTGGGTTCAGCAATACGACCCCGCTTTGTTTATCCGGATACAGGAACTGGTTTCCGCGGGACGCTGGTTCATCTCAGGCGGCTGGTTTTTACAGCCTGATGTTAATCTTCCGCCGGTGGAGAACCTCTGCCGGAATATCGGCATGGGTCGTGAGTTTTTCGTGAAATATTTCGGTTCCAAGCCCCGGGTTGCTTATAATTTCGACTCGTTCGGCCACCCCGGAAACCTTCCGGATATTCTGGGTGAGTTCGGTTATGAAATGTACATCCACCAGCGCCCGGAAAAAAGTTTTCTCGAACTCCCCTCCAGCCTGTACAACTGGAAAGGCCCAAACGGCACGACAATAGGAGCTTACCGGATCGAGATCGGGCTTTATCATAACGAAAGGAACAATATTGAACAGCGGCTCCGGGAAGGGGCCGACCTCGCCCTTAAACTGGGCAGGGACGTTGCTGTTTTCTGGGGCATAGGTGACCATGGTGGCGGAGCTTCACGGGCCGACATGGAGAAGATCAGGAAATATATACCGACCGATGACCGTGTTGAATTCATCCATAGCACCACCGACCGGTTTTATGAGGCCATCGAACCACTGCTGAAAAAAGCACCGGTGTTTGAAGGCGGATTGCAAAGGATCTTTACCGGCTGCTATACCTCCCTATCCCGGATCAAGCGCAAAGCCCTGGAAGCAAGCGGGGCCGCGATACAGGCAGAGAGGTTGGGAGACCAGAGACCAGAGACCAAGAGACCAAGAGACCAAGAGACCGAGGGACCAAGAGACCAAGAGACCAAGGGACCAAGAGACCAAGAGACCAAGGGACCAAGAGACCAAGAGACCAAGGGACCAAGAGACCAGAGACAATTGACAATTGACAACGGGCAACCGATAATCTATTACAATCACAACAATCACAACCTTCAACCCGATATCCGGTTATCCGACATCTGGCGGGATATCCTCTTCAACGACTTCCACGATATTCTGCCGGGATCCTGCACGGAGCCGGCAGAGCACGATGCGCTTGACCTATACGGGCGCGCGATGGAGAATATCAGGAGGCTGAACATGGATTCCATCGCCCGGATCAACCGGACCGTTCCGCCGTTCAAAGCGTATATTCCGGTTACCGTGTTCAATTCCAATCCATTGCTGACCACCTTCCCGGTCGAATTCGAATGCATGAGCGATTACCGGCCGCTCTGGGAAGGCGAATGGGTGCTGAAGCTGTTTGACCGGGCCGGGCATGAGATAGCCTGCCAGGAAGAGCAACCCGAAGCGTTGCTGCCGTTCCACCGGTGGAGAAGAAAGATCTGCTTCCTGGCAAAAAACGTTGAACCCGGAGTAAGACACTATGAGGTACGTAAAGGAGAAAGGAGAAAGGAGAAAGGAGAAAGGCCTGATAAATTATCTTCCTCCTTCCTCCTTCCTCCTTCCTACTTGGCCGTGAATGATGACTCGGACAGTTGGGGTACCAACACCTGGTCCTGGCGCGATATAGCCGGCAGGTTTGAGCCGGTTCCGGGATCGGACCGTGTGATTGAGGAGGGACCCGTGCGCTGCATTTCGGAACAGATCCTGGTTTGGGGCCATAGCAAGATCGTTGTGCATTCCATAACTTACGCAGACTGGCCGGTGACGGAATACAAGATCCGGGTTCAATGGAACGAGGAAAAGATGCGGTTCAAGCTGGCCATTCCCGTTGAAATGCAGCACCCCCGCCTCGTTGCCGGGATTCCCGGCGGATCCGCAGTCTTCCCGCCCGACGCCCAGGAACACGTGCACGGTACGTGGATTACGCTGAAAGACCAGGAGACTGGAGAACAGAGACTGGAGACCAGAGACCAGAGACTTGAGACTGGAGACCAGAGACCAGAGACAGCAGACTCTCATCACGAGTCACGAGTCACCAGTCACGAGTCACCAGTCACCAACCTGTTCATCGCCCATAACGGCCTTCACGGATTCGATTTCGACGGCAGGGAACTCAGGCTTTCCGTCCTCCGGAGCGCTGCGTATTGCCACGAACAGGGATTCAACCTGGAGGGAGGACCCTGCCGGAAATTCATGGATATCGGGGTACACGATATCCGGCTGGCCCTGTGGGATGATCCCTCTATCAACCCGGCTGCCGTCGCCGAATGGCTGATCACACCGCCGCTGGTGTGGCCGCATTTGCCGATTGGGTGAAAGAAACAAATTGATTTACTTTGTCGAACTCAATAATTCAATATGAAAATTAACCCTATCACCTGTATCTTATTACTCATGGCAGCAGCCTGGGTACCTGGCCTGGCCCAGGAAAAACCTTTCGTCGAGGTCACCAACCTGCGCGTGGAATACCAGGAAAACCCGGTTGGGATTGATGTCATGAACCCCAGGTTCAGTTGGGAGATAAAAGCCAATTTCAGGAATGTCCTCCAGATTGCCTATGAGATCCGGGTGGGCCAGACGCCCGGCCACCTGAGAAACGGCGGTCCCTACCTCTGGACCACACAGAAGGTCGTCTCGGATGCCAGCAACCAGATAGCCTATGAAGGCCCTGCCCCCAAAGCCGGAGATCGGCTCTACTGGACGGTCAGGGTCTGGGACAACCAGAACCATATTACGGATTGGGCGCCTGTATCCTTTTGGGAAATGGGCCCCCTTACCCCTGCCGATTGGAAAGCTTCCTGGATAGAAGCGGGGATCCCGGCCGATCTCGAAGAGAATCCCTGCCCGATGTTCCGGAGGACTTTCAAACTTAAAAAAGAAGTGAAATCAGCCCGGCTTTATATCACATCCCACGGCCTCTATCAGGTTGAAATAAACGGTAAGCGGCCCAACGACTGGCTGTTCACGCCGGGTTGGACCAGTTACAACAAGCACCTGCAGTACCAGACCTATGACCTGACCGGCCTGCTTCAGAAAGGCGAAAACGCCATCGGGATTACGGTTGGCAACGGGTGGTACCGGGGCATGTTCAGCTGGGACAATTTCCGCAACTATTATGGCGACACGCTGGGTATACTGGCTCAGATCAATGTGGTCTATTCCGACGGTTCCAAGGCACAGGTCGTTACTGACAAGCACTGGAAATGGAATACCGGGCCGATCCTCTTTTCGGAGCTCTATCATGGCGAAAAATATGATGCCCGACTCGAGATCCCCGGCTGGAGCACGGCTGCCTTTCAGGATAAAACCTGGAAGCCGGTCATCGTTGCCTCGTATGACCTGACCAACCTGGTTGCCCAGACCGCACCGCCGGTGAGGCCGCTGGTCAGGCTCACCCCGGTCAGGATTTTTACAGCCCCGAACGGGGATACCCTTGCCGACATGGGCCAAAACATGGTGGGATGGATCAACCTGAAAGTAAACGGACCCGCCGGAAACAAAATCACGCTTCGCCATGCCGAGGTGCTGGACAAGGCAGGCAATATGTATTATGATAATCTTCGTACGGCCAAACAGACCATAGAGTACACCCTGAAAGGCGGAGGAATGGAATCGTTTGAGCCTCACTTCACCTTCCAGGGATTCCGGTTCGTGAAAATATCGGGATTGAAAACCTTTCCGACGCAGGAAACCCTCACCGGCATTGTCATTCACTCCGATATGGCACCTGCCGGCACTTTTTCCTGTTCCGACACGTTGGTGAACCAGCTCCAGCATAATATCCAGTGGGGGCTGATGGGCAATTTCGTGGATGTTCCCACCGACTGCCCACAACGCGATGAGCGGATGGGCTGGACCGGCGATGCCCAGGTTTTTGCACCGACAGCCTGCTTCAACCGCGACGCGGCCACATTTTATACCAAATGGCTCAAAGACGTGGCGCTCGACCAGTTTCCCGATGGCCGCCTGCCGCATGTCATTCCGGATGTCCTGAAATCCGGCGGCTCCACCGGCTGGGCAGATGCCGCGGTCATCGTTCCCTGGACCCTTTACCGCCAGTACGGCGATAAACGGATCCTCGAACAACAGTATGCTTCCATGAAAGCCTGGATCGATTACATGAAAAAAGAGGCCGGCGACCAGTACCTCTGGACAACCGGCGGCCATTTCGGCGACTGGCTGGCCTTTGCGTCAAACGCTTCCGATTATCCGGGTGCAACAACCGATAAGGATCTGATCGCCAACGCCTATTTTGCCTTTTCTACCCGTATAATGATCCAGGTCGCCGAAATACTGGGCAAAACCGAAGACATGCGGGCCTTCCAGTTCCTGTACCGTCATGTGCGGGGCGCCTTCCAGCGCGAATATATAACCCCTAACGGCCGGATAGCTTCGAACACCCAGACGGCCTGCGTACTGGCCCTGACGGCCGGAGTCGTTCCCGAAACCCAGGATGACAGCGTCGCCGCAAGGCTCGCCAGGGATGTCAGGCGGTTCGGACATCTCACAACCGGTTTCCTGGGCGCTTCCTTGCTTAACCCGGTTCTGTCTGAATTCGGATACAATGACCTGGCATATCAACTCCTGATGAGAAAGGAGTATCCTTCCTGGCTCTATCCGGTCACCCAGGGGGCAACAACCATCTGGGAGCGATGGGACGGCCAGAAACCTGACGGAACTTTCCAGGATGCCGGCATGAACTCCTTTAACCACTATGCCTATGGGGCAATCGGTGACTGGCTCTATAAAGAAGTGGCCGGTATCCAGATGGACCCGGTCATTCCTGCCTATAAAAAAATCAGGATCAGACCAGTTCCGGGCGGAAACCTTACCTTTGTGCGGGCCGAACATGAAACTATGTACGGAAAGGTATCATCGGAATGGAAGCTGGAAAACGGGATTCTCACGCTGAATGCAGTGATCCCGGCGAATACGGCTGCCGAGATCTGGCTCATGACCCGCGATGCAAGCAAGGTGACCGAAAACGGAAAACCGGTCAGCAACCTGCCCGACGTTCGTTTTCTCAAAACCGAGAAAGGATTCGCAGTATACCTGGTCGGCTCGGGTACATATAACTTCAGAACTGAATAATGGATGCGGGATACGGGATGCGGGATTTGGGATACGGGATTTGGGATGTCGGATACGGGATATCAGGAGTTAATCCCGAATCCAAAATCCAATATCCAATATCCAATATCTAAAATCGTTCATGGAACCTTACATTGATATTAAGAACCTGAGCAAGCATTACGGCGACATCAAAGCCGTGGATGGGTTGTCCATGCATGTGATGCCGGGGGATATCTATGGCTTCCTCGGGCCCAACGGTTCAGGGAAAAGCACCACCATCAGGATGCTCCTGTCCCTGATCCGCCCCACATCGGGTCAAATTTTTCTTTTCGGCCATGACCTCGCCGTTGACCGTTATCGGACCCTCAGCCGGGTTGGGGCTCTTATTGAGAAGCCCGACTTTTATAGCTACCTGACTGCCAGGAAAAACCTGGAAATTCTGGGCAGGCTTTCAAAAGTGCACAACCTGAAAGCCCGTATTGATGAGGTACTCGTCATGGTTGGCCTGCTGGATCGTGCACAAAGCAGGGTCAGGACATTCTCCCTGGGCATGAAACAGAGGCTGGGAATTGCCCAGGCGCTCCTCCATAAGCCCGACCTGATCATTCTCGATGAACCCACTAACGGTCTTGACCCGCAGGGACAGAAAGAAATCCGCGACCTGGTAAAGACTCTCAGCCAGGAGGGCAACATAACCATCCTGATATCGAGCCACGTTCTCTATGAAATTGAACAGATCGCAAATCGGATGGTGATCATCAGCAACGGGAAGGCGCTTGTGGAAGGCAATGTGCATGACCTGATCAACGGGGATGACCGTCAGGTTACCTATATCCTGGAAAACCCCGATCCGGTGAGGCAGGTCATCCTGGGTACCCCGTGGGAAACCAAATTTCAGAAAAGCTCACCCGACCGCGTGTGGTTTAAGATCACTAAAGATGAGATCCCGGTTCTGACCGCTTTCCTGATCGAAAAGGGCATCCGGATCTACGCGATCGAACCGGTCCGTTCACTCGAAGATTTCTTCCTTCAATTAACTGACAATGAGGCAGCTAATTAATATCGAGCTTTATAAGATATTCACAAAACCCCGTACCTATATCGGGTTTGGTGCCATTTTCATCATCATCGTGGCCATTGAGATCGGCATCAAGATCAAAGGGGACGAAATGTTCGCCATGCTCATCGAGAGCCTTAGCGACAAGTTCGTCTTTGAAGGCAAGCTGATCAACATGTACGGCGTGGCTTACATTATCTTAAACACCCTCTGGATACACGTCCCGATCCTGGTTGCCCTGGTGACGGGCGATCTGCTGGCGGGCGAAGCCAATAGCGGAACCTACCGGATCCTGCTGACCCGTCCGATCAGCCGGATCAAGCTGATCATTTCGAAATTCATCGCCGGATGGGTGTACACCCTCCTGCTGATCATCCTGATGATCTTATTAAGCACTGTTGTGGGGTGGATCTTGTTCGGCCCGGGCGATCTTCTTGTGATGACCACCAAGGTGAGCATCCTCTCTTCCGATGATGTGATCTGGAGGTTTTTCTCGGCTTATGGCTATGGCCTGCTATGCATGACCACGGTGGGTGCCATGTCTTACCTGCTGTCTGCCCTTTCCGACAACTCCATCGGTCCCATTATCGGAACCATCGCCATGATCATCGGCATAACGGTGATCTCTACGGTCGGCGCCTCGCTGTTGAAACCGGTCCTGCCCTTTTTCTTTACCACCTACCTCACCTCCTGGCAGAAGTTCTTCGAGCCTGATTTCGCCATAAAAATGGTCAGCCATGATATACTGATCCAGTTTATTTATATTTTTGGCTTCTTTTTCATTACATTGTTCTATTTCAGGAAGAAAGATATTTTAAGCTGATATGGAAAGGGGACCGGGCAAGGGACTGGCATTGATCATCGGATTGTGGATTTTGGGGTTTGGCCTGTATGGCCAGGAGGATGAGGCTAAAACATTACTGGAAGCCCTGGGGAAGAATTTCGACCAGCTTGACCACTTCCAGGTGGATGCCGTGATCAAGGTGGACGTCGATTTCATCAAGATCAGCGACCGGTTTGTCAAGATCAAGTTCCAGAAACCCGACCGGTTTACCTTTGAAGCTGAGGGCCTGGCCTTGCTTCCGAAAAACGGGCTCCAGCTGGAATACCTTACCCTGATCGAAAAGGGTTACACCTCGATCTTGGCAGGACAGGAAGATTTGGAAGGCATCCGCACGAAAATTATAAAAGTGATTCCCGAAATTGAATCGGAAGATATTATCCTGGCCCAGATGTGGATAGACCCGGAAGCCAACCGTATCCTCAAAATGAAAACTTATACGAAAAAATCAGGCTCCTACCTGATTGATTTCAAATATAACCATCACCCGTTTAACCTGCCGGATCAGGTAGTGGTCACCTTTGACATCAGCGCCATGACCATTCCGGCCAAGATGATGAGTGAATTCAACGCTACGGCGGAGAAAGTCAATGAAGCTCCCACCCAGGCCAAGGTTATCGTGCAGTACACCAATTACCGGGTGAACCAGTAAATAGCTCGGCTAAAGCCTCGCGAAAGGCTCGCTAACGCTCGCGAAAAGGTCGGCTACGCCTCCCGAAAGGCTCGGCTAAAGCCTCGCGAATTATCATCTTTCTGGCTTGAGTTTTACTATCATGATTACCGGATTGTCATCCTCTTTGAGCCGGTCGATCAGAGCGAAGAGTTTTTCTCTATAGGCCGGATTGGCCAATGGGATTTTTGATACCGGATGATCTTTGTAATCCCGGATTAGGTCGAGGGGTGATAACAGCGTCACCAAATGGTTCCCTTGTACACAGTCCATCCAGTTCGGTAATGAGAAGATGCCGCCGGCCAGGTCATCGGTCAGCGCCACCATGGTGGTACTGTCAGCCGTGAACCTGGCTGGAGTCCACCGGGCGGAACGGATAACCTTATCATAAACACATTGGCCGATAACTCCCTGTTTTTCAACATACATGAAGAGGAATCGGGATGATTCGCCACTAAAATAAATATTGGTTAAATTTCCCCGTTCTGTCGACCATTTGATATTATCCAACCAATATTCGCGGGGCATCTTGTTGGGCCAGGAGCAAAAGGCCCATCGGGGCTTCCATTCGTGATCACCAACAAGTTGATAGATCGTATCATACGGAACTTCTGCAAAACACATATTGTCTCCTTCGCGATACAGTCGGGCACCAATGTCCCAGTTTTGGCCACCGTCTTTAGGCCTACCCACGTATAACGGAACAGTTTTGATCAATTTCCCTGTTTCAGTCATCCATTCAAAGCGGGCAGTATCTGAAGGGTCTTCTCTCCACGGAAGGTACATGATCCCGATGCGTCCGGATTCATCACTGATGATCCTTGCTCCATTTTTTGCTATGGGTATTTCGCGGATAAACTCACCATTGAATCCGTAAGACACAATGCGATCGCTTCCTGCATCCAGAACATCGATACGTTTCATTTTTTCATTGCAAGCCACCGAGGCAGCTCCCACATACTCTTGTGGTCCTTTGCCCTTCCGGCCAAAGGTCGCGATAAACCTACCCTCGTAGTCGAAAAGGCGCATCCCGACCAGGATGAAATGATCCATCAGGATAATGCGTAGGTTTTCCGGCTCTCCCAGCAGGCATTCGGGCTTGGTTTCAAGGGGTATATACTCGATGTCCGTGGCAATGGAAGAGAGAAGAATCTCTTCCGGCTTATCCCAGATCCCCGACAGGTCAATCACCTCAACTTCAGTCCGTTGCTGATAAGGTTTGCAGGAACACGGAAGAACGGTAGCGAGAACAAGCAGCAATATTGGGGAGAAGGGTTTCATCTCATACGTGATGCGTGACGCGTGATACCTTTAGTTTTACCCTGAACCAATCTTAATTCTTTGGCTATGACATCCATCCGTTGGCTATTTAGTACTTTTCTATGGTTAACAAAGTACTAACCAACA
>Ga0172369_10004474_pt1 | contig 17711 bp, 11 predicted proteins | sample LakKiv25m_FD_114539 | JGI IMG/M metagenome (GOLD analysis project Ga0172369, IMG submission 114539) | Freshwater microbial communities from Kabuno Bay, South-Kivu, Congo - kab_022012_11.25m | ecosystem: Environmental > Aquatic > Freshwater > Lake | place: Democratic Republic of the Congo...
ATTCCCGGGCCGATTCGACGAATCCGATGGGCTCCAGCGCCACCTCCCGGTGCGGGTCCGACGCAAGGGGCTCGGCGGCGACGAACAGGTCCTTCATCGGCGTCGTGGCGCGGTTGAAAGCGGCACGCAGGCTGTTGCCGTAGGCGACGCGCTCCCGCGAGGGGAGCGAGGCGAGCGCCCCCGTGCGCACGCGTGCGAGATCCGCCGGCGCCAGTGCGAAGCGGAAGTATCCCGAGGCGTCGGCGTTCGGGAACACCCACTCGGGGCAGACGCTCCCTAGAGCCAGATCGCCTTCTTTCTCCACAAGAAGCGTGCACGCCTCCTTCTCCTGCCCCGCGGCCCGGTAGCGCGCGCACACCGGGAGCTTCCACGCCTGCGCGGGATCCCCCGCCGAGCCCAGGGGCAGGTAGCGCGATTGCACGAGGTGCAGACGGGGCGCGCCGTCGCAGCGCGTTTCCGCCGCGACGAAGGGGACGCCCGGCTGATCCAGGAACGTGCGGAACGCCCCGCCGACGTCGCGCCCCGCTGCCGCCGAGAGCGCCCCGAGGAAGTCGTCGGCGGTCGCGGCGCCGAAGCGATGCGCCGCCAAATACCGGCGCACGCCGTCGCGGAACGCTTCGGGTCCGATCCACCGCTCGAACATGGACAGCACGCCGCCGCCCTTCTGGTAGGTGATCGAGTCGAACGCATTCTCGATGTCGTGCACGCTCTCGATCGGCTGGCGTATCTTGCGTGCACTCACCAGCGCGTCGGTCCCCATTGCGTCCTGCACGGCGGCCAGCAGGTGCATGCGCGCGTCGGTGCGCGGATCCCACTCGTCGGCCGCCCTGGCGCCCATCCACGTCGCGAACGCCTCGTTGAGCCACAGGTCGTCCCACCACGCCATCGTCACCAGGTCCCCGAACCAGATGTGCGCCAGCTCGTGCGCCACGACTCCCGCGTACGCACGGCGCTGGTCCAGGGGCGCCTTCTCCCCGTCGAAGAGCAGCAGCCACTCGGCGAACGTGACGGCGCCGGGGTTCTCCATGGCCCCGCCCTTGTCTGGCACCGCGATGAGATCGAGCTTGTCGTACGGGTATTCCACGCCGAAGTACGTCTCCAGAGTCGAGACGATTTCACCGGCGTGCGCGAGCGCGTACTTCAGCTCCGGCCCGCGCCCGCGCGTCGCGACGCCGCGCAGGGGCAGCGGACGCGTGCGCACGGCGCTGGGCGGCACGTCGGGCGCGGCGACGACGTCCAGCGGCCCGACCGCGAAGGCGACGAGGTAGCTCGGCAGCGGCGGCGTGGGCGCGTAACGGTGCGTCGCCGCGTCTGCGTCCTCGCGGCGCCCGACCTCCCGCGTGTTCGCTATCGCCTGCATTTCCGGAGGAGTCCGCAGTTCCAGCTCGAACGGAATCTTGATCCCGGGCTCGTCGAAGCAGGGAAATGCTTGCCGCGCGGAAATCGACTCGAACTGCGTGAAGGCGTACGCGTCGGGCCCGACGGCGACCTTGTGCAGGCCGTCCAGCGTCGTTCCGAACGGTGCATCGAACTCGACGTGCAGCGTCGCGGCCCCGGCGAGCGGGCGCTCCAGCGCCAGGGAGACAAAGCCCGTGTCGTCGCGCTGGCGCCAGGTCGCCGGCACCGGCGTGCCGTCCCGAACGGCGGCGGCGCGCGACACGCGCAGCCCCTTGCCGTGCAGCCAAACGACGCGGCGGGGCCGCTCCAGGCGAACGGCGATGTCCGTTTCCCCCTCGAATCGGTCCCGTCGGGGATCCACGAACAGGCGGATGGTCTGGCCCGTCGGCCGCACGTCCGCGGGCAGCCGCAGCGCGGGGACGACGTCGTCGGGATCGGCCGGCGCCGCAGGCGGACGGGTGGCGCAGGCGGCCAGAACCGCGACGACCGGGACGACGAGGGCTCGGGCGCACATGGGCACGCACCATAGCAGCCGGGTCCGACACGGCGGGGATGGGCCGGGACCCGGGATGAACGCCGGGGGCAGGTCGCATGTCTCTACCCTTGCCGCACTTGGCGTCCCCGGCGCCTTGGCGTTCCCTGCTGGGGACGCCCGGGGCTGCTGCACATCGAAGCGGCGCACGCCGTTCTTGACACGCCGCGCCGATCCCTCTACAAGGCGCGGCTTCCGCGGTTTCCGCATGGTCGGCGACCGCCCCTGCGGGACGAGGTTTCGAACGTGGCGAACAAGAAGTCGGCGGCGAAGCGGGCTCGGCAGTCCATCAAGCGGCACGAGCGCAACAAGAGCGTCCTCTCCGCGGTGAAGACCGCCGTGCGCAAGACCCGCGAGCTCGTCGCCGAGGCCGGCGATGCCGGCGCCGTGGCGCAGGCGGCGCGCAAGGCCGAGGCCGTCATGGCCCGCGCCGCCCGCAAGGGCGTGCTGCACAAGCGCACCGCCGCGCGCCGCACCTCGCGGCTCGCCAAAGCGGTCAACAAGGCCCGGGCCGCCGCGCCCAAGGCCTGACGGCGCCGTCCTGGCCCCGGCGAGGCGCGCCTCGATCGCTCCGGCACGAACGGGGACGGGGCTTGTCCTGGCGCTCGGGGCGTGCGGCTACACGTTCGCCGCCGGCGGTGCGCTGGAGCGTTTCACGACCGGCCGGCCCGTGCTCCTGGCGGACGTGCAGAACGAGACTTCCGAGCCCGACGCCGGCCTCCTTGCGGCGCGCGAGGCGGAACGGGCGCTCGCGCGGTGCGGTGCGGCACGGGGCGCCGGCGGGCCGCTGGAAATCTCGGGTGCGGTGGAGCGGCTGTCTTTCGTGCCCTCCGCGGCCGGCCCGCAGCGCGTGGCCGTCTGGCACGCCGAAGCCCGCCTGCGCCTGACGCTGTCGGATCCCGGCGCCGCCGGGCGCGTGCTGGCCCGGGCGGTCGTCTCCGGCACCGAGGATTTTCTCCCCGGCGCCGCCGACCCCGCGACCGGCCGCGAGCGGCTGGAGGCGACCGAGGTGTCGCGCCGCATCGCCGTCGAGCGGCTGCTGCGGCGGCTCGCCTCCGAGGCGCTGGACCGGCTGGCGCCCTAGCATGGACGTCCGCCCCGACGACCGGAATCCCCAGTCGTGACGGGGGCTTGCACATGACCGACCGGGGGCTTCCGCCGCCGCTGCTCCGTGGCTAGCGTCACGATGCGCTGTCGGCTGCCCGGCTGCCCGCACCGGACGTGCCCGCCCCCGCGGGCGTCGCGCCCGCGACGAGGCTGCCGCCCCTCCGCAACTTTTCGGAGCCGCTCATGCTCCAACTGTTCCGAGCACGAAAAGATCCCGCGCCTCCGCTCCCCAGCTCAACCCGAGCGAGGGCGCACAGCTCTTTGTGCGCCCGCGTCGAGGGACCGCTTGCCGCGTTCTGCGTCCTTCTGGCCCCCGCCGCCGCGTTCGCCCAGGCCGCCGCGACGCTCGACCGGCCCCAGTCCGCCGGCGTGCTGCTGCCGCCCCTTTCCATCGCGACCGACGCGGCGCCCTACGCGGCCAGCCTGAATCCGGCCGCTCCCTTCTTCGCCCCGACCGCGCTGCAGTGGCTCCACGTGGAGGGTGAGAGCGCTCTGCCGGCCGCCCGCCGCGCCGACGGCGTTTTTCTGCACCTCGGGGGCCTCCAGGCTGGCGACACGGGCGGCGCCGCCATCGACGGGGCGCTGGAGTGGGTCCGTCCGACGGGCGGCAACTGCACCGCTGCCGCCCCGTGCGCCCGGCGGCTTTCCCTAGGCCTCGCCGCCGGCAGCCCCGCCTTCGCCGCCGGCTTCGCCTGGCGCTCCTTCGCCAGCGCCGAAAGTCGCGCACTGGACACTTTGACGACCTGGGACGCAGGCATCACCGTGCGTCCCTCCCGGCGGGTGTCTCTCGCGCTGACCGGCGCCGACCTCAACGCGCCCGCCGTGGGCCCGTCGTCGCTGCCGCGCCGGTGGACCCTGGCGGCCGGCGTGCGCCCTTTCTCCCGCCTGACGCTAGCCGTCGATGCGACGATGGACGAGGACGACTGGTTCGACCGCACGCGCGTCTCGGGGCTCGTGTCGGCGACCCCGTGGCCCGGGCTCGACCTCGTGGCGCAGCTCGCCCACGATCCGAAGGGAAGCGGCACGCTCGCGCTGGCGTTGGGCATCCGCGCCGGGTTCGGCAACGCGGACCTCGACGTGCTGGGCGCCGGTCGGCCGCAGGAGGGCCGATCGGGCGTCGCGGCGGGCTTCGGAGTGAACCTGCACGGAGCGCAGGGCCCGGCGCTGTTCGGGCGGCCCTCGGCGGCAGGCACGGTGCGGCTGGCCAGGGCGCTCGACGACGGCGGCCTGCTGCGGCTCGTGCTGGGATCGGGCGGTGCGCTGGATCCGTACACGAAGCTGGTGCTGAACCTGCGCCGGGCCGCGGCGGATCCCTCGCTGCGCGTCGTCGTGCTGGAAGTGAACGGCGGCGAGGGTCTCGGGCTGGCCCGCATCGCCGAGCTGCGCGCGCTGCTGGAGGACGTGCGCAAGGCGGGGCGCAAGGTGGTCGTGTGGCTGGGCGGCGGAGGCGACGCCGAGTACCTGCTCGCTTCGGGCGCGGATCGCATCTTCCTGGCGCCGCAGGGCCTGTTCCACGTGGACGGCCTCAGGAGCGAGCGGATCTATCTGCGGGGCCTGCTCGACAAGGTCGGCGTCGCACCGGAGTTCGAGAAGGTGGGCGAATACAAGAGCGCGCCCGAGCAGTTCACGCGCACGCAGGCGAGCGACGCGGCTGCGGCGGAGTACAACGCGCTCCTGGACGACGAATGGCAGCGCTGGGTCGCGCAAACGTCCGCCGCGCGGCATGTTTCTCCCGAGCGCGTGCAGGCGCTCGTGGCCGAGGGCATGGCCGCCTCGGAGCGCCTCGTCGAGCTGGGCTTCGCCGACGGCACGAGCCTGCCGGGAAAGGCGCTCGAGAAGCGCGTTGAGGAGCTGGCCGGCGCGCGCCTGCCGCGCCGCGCCGTGCGCGCCGAGCCGGAAGTGTCCCGCACCTGGGGCAACCCGGCCGCCATCGCGCTCGTGGTCGTGAAAGGCACCATCACAGGCGGCGAGGGCAGCGCGGTCGACGGCTCGGCCGGCGCCGAGACGATCGTGCGCCGGGTGCGCGCGGCGCAGGAGGATCCGGCCGTGCGCGCCATCGTCGTGCGGGTCGAGTCGCCGGGCGGCGACGTGACTGCGGCGGAGGCGATATGGCACGCCGTGTCGGAGGCGAAGCGCAAGAAGCCCGTCGTCGCCTCGCTGGGGGACGTCGCGGCCAGTGGCGGCTACTACGTTGCGGTGGCCGCGGACGAGATCTACGCCGGCGCCTCGACGCTCACCGGGTCCATCGGCGTCTTCGCCGGCAAGGCGGACGTGTCGGGGCTGCTCGGGAAGATAGGTGTCTCCACGCAGACGTTCCGCCGCGGCGAGCACGCCGACATGATGACGCTCTTCCGCCCCTGGACCGAGCCGGAACGCGCGGTGGTTCGCGCGGTCGTGGAGCGTTACTACGAAACGTTCTTGCAGCGCGTCGCGGCCGGCCGGAAAATGGGGCGCGACGAGGTGGACCGGCTCGCGCGGGGGCGGGTGTGGACGGGGGCGCAGGCGCACGAGCGCCGCCTCGTGGACGCGCTGGGCGGGCTGGACGCGGCGCTGGCGCGGGCCAGGGAGAAAGCCGGGCTGGGGCCCGACTCTCCCGTGACGGTGCCGGGAGCCGGCGGGCTGTTCGAGTTCCCGGAGTCGGGCCCGTCGCTGCCGGCGGCCGAGGCGCTTTCCGAGTGGGCGCCCGGGACCCTGCCCGGCGTCGTCTCGGATCGGGCGCTGGAAGCGGTGGCGCGCGGGCTGGGGCTCTCCGGGAGCCGCCCGGGGGCGGCGGCGGAAGCGCTGTTCGGGCTTCTGGACGGGCGTCCGCTGGCGCTGGCGCTGGACGTTCCGCCGGTACGTTAGGCGGCCGCGGGCGGGAGCGGCGGCCGGACGTCGGAGCGGCGGCCTCCGGCCGCACGTCGGAGCGGCGGCCTTGGGCCGCACGTCGGAGCGGCGGCCTTGGGCCGCACGCGCGAGCGCGGACGTGGCCGTCCGCGCCCGAGAACCGAAGGAGATCGAACGAAGCCGATGTCGCGCTGGGCGCTCATCGTGGAGGACGAGGAAGGCGTGGCCGCGCTGCTGGGCGAGCTGTGCTCGGAGCTGGGGCTCGCCCCGGTGCGGGCGCGCGGCGGCGGCGAGGCCGCGCAGCGCCTCTCCGAGGGCATGCCGGCGATCGTACTGCTGGACCTGGTGCTGGCCGACTCGGACGGCTTCTCGGTCGCGTCGCACCTGCGCTCGCTGCCGGGCGGCGCCACCGTGCCCGTCATCGCGATGAGCGGCATCTACAAGAAGTGTCCGCCCGATCTGGAGGCGCTGGGCGTCTCGCACTTCCTGGTGAAGCCCTTCGAGCTGTCCGTGCTGGGCGATCTCGTCCGTCGTCTCGTGCCCTCGCCCGACCGCGCGATCGTCCTGCAGCGCGGCGATTTCGAGCGCGAGCACCCCGAGCAGCTCTTCGCGCGCCTTTGCGAGGAGCGCGCCGGCGGCATGCTCGAGGCCGTCTCGGGCGAAACCCGGCGCCGCCTCTGGTGGCAGCTCGGGCAGATCCGCCACGCGCAGTCGAACGTGCGCGCCGAGTCGATCGGGGCCATGCAGGTGGCCGAGGGGCGCCTCGACGCCGCGTCGTTCGAGGCGGCGCTCGCCCACGCCCGCGGCAGGCGAATCGCGCTGCACGACGCGCTCGCGGCCGTCGGCGCGATGGGCCCGCAGGCCGTCGCCGAGGCGCTGCGCGCCCAGACGCGCGAGGTCGCCGCGGGCGTGCTGGGCCTCGCCGCCGGGCGCTGGACGCTTTTCGAGGCGGACCCGGAGAAAATGCCCGACGCGCGCCTGCACCCGCTGGTGTTCATGGCGCAGCGGGCGCCGGCACGGCGCACGCCCGAGGAGGCCAGAAAGGCGCTGGCGCGGCTCGCCGACGGTCGCGTGACCCGCACGCCGCTGCTGGAGCGCGAGCTGTTCGCCCTGCGTGCGGCGGTCCCGGGCGAGACGGTGACGGCGCTCGCGGCGCAACGCCCGATGCTTTCGGCCCTGACCTCGAAGCTGCGCGCCGAGGACGCCCCGTTCGCCTGGACGCTCGTGGCCGCCGGGCTTCTGGCCGTCGAGCGCGAGGGCGAGGATCGGTCTGCGCCCCGACCGGGAGCCGGCGTGCCCGCAGAGGACGCCGGGCTGCGCTTCAAGCCCGAGGAGGCCGACGCCCGCCGCTTCATCTTCGACGAGCTGGCCCGGACGGCGACTCTGGACCACTACGCCCTGCTCGGCGTGGCCCCGGGGGCCGGCGCCGACGAGATCCAGCGCGCGTACCACGAGCGGGCCAAGGCCTACCACGCCGACGCCTACTCGGGGCTCGAGCTGGGGTCGGCACGCACGGGGCTGGGTACGCTGTTCCAGCGGGTCAACGAGGCGAACCAGACGCTGTCCGACCCGAAGAAGCGGGCGGATTACGACATCCTCGTGGAGCGGCGCGCCCAGGGGCTGCCCACGGACATCGACGCCATCCTGAGGGCCGAGAACGCGTTCCGCCGCGGGCAGAGCGCGCTCGCGGCGGGCCGGGCGGCCGAGGCGCTGGAAGCCTTCCGCGAAGCCACGGAGCTCAACGCGGCCGAGCCCGAGCACCACGCGTGGTGGGGTCTGGCTCTGTGGCGCGCCCGGGGAGCGGCCGCGACCGACGAGGCGCGCCTGCGGCTCGAACACGCTCTTTCCAAGGCGCCGCAGCTCGCCTGCGCCCATCATTTTCTGGGCGTCATCGCCCGCGACACGGGTCACGAGGACGAGGCTCTGGCGCGCTTCGAGAAAGCGGCCCGCGCGGATCCGGATTACCAGCCGGCGAGGCGCGATCTCGCGGTGCTGCTGAAACGCAGGCAGGGGAGCGGACGCTCGCTCCTTCGGCGGCTCCTGGGACGCTGAGGCGCCCGGAGCCGCAGGGACGGAAAACCATTCGGGAGAGGCCGGCCGGGCACGCCCGGTCGGAAGGGACGCAGACAACCCATGCAGACGAAGGATCCGACCGTGACCGACGAGAAACCCGTGCGCCGCCGTGTGCGTGCTGCTTCCGAGGAGGCCGAGGCCCCCCGCCGCCGTCCGGCGGCGAAACGAAACGGGAGCGCGGAAGAGGATGCCGCGCAGCCGCGCCGCCGCACGCGGCGCAAGGCGGAGGAGCCGGCCGAGGCATCCGTTTCGCCCGCCGAGGCGCCGGCCGCTCCGCCCGAGCAGCCGCGCGCCGAGGAACCCCGGCCCGCGCCGGTGCGCGAGGCGTCGCCCGCCGCCGCCGTAGAGACGCCGCAGCGCGCCGAGGCCCGCGAGGCGTCCATTCCCGCGTCTCCCGCGCCCGGTCGCCCCGAGCGGACGCAGCCGGTCGAGACAGAGGGCGGCTCCAAGTCACCCTCCCCCGAGCTTTTCAGAGGGAGGGATGGCGAGGGAGCTGCCGGGGGCTCTGCTGCCCCCTCGCCCGCGGCGGCATCGGCGCCCGAAGCGACGGCCGCCCCGGCTCCTGCGGCGCATGCCCCCGGCGCGCCGCCGCCCGCCAATCGCCACGGCCATCGCCAGGAACGTTTCCGCTCGCGCCACGGCCGGCACGGCCACGGTCAGCCCGGACAGGGCGGCCAGCCCCGTCCGCCCGCGGCCGAGGGTGCGCAGGGCACACCCGGCGCACAGGCCGCTGCCGGCGCACAGGCCTCGACGGCCGGGCAGCCGGCGCCCCAGCCGGGCCACGGGCGGCGCCGGCGCCGGCGCGGTCGCGGTCACGGCGCCCAGGCGCAGGGCGCCGCGGCGGCGGGCGCGGAGCCGCAGCAGACGGTGACGGGCGTGCTGGAAATGGACGAGCGCGGCTTCGGCCGGCTGCGGCGCACGGACAAGAACTTCCTGGCGGCCGACGCCGACCCCGAGGTCTCCAAGCAGATCGTGGACCGCTTCAAGCTTCGGCCGGGCGCGCTGGTGACGGGCGCGGGCATCGTGCGCAACGGCCGCGTGCTCGTGCAGAAGGTCGACCAGGTCGAGGGCACCACCCCCGACGAGGCCGCCAACCGCCTCACGTTCCCGAACCTGACGGTCATCGACCCGACGCGGCGCATCAAGCTCGAGACCACCTCGGGCGAGCTGCTCACGCGCGTCATCGACCTCATCTCGCCCATCGGCTTCGGCCAGCGCGGGCTCATCGTGGCCTCGCCCAAGACGGGCAAGACGATCATCCTGCAGAAGATTGCCAAGGCGGTGCTCACGAACCACCCGAAGGCGAAGCTGATCGTGCTGCTCATCGACGAACGGCCCGAGGAGGTGACGGACTTCCGGCGCACCATCGGAGCGGAGGTCTACGCCTCCAGCAGCGACCGGGCGGCGACCGAGCACCTGCGTCTGAGCGAGATGGCGCTGGAGCGGGCCCGGCGCATGGTGGAGAACGGCGACGACGTGGTGATTCTGCTCGACAGCCTGACACGCGTCGCGCGGGCGTTCAACAAGGAGGCCGACAGCAGCGGGCGCACCATGAGCGGCGGCGTCGACAGCCGCGCGCTGGAGCGCCCCAAGCGCATGTTCGGCAGCGCCCGCAACACCGAGGAGGCGGGCTCGCTCACCATGATGGCGACCGCGCTCATCGACACGGGCAGCCGCATGGACGAGGTGATCTTCGAGGAGTTCAAGGGCACGGGCAACCTGGAGCTGGTGCTGGACCGCCAGCTCGCGGAGCGGCGCCTGTGGCCGGCGGTGAACGTGAACGGCTCGGGCACGCGCAAGGAGGAGAAGCTCTACGGGCCCAAGGAGAACGAGAAGATCCGCAAGCTGCGCGCGTACCTGGCGGCGCTGCGGCCCGTGGACGCGATGGAGAAACTGCTGAGCCGGCTCAAGGACTTCCGCTCGAACGCGGAGTTCCTGGAGGCGATGTAGACGGCGACCGCGTCGTTTCCGTGTCCGGTTCCATTCAATGGAGCGGCGCCGCAGGGGAGTCGGCTGGGACGAGCAGACCGCCCGGCGCCGGCGGTGCGCGTCGAGTCGGAGCGGCGGCCTCTGGCCGCACGTCGGACCGGCGGCCTCTGGCCGCACGTGGGGTGGCGGCCGATGGCCGCACGCGGAGGCACCGAGAAGTGCAGGGACGGTCTACGTCAGGTGCGCGACGATCTCCCGGTCCTCCGGAAAGCGCCCCACGTCGTGGCGGGAGAACACGAGCTTCCCGTCGACCCACACGTCGAAGACGCCGCCGGAGCCCTTTTCGAGGTCGGTCTCGATGCCGGTTGCCTGCTTGATTCGGGCGGCCAGACCGGTCGCCCGGGGCAGATAACCTCAGGAAGTGCAGTACTTGATCCGCACGCGCATGGAGCACCTCCGCCCCGCAGGATACCAACGTGCACGGCGCGGAGCTACCGGTCGGCGCGGGCGCCCAGATAGTCGATGAGGTCGATCTTCGTGACGATGGCCAGGGGCCGGTCGCCCTCGACCACGACGGCGACGTTGTCGGCGGCGAAGATGTCCTTGAGCTTGGAGACCGGCGTGTCGAGCGTCACAGCGCCCTGCAGCGGCGCCGCCAGCGGCCCGACGGCGTCCGAGGCGCGCGCGCGGCCCGCCAGCATCGCCTGCAGCAGGTCGTACTCGGCGATCATCCCGACCACGCGCCGCTGCGCGTCCACCACGGGCATCTGCGAAATCGCGTACTGCTTCATGCGCTTCGCGATGTCGCCCGTCGTGTCCGTCGGCGTCGCGGCGATGAGATCCTGGGGCCGGCGCGTCACCATGTCGCGCACGGTGCCCATGCGGTCGCCGGAGTCCAGGAAGCCGTTGTCCTTCATCCACTCGTCGGAATAGAACTTCGAGATGTAGCGGCTGCCCGAGTCCGGCAGGATGACGACCAGGTTCGTCCCCGGCTTCATCGCGCGCCCCACCTGCACCGCCACGTGTACCGCCGCGCCGCTCGAGCCTCCCGCGAAGATGCCCTCCTCGCGCGCCAGCCGCCGCGCCATGACGAACGACTGCTTGTCGTCCACCTGCACCACGTCGTCCAGCACCGAGAAGTCCAGGGCCTTGCACAGCATGTCCTCGCCGATGCCTTCGACCTTGTAGACGTGCGGCTCGCTCATCTTCCCGGTCTTGAAGTACGAGTGGTACACGGAGCCGATCGGGTCGACGCCGACGACCTTCACCGCGGGCTTCTTCTCCTTGAGAAAGCGCCCCGTGCCGCTCACGGTGCCGCCGGTGCCCAGCCCGCCCACGAAGCAGTCGATCGCGCCTCCCGTCTGCTCCCAGATTTCGGGGCCCGTCGACAGGTAGTGCGCCTCGATGTTGTCCGGGTTGTGGTACTGGTTCAGGTAGAACGCTCCCGGCGTCTCGCGCGCGATGCGCTTGGCCGTCTCGTAGTAGCTCTTGGGCGAGTCGGCCGGCACGTTCGTGGGCGTCACCACGACCTCGGCGCCCATGGCCTTCAGTGCGTTGATCTTCTCCAGCGACATCTTGTCGGGCATCGTGAAGATGCACCGGTAGCCGCGCACGGCGGCCACCATGGCGACGCCGAACCCCGTGTTCCCACTCGTGTTTTCGACGATGACGCCGCCCGGTTTCAGCAGGCCGGCCTTCTCGGCCTTGTTCAGGATGTGCAGCGCCATGCGGTCCTTGACCGCGCTGCCCGGATTCATGAACTCGAGCTTGGCGTACACGGCGGCGCCCGCGGGATCGGCGACCTTGTTGAGCCGCACGAGGGGCGTGTCTCCGATGGTCTCGAGCACATTCGCGAATGCCTTCATCTGCGCCTCCTCGCCCACTCAAGACCATGTCGCGGGCGAGCGGGCTTGCTAGCGGATCGAGACAGGCGTGTCAAACCGGCCCGCTTCGGGCAACGCTCACCCCGAGGGGAGCCCGGCGCGCAGCTCTATCGCGCGCCGGGCGGACACGAGGGTGCCGGCGGGCCCTTGTGTCCGCGCGGGCCAAAGAGCCGGTCCGCGCTGCCCTCGGGCCGAGCGGCCATAGGCCCCAACAACCGGATGAAACCTGCGCCCCGCACCGGTCGCGCGCCGCGGCGGCCGTGCCCATGTTCTCCCCGCCATGCAGCCTGCCGTGTCGACCCGGATTTTCGGGGGAATCCCAGGCCAGCGCGAGCTGGTGCTCGTGCGCCGGGCCCGCCTCTACGCGCTCGAGCTGTGGACCGAGCCCTTGGCCGGCGCCCCGCCGGGTGCCTGGCGCGAGTTGGCCGACGCCGTCCGGGGCGAGGGGCTCCAGGTGCCGTGCGTCCACCTGCCCGTGCGCAGCCTGGACGGTCCGCCGCTGGACGCCGGTGCCACCGATCCGTCCATCCGCCGCGAGGTGATGCTCCGCGGGCTCCCGGTCCTGGATCTCGCCGCGCGCATGGGGGCGCGCATCGCCGTCGTCCACGCCTCGGAGCCCAGCGACGAACTCTGGCAGCTGTCCCAGGAGGCGCTGGTGCGTCAGTTGCGCCTTGCGGTCGAGATCAATTCGCTTCCGGACGCCTCGCCGCAGAAGGTGCGGCGCATGGCCTGGGACCTGGGCCCGGGGCACGGTGTGTGCCTGGATCTCTCGTCTTTCCGGCCGCAGGTGGAGTCGCTGCGGGGCGAGGACTGGGCCGTTCGTTGGCTCGAGGTGTCCGGCGTGCGTGCCGGTCGCAGGCATCTGCCTCCGGACGAGAGCGAAGTGGCGCTGCTGCCGTGGGTCGAGGCGGCGGCGGCGATGCCGTTCGTCGGCTACGAGGTGTGGCTGCACGGCCGCCCCGGACCGACCGAACTGGAGCTCGTGCTGCGGCGCGTCAACGCCTGGCACCGCCACGGCGGCATGCCGACCTGGGGCGAGGTTTCGCCGTTCCTGCCGCTGGGCTGACCACGCACGGCGGCTCGTCCGCCCGATGCAGGAGGCGTATACTTCCCTCATGGGCGATCCGGCACGCCGTCTGAGCACCGTCGAGGACCTCCTGGAGAGGCCCGAGTCCGAGCATCTCGAGCTTATCCGCGGCAACCTTGTGGAGAAGGCCTCTCCGACGACCGAGCACGGCCTCGCACAGGGTGTTCTTGCAGCCGCCATCGTCGGCCCCTTCGGCCGGCGCGGCGGACCGGGCCGTCCCGGCGGCTGGTGGATTCTCACGGAAGTCGATGTCGAACTGAGTTCGCACGACGTCGTGCTGCCAGACGTCGCGGGCTGGCGACGCGAGCGTGTGCCCGAGCTTCCCCGCGGGCGCCCCATGCGCATCCGGCCCGACTGGGTCTGCGAGATGCTGTCGCCCAGCAACCGCAGACGCGACACGGTCGAGAAGCTGCAGCTCTACCATCGGGCCGGTGTCGGACACTACTGGCTCGTCGATCCCGACGAGTTCACGCTCACGGTCATGCGCCACGAGCCCGATGGCTACAAGGTCGTCCTCGCCGCCGGTCGGGGCGAGACCGTGCGCGCCGAGCCGTTCGACGCCATCGAACTCGCGGTCGGCACGCTCTTCGGCGACGAGCCGGATGAGCCGGAGCCGTCCTAGGCCGATCCTCGGAATCCGCAGGCGTTCCGCAAGGTTGTGCCACATAAATTCTTCTGAAATAGTATCCGCGGACCCGCCTACGGCTTCTCCCCGAAGTGCTGCGACCGGTAGGTCTGGAAGCGCGCATCGGCATCGCGCCAGCCGTCGGGAGGCGAGCCCTGCTTGCGCGACAGGTGCATGAGGAACTCGGCGGGTTCGGGCAGCTCTTCCCATACCTCGGGCAGGAAGGTCGAGCGCCGCCCGCGCAGCTCCAGGATGACGCCCGGCTTCGTGCGCCCCAGTTCCGCGAGCAGCACGTCGCCCGCGAGTCCCTCCAGCGGGCGCGGCAGGTCCAGCACCGACACCGACACGTCGATCGCCCCCAGCTCCGCGGGCTGCACCGGCTCGAAGCGCGTGTCATGCACGGCGGCGGCCACCGCGTTCTCCGCCACGTCCTGTGCGAGCGGTCGATGGGGCGAGAGGCTCCCGATGCAGCCCCGCAGCACCCCCGACTTCTTCAGCGTCACGAACGTCCCGCGCGGCGACGCCAGCCGGGGGAAACGCTGCCCGAGCTCCGGCGGCACGGCGAGGTCCCTGCCATCGCGCACGCGCGTCTCCAGCGACCGGCGCGCGAGCCGCAGAAGCTCCTTCTGCTCGCCGTCGGCCAGCACGAACCGGTCCTCGAACACGAGCGCTCCGTATCCGACGACGCGCGACCTGTCGCCGGCCGGCACGTCGCCCGAGTTGCGGTAGGTCAGCAGCCGCGGCGTGAGCGATCGCATTGCCGCCAGGTGCACCATGGTCAGCAGCACCTGCGGCCCGTCCACGTCGCAGCGCGCCGTGCCCTCGGCGTCCATCTGCTCGATGGCCGCCAGGCACGGCCGATCCAGCGCGACCGCCTGCTCGTACGTGTAGTAGTGCGACAGGTCCACGCTGAAGACGAACACCGTGCCCGGCTCGTCCAGCCGCGCCAGCTCCTCGGCGGTGCGTCGCGCGCCGTCGAAGTCCACGCTTCCCATGACGAGCGGCACGAGCTCGAACGGCGCACCGGCGTTCGCCTCGTGCAGGAACGGAAGCTCGATCTCGATCATGTGGTTGGCGTGCGCGGCGGCGACGTCCACGAAACCCGGGCGCGACAGCAGCTCGCGCTCGGCCGCGGCGACCTTCACCTCCAGCCCCGGTACGGCGTAGTGCGTCGAGCGATCCACGGACGTGCCCGCGTAGCGCGCGGCGCCGTTGTGGTTCGCCGCCACGACGACCGCCCGCCGGAACCCCGGCGCGAGCTGCTTGAACGACTCGGCCGCGACCTGCCCCGAGTAGCGCAGCCCCGCGTGGGGCACGAGCACCATGCGCACCGGCCGCGTCGAGACTTCCTTCGCCGCCGCGAGGTAGCCGCGCACCTCCTGACGCAGCGCGTCGGGGTCGGCCGCGTAGAACGTGCCCGCCTCGGCCGCGGGGCGCACCCGGCGTTCGGCGGCCGGCGGGGGCGCCGGTTCGGGGACGACCGGGGCCGTCCTGTCGCGGACACACGCGCCCGCGGCCACCAAGGCGATGCACGCCGCAGCTTTCCGCATGGGGGTTCCGCAGGCGCTTCCGAAGTTTCGGAGCAGCGCGCAGATTCCGCGACCGCTCGCCCCGACGGCGGAGCCTTCCAGTGGACGGCGACGGAGCGCGCAGCTTCTTCTTCTTGCGCGCGGAGCGGACACGAGGGGCCGCCGGGCCCTCGTGTCCGTGCGAGCCAAAGAGCCGGTTTGCGCTCCCCTCGGGCAGAGCGACTGGGTTGCGGGCGCCAGCCCGCGCTGCGCGAAGTCGAACGGCCGAAAACCGAAAGCCGCAGCCATGGAGCCTCCGCAGGTTCTCCCGAAAGCCGAAAGCCGAGAGCCGAAACTGGCGTCCGCCACTTGGCGGACGACTCGGGGCCGGTTCCCCGCTAGACTGGCGGCATGATCCGCTTTTCCGCACTGGCGTGCACGGCCCTTCTCGCCGCGCTGCCCTCGACCCTTCGCGCGGCTCCTTCCGGCGGCCGTTCCGGCGGCTCGGAGCAGGCCTGGGATCCCGCCAGCGACGAGGGCATCCCGCAGGACCAGCTCTTCAAGGCCGCCGACGAAGGCCGCGCCCCTCCCGGCTCACGCGTGACGCGCCGCGTCGTGGCCGCGGGCTCCTCCGACGAGGCGGCATCCGACAAGGAAAAAGAGGACGCCGAGATGGCCCGCCCGAAGCGGGCGCGCGACCGCACCGCGAAGCCCGCCGCCGATGCCGACGCCGACGAGGACGCCGCTCCGGCGCACCGCCGCGGCGCCCGTCGCGGCTCGAAGCCCGAGATCAACGACGGCGCGCGCAGGATCCAGGTGTTTCTCGTCCCCATCGGCCAGGCGGCGGCGCTCGCCGCAGGAGCGGCGCAGGCGGCCCTGGAGGGCGAGCTGGCGCACCTGCCGGGCTACAAGCCGGTCGACCTCGTCGAGGAGCTGAAAGTTCCGCCCTCGGCGGAGGAGACGGCGAAGCTCGAAGAGGCTCGGCGCCTGGTCAGCCAGGGCGACAAGCTGCTGCGCGCCCACGGCTACGAGGAAGCGGTCAATCGCTACCGCTCTGCTTTGCGGACCCTGGAGACGGCGGGGGCCGCGTGCGAGTACACGGATCGCGCCGACATGTTCGCTCGTTTCGGCACGGCGCTCATGCTGGCGGGCGAGGACGACCCGGCCAAGGAGGCGTTCCGCGTCGCGGCGCGCGCGGATCTGGCGGCGACGATCGACGGGCGCGAAATCGAGAAGCGCACGCCGGCGGCGCTGGAGTCCGCGCGCCAGGACGTGGCCGACGGCCCCATCGGGGCGCTGTCCATCGTGACGAATCCGGCGGGGGCTCGGGTGTTCCTTGGCGGCGTCTACCGCGGCACGACTCCCATCACCATCGACCGCGCGCCGGCGGGCGTGAACTACCTGCGGCTGGACCGGCCCGGCGCATTCCCCGAGGTGCGCCTCGTCGAGGTGAAGGAGGGCATGGACACGCCCGCGAAAGTGAAGATGCGCTTCACGCCCGAGGCGCTGGAACTCCAGCGCACGCTGGGGCAGGTGCCGCGCTCGCTCGACGGGAACACCGGGCTTCCGGACATGGTGCGCGCGCTGGGATCGCGTTTCCGGCTGGATCGCGCGCTCGTCTCGGTCGTCGAGATGGCGTCGACGAACAACGCGCAGATCCGCCTGTGCGTGTTCGACTTCCCGAAGGAGGCGCGCCTGGCCGACGAGAAGGTGGTCCTGGCCACCGACCTCGAGGGCGGCCTGGAGGCGGCGGTCGGCACGTGGGCGCGCGGCGTGCTGGACAACGCCGACCGTTCGCGCAACCGCCAGGCGAAGGACCCGCTGGACCGCGCCGACGGCACCGAGGAGTGGTACTCGACGCACAACTCGCGCCGCAAGTCCGTCGAGAGCCAGCAGGGCGCCGAGGACGAGCGTCCCGAATGGGAGCGGCGCGGCGACTACCGCGGCCCCGACGACGCCCGCAAGCGCGGCGTCAAGAGCAAGGACCCGCTCGATCACAAGGACGGCATGGAGGACTGGTAGCGCGCCCGCAGCGGCGCATCCGCCCCGGTCCCGAACACGGCGTCCCACAGCGGGCTCGTCACGCCGAAGCAGACGTTCGCCCTGCGATGGTGCAGCAGATGATTCGCCTGCAGCCGCCGCATGAGGCGCCCGTGCGCCCGCGCGTAGTGGATGCGCCAGTGCGTCGCCTCGTACGACACGTAGCCGCACAGGACGCCGGCAAGCATCGCGGCGCCGGCCGCGCCGCCGGGCGCGAGTCCGAACAGCGCGCCGTGCAGGCCCGCGCCGAGCGCCGCCAACTGCCACGAAGCCACCGCGTAGCGCCGATCGGCCGTCCGGGCGTGATGCCGCAGATGGCGCCCGTGGTTCGACGGGCTCACCATGAGCGGCCTGCCGCCATGGAAAGCGAAGCGGTGCAGCAGGTATTCGAGCAGCGTCCACCACAGCAACCCGGCCGCCGCCCATGCCGCCAGCGCGCCCACGCGAGCCTCCCCGGGCGAAAAGCTGAGGACTTACGGGGACATAGGCAAGCCACCGGACCGACACCGGCTGCGGTCGCCGCCCGAACGAATCGGAGTGCGGCCGTCCCGGCGGCTTGGCGACTCATCGAGGGCCAGGAGTGGATGCGCGTGTGATCGCGACGGCCGCACTCCGGTTTTCCGGCGCGTCCGGCTGACAGCATGCTGCCGTCCGCGCCCGAATCGGAATTCGTCCCGCGGTCGAGCGAAGCACCGGCGGATCC
>Ga0172369_10004478_pt1 | contig 17700 bp, 18 predicted proteins | sample LakKiv25m_FD_114539 | JGI IMG/M metagenome (GOLD analysis project Ga0172369, IMG submission 114539) | Freshwater microbial communities from Kabuno Bay, South-Kivu, Congo - kab_022012_11.25m | ecosystem: Environmental > Aquatic > Freshwater > Lake | place: Democratic Republic of the Congo...
CATTTATACCTAAATTGGCATCATACCAATTTAAACCCTCATCAATACTTTTAAAAATTCCTAAATCGCCATTAGCTAAATAAATAATATTTGAATCAACATAATCATTCTGCACCGATTTTATACTTAAACCGTTTAAGCCTGTATTAGTTTCAATCCAATTAACGCCGGAATCGCTTGATTTTAAAATTCCATTTTCTGTAGCTAAAAATTCTATACCGCCTAAAGCATTAACAATCGATATATTATTAATATTTGTAGAAGTCGCATATAATTGATTCCAGCTTTCAGGCGTTACGCCATCTACTGAAAAAAGAGCGCTGGAATAAAGTTCATTAGTTTCGGTTAAGGCAAAAACGTTGCCACTTGATAAATCTCCAGTAAATTCAGTAGCTAATTTTTTTATACTTTTGCCTTCTAGGCCAGTGTCAGTTAATACCCAATCAGCCCCGGAATTGTCACTTCGATATACTCCATCAGAACCAGCGGCATAAATAGTAGATGCAGATCCTAATAAAACTGCTTGATATTGATCAAATTTAATGTCAGAAAAAATTGAACTAGTGACTAATTCCCAAGTATCTGATCCAAGAGTACTTTTATAAACTCCATTACTTGTGGCTAAAAAAACTGAAGTGTCATCATTAAAAGTATATACAGAGTTATCAAAATCATATGTCCAGCCAATAGCGATAGAGGAAATACTTGCGGTAGGCAAACCCACATCTCCCCAGCTAACTCCTTGATTTGAACTTTTATATATTCCTTGGCTTGTTCCAAGATAGATATAATCATTAATAGAGGCGACTGTGTTAAATGTTCCGCTTGCTCCGACCGGCGTTATTAATTCCCATTGATCTTGAAGGGCTAAAACGTGGGGAGTTATAATAGTGAAGTTAATTAAAAAAATAAAACTTATAATAATAAACTTAGTTATTTTTGCTAATTTATTTTTAATTAATAAAGTTTTCATAGGGATTAATGGATTATTAAATTAACCATGTTTTATATCATAATTATTTATTTTTGTCAATATCAACTATTAATAAATAGCTAATATTAAAATATAAAATAAATTATATAAAAATTATTTAAATTATAAATTTAAATTTATATTATTTTATTTTTTAAAATATAATATAAATAATATCAAGATAAAAATATAACAACAACTATAAATATATATTTTTTTTATTATTTATTGTTTAAAATTTTTATTTTTTCTATAATATTTTGTTAAAAATAATGTTATAAAATAAACTTTTAATATAATTATAAATTTGATAAAATAAATTGTATGAATTTAGAAATAATTGCATATTTATCGGGAGTTGCCATATTATTTCTTTCATTCCATATATCTTAGATATTTTTTATAAAAAAACAAAACCTGAAAGAATGTCATGGTTAATTTGGGCTATGCTTGGAACAATTGCTTTTTTTTCCCAAGTTTCTAAAGGCGCCTCTTATTCTCTTATATTTACAGGCGTGCAAGCAATTGGTGATTTATTAATATTTTTACTGGCCATTAAATATGGACTAGGCGGATTACTTAAAAGAGACATTATAGGTTTGTTTGGGGTTTTATTAAGTTTAGTATTTTGGTATATAACCAAAGAACCTGCAATAGCTTTATTCTTAATAATTTTTATCGATGCAATTAGCGCATTTTTAACAATAATCAAGTCTTATAAAAAACCGGAAACAGAAACAATAAGTTTATGGATATTTACTTTTATCGGAAGCGTTCTGGCATGTTTGGCTGTTGGAAATTTTAATTTTATTTTATTAGCTTTTCCATTCTATAATAGTATAGCGTGCTTAGTCATTCTAATTTCAATAATATTAGGATATAAAAAAATAAATTATAATAAAATTTAATATAATAATTTATACACTTCTAAAAGTTAAATAGTTACAATTTATTAAAAAATATAAATTTATATATAAAAAGTTCAGAATATTCGTAACTATTTTTTATTTATATTAGATGATATAATTTAAATATAATATTTTAAAATAATTAAAATGAATAAAAAAAATTTAGATAATTTTATTGATAATTTTATAAAAGAAGTTGGTTCAACCATGTCTTTAATATTGCATTCCTTATTTTTTATCTTTTGTATAATTGCCGGACTAATATGGGGATACTGGGATTCAATTCTCTTAGTTTTAACAACCGTCGTATCGCTTGAAGCTATATATTTAGCAATTTTTATACAGTGGTCAATTAATAGAAATACAGAGAGTTTAAAAGGGGTTGAAAAAGATATCGATGAAATTCAGGAAGATGTTGAAGAAATCGCCGATGATGTTGATGAAATTCAGGAAGATGTTGAAGATTTACAGGAAGAAGATGAGGAGGAAGAAAGTGAGGAAGAACAGGGGCGGAGACTTCTAAAAGATATTCAGGATAATATTATAAAAATTAATATTGATATAGAACAATTAAAAAAGAATAGATAAATTAATTATTATTATATAAATTATTGATATACTTATAATATTATCTTTATATATTTTAAAAGGCAGAACCTTCGGGCACTGCCTCTTATTTATTTTATTGGACTGTAATATCCAACTCACTTAGAAGAATATACTCTGTTGTTTTTTCAGTTTGTATAAAAATTCTAAATTTATAGGTTCCAGCTGGGCTATTCATTTGATAAGGGGTGTAATTACCATCCCCCCATTTTGTTAAAACATAATTCCAGCTAGCGATATTACTCCACCAATATACTCCATTTCTCATCACTTCAAGTTTATATCTATGATCAACTGTTATATCTTTTAACTTAACAAGAAGTTGAACTTTTTCACCTACAGAAAAATTAGTTTTAGGATTTAACGGCTGAAAATCCCAATAATCATTTTGACCGGGTAAAATACTTTCGCAAAGATAGGATCCTTTATAAATATAACCAATATTTTCATCCGAATCTTTAACCTCAAAAATTTTTGTTTCTAAAAGCTTAAAACCTTCACCAGTATCAATATATATCTCAAATTTATAACTCCCAGGAAATGTATCTTTTCCATTTTGATATGGTGTATAATTTGAAAATTCAGATGGTGATTTCCAATCAGTTTCATCATCCCACCAAAAATTTTCATTAAAATATAAACTCATTTTCCAGCGATGGCTAACGGATACATTTGCTTTTGCTAATAAATAAATATTTTCACCTAAATTAAAAATATTTTTCGGATTTACAGGTTGCAAATCCCAGTAATTTTGTGATCCTTGCGTTACTGCTTCACAGATATAAGCTCCTTTATAAACAAAAAGGTTATTGTAACTAGAAAAAACTTCTTTAGAGTAATCGCTTTCTCCATTTTCATTATAGGCTGTAACCGCAAAATAATACACTATATTATACTCAAATCCTTGAAGAGTATAAATATTTACATATCCGACATCAATAATTTGCGTATATTTTCCAGACTCGGTTCCATAATAAATTTTATAACCATTTGCATCGCTACCCTTGTCCCAGCCTAAAGTTATAGATAAAGCAAATACATCTTTCGGCAAAATAAAAATAAAAAACAATAAAACAAAAAAATATTTTTTCATTTCTCTGCCTCCATTTTTTGCTTTTTCAATAGATATAAATATTTATCTGATAATTTATTGTTTAATTTTATAAGAACGACAAATTAATATACCATAATATTTAAATTTGTCAATAACTATTAGAAAATAAAATAAGTGTTTATTTTGATATATAAACACTTATTTATAACTTTAATTATATTATTTTTTAAGCAAATCTCTAATTTCTTCTAATAAAATTTCCTGCCTGGTTGGTTTTGGCTCTTTAGTAGGAGCTTCTGCTTCTTTTCTTTTTAAAGAATTAATAAATTTTACTACTAAAAATATTGAAAATGCTATTATTAAAAATTCAACCGTTACCTGTAAAAAATTACCGTAATTTAAGGTGGCTGCTGGCGATCCATCTTTAGCGCGAGACATTATAATTTTAAGATCTTTAAAATTTATACCACCTATTAATAATCCTATGGGGGGCATAATTATATCATTAACCAAAGAACTAATAATTTTACCAAATGCGCCACCGATTACAACGCCGACAGCTAAATCAATGACGCTTCCCTTCATGGCGAATTCTTTAAATTCTTTAATAATTTGCATATTATTATTTTAAAATATTAATTTATCTCTATTTTTAGTATAAACCCTATAATATTTTTTGTAAATTATAATAGAGAGTTGACAATAATATATATTTTATGTAATATATAACTATTAATTGCACATTTTAAAATTATTAATAATCTTAAAACAATTTTGGAGGGATTATAATGAGTAAATTTGAACAAGTACCAATAACATTATACGAACTTTTAGTTAAAAAAAATCCATATTTATTAAACGAAGAATTTAAAGCAACTTTTTTTTATATTGATCATGATACAAACATTGATGAAATAAATAAAAAAATAATTAAATCAAAATATCGTCCAGCCAGTAAGGATAATTTAAAATATTTTTTTAATCAATATAATTCAATACTTAAAAGTATGCATATCGCTCATATAATTGCTACTGACAAAAATAGCATCTACTTCAAAAATAAAGATGAAGAAAAAAAACAAATGCAAACACTACCATGCATAGGTTTTACTAACAAAAAGCCTGTAATAGGAGTAACAAAAATTGAGAAAGGTATTCTTAAAGGTCATTATGGCATTATAGTTATGGGAATTACTATCAATTAAATTTATGCAGATACCGCGGGAGAAGAAACCGGCGGTTTTTTAATTTCTAATTTAATGTATAATATAAATATTAAAGTACTTTCAAAAATGGAGAAAATTATGAAAATATATAAAATACTATTATTTTTGTCAGTCTCAATTATTATAATGGGTTTATTATTTTTCTTAGCAGGCTATTATTTTATTAATAATAATTATCATATAATAGCTGGGGTTTTATTTTTTGTAGGTATTGTTTTAAATATAAATTTAATTATTAGCCAACCCAGAGAAGCTAAAGATAAATATTGGACGCCTCCTAAATATTATTGAATCTATAAACCGTAAAATATTACGGTTTTTTTAATTTTGAAAAAAATCTTTTATTATGGTATAATAATTTATAATAATCATAATTAAATTATATGAAAAAAGAAAGTAAGTTAACAAAAGAAAATTTATTAAAAGCTATTGCCGGAGAATCAATGGCTAGAAATAAATATACATATTTTGCCGAAATCGCTATGAAGGAAGGCCTTGTTTGGATAGCAAAAATATTTGAAGAAACCGCTGACAATGAACGTGCTCATGCTCAGGAAGAACTTGAAAAACTTGATGATTATATTGAAATGACTAATACTTACGGTATTCATCCAATTAGTGACACTTTAATAAATTTACGAAATGCAGCTGAAGGTGAAAAATATGAATTCGGTACTATGTATCCTGATTTTGAAAAGACGGCCAGAGAAGAGGGGGAGGAAGAAATTGCTACACTTTTTAAAGAGATCTCTGAAGTTGAAGAAAAACATGAAGAACGATATACAATTTTAGCAAACAGACTAGAAAATGGTAATCTTTTTAAAAACGAAAATGAAGTTGAATGGAAATGTTTAAATTGCGGTTATATTCATAAGGGCAAAGAAGCACCGGAAAAATGTCCTCTTTGCTTAAAACCAAAGGGATATTATATGGAACTTAAAGCAGTTAGATAATAAAAATAATATTTTAATTAATAAATAAAAAACTATGGATAATAAAAATAAAAATAGCAACAGCAAAAATATTTGCTGTAAATTTACAAGTCATAATATTTTTACCGCTTATTTTCTTGGATTTATGATATTATTTTTTGTATATGTTTTTGGTATAGCCATGGGAGCAAAACTTAGCATGTATTATGCTGGATTTAATCCTAAAAAGATATTAAACTTAAGTAAAAATAAAATTTCAGAATTAAGCGATTTTTCTTGTCCTATGAAAAAATTAAATTCTAATATTACGTCTGAGCCAAAAATGTTTTTTAATAATTTTGAAAATTATATTAATGAAGATAATATATTAGAAAATAATACAACTAGAATTTTTGGAATTATTTCTAATATAGAAGGCAATAAAATTACAGTAACAGATAATTCTGGTGGTTCTCAGATAATTTTATCTCAGTCCGATACAATAATATCAACATCAGCCGGAGAAGTAGGTTTGTCTATTTTAAAACCAGGATTGAATATTATAATTTTAGGGTCAACAAATATTGATAATAATATTATAGCTAAAATTATTAAAATTTTATAATTTTTTATATAATTGACAAAACAGCATAATTTTATTATGCTGTTTTATTATTATTTATATTTTAATATCAAAACAATTTAACAAGGAGGACGCCATATGGAAAATGAAAATACCCGTGACGAAATATTAGATATTAAACAAGCAGCTGAATATCTAAAAATTAATGAAAGAACATTATATAAACTAGTTAAAAATGGAGGAACCCCAGGTATAAAAATCGGTGGTCAGTGGCGATTTAGCAAAAAAATACTTTTTAACATGTTTTACAAAACAACCCCTTAAATATAGGGGTTTTTTATTTGTATTTTTTATTAATTTATATTTTAATATTTTGTAACTATATTAATATTTATGTGTATTATATATTATAAATTATATAAATAACTATTAACTACAAAATTATGAAAAAATCAATCATTTTTCTATTTCTATTTGCATTAATGTTAGCAATAGGTTATGTAGCTTTAGCTGATACTCCGGCAACTCCCGCAAATTTTACAGCCAGCTCTACTTCACCAACTACAGTTAATTTAAATTGGTCTACTTCAACAAATTCTGTTTCTTATCAAGTTTACAAAAACAATATTTCAAATCTAATTGCTACTACATCAAACGAATATTATAATGATACGGGATTAACACCAGCAACAACCTATACTTATTATTTATCAGCTACTGATGCTTCCAGTACAAAATCTGGTTATGCTTGGGTTACTTTTACTACTCTAGCTGATATTTCTGCACCATCGGTTCCAAAAAATTTATCTGCATATCCGGTATCTCCTAATCAAATTAATTTATCTTGGACTGCATCCTCTGATAACGTAGCTATAGCTGGTTATAAAATTTTTCGCGATGGCTCTCAGATTGGAACAACTTCCTCTCTTTACTTTTATGATACAGGTTTAACTTCTTCAACAACTTATAATTATAAAATAAAATCATACGACACCTCTAACAACGAATCTGGTTTTTCTTCTAGTGTTTCCGCTACCACTCCTACTACAGATATTATTGCGCCTACAATTCCGACAAATTTATTAGCCACACCAATATCTACAACACGCATTGATTTAAATTGGACAGTTTCAACTGATAACCTTGCAGTAGCTGGTTATAAAATATTCAAAAACGAAAAACTAATTGGTACCTCAAAATCAAACTTCTTTTCTAATATCGGCTTAAATGCTTCTACCACTTATACTTACAAAATAAAATCTTACGACTTCGCCGGTAATATATCCGATTTTTCTTCTTCAACTTCAGCAACTACTCTCAAAGAAAAACCGACTACCCCGGGTAATGTTAAAATTGCTATTTTAAATGGTAAAGAAATAGGTAATACAATAAATTTAAGATCTAATGGAGTTGTAAAATTAGTTGTTTACGGCGATAATAATTTAAAAGTAAAAGATATTAAATATAGAACAGTATTATTAGGTGGTGCTTTAGCTTACAACTGGATGAATAAGGATATAAATAAAGACGGAAAAATGGACAGAATATATTATTTCCGTATGAGACAGATGAGGGATTTGGTTAATACTGATACTAAAGTGATCTTTACTGCCCAAACTAAAAGCGGCACTATTCTTACAAGTGAAATTGCAGTAAAAATAAAAAATTCTTCTAAAATTAAAAAGGTCATTAACGACATTAAAAATAAAATAAAAGAAAAAATTGAAGAAAAAAAGCAGGAAATAAAAAGTAATAAAAATGAAATAAAAAATATTATTAAAGAAATTAAAACTGAAAATAAACAGGAAGTTAAAGAATCAATAAATGAAATTAATACAATTAAAAAAGAATCTAAAGCGGAAATTAAGGAAATAAAAAAGAATAATAAAAAATAATATAAATAAAAAAAGTCTTGCAAAAACAAGGCTTTTTTATTTGACAAAAATAAAAATAATTATTATTATAATAAACCTAGTCTTTCAAAAAGGAGGAAAGACTTTATTTTTTAGAAAAATATTTGAACATTAAAAATATAATAGAAGCAATAAATGGTTAATAAAAAACAACCTAAACAATTTTACAGAAAGGATGGAAATTTTATGGTAAAAAAAAGAAAATCAGTATATGTATGCGACCACTTTTTCAAAAGAACGGAGAGAATTTTTCTTTCATTATCATTTGATGATGTATCATTGCATTCTGGCCATACAAATCTTAATGTAGGCGAAGCGAATATTACCACTAAATTTTCTAAAAATATTAAATTAAATATTCCCTATTCTTCTGCGGCTATGGACAGAGTAACTGAACATAAAATGGCTATTATAATAGCCATGCTGGGTGGTATTGGCATAATACATAAAGGTATGGCTGCGATATCTCAGGCAAAAGTAGTAGCCAGAGTCAAAAAACACATGAATGGTTTAATTGACGAGCCTATTTGCATTAGGCCAAACCTCACAATGGAAGAAGTCTTACAAATGCTTGATAGCCAAAATTTTGATTTTAGGAGCTTGCCTGTAACTGATAATAACGGGAAACTATTGGGATTAATAACCGGGAATAACTTTAAAAGAAGCAGAAATAATCAACTTGTGAAAGATGTTATGACTAAACGTGCTGACTTAATAACCGCCACACCCGGTACATCAATAAAAAAAGCATATAAAATCCTTGAAGATAGAGGAAAAAATGTTTTGCCTCTTTTAAGAAAAAACAATACTTTAGCAGGCATGTATGCGTATTCTGATCTTTCCCGAATATTATTTCCTACCCTTGAAGAAAAAATGTTTAATGTTGATAAAAATAAAAATTTAATTGTCGGCGCGGCTGTTGGAATTTATGATGATGCTTTCGAAAGAGCTGAACTTTTAATAGAAAAAGGTGTAGATGTATTAGTTGTTGATACAGCTCATGCAGATACTATATCAGTAATTGAAACGGTTAAAATGCTTAAGAAAAAATATTCAATTGATATTGTTGCTGGGAACATTTCTAACAGCGATTCAGCAAAAAGATTGTTAAAAGCTGGGGCTGATGGAATAAAAGTCGGACAAGGACCTGGCTCTATATGCACAACAAGGATAGTGTCTGGTTATGGAATACCACAACTTTCTGCTATTTATGATTGCGCAAAAGCTATAAGGGGTTCAGGAGTACCTATTATTGGAGATGGCGGTATTAAATATTCTGGTGATATTGTTAAAGCTTTAGCTGCTGGAGCACATAGTGTTATGCTAGGCAGTTTGTTCGCCGGTACTGATGAATCCCCCGGTGACACTATTATGAGGGGTGGAAAGAAATATAAAGAATATCGTGGAATGGGATCATTAGGTGCTATGAAAGAAAAAGGTGCGGCGGCGAGATATGGCCAGGATAAAAAACCCCCAGATAAATTAGTTCCCGAAGGAGCAGAAGGTCTTACTAATTATAAAGGAAAAGTTGAAAAAGTTATTACTATGTTAAACGGAGGCGTACAAAGCGGAATGTTCGCCATGGGAGCAAAAAATATATTTGAACTCCATAAAAAAGCAAAATTTACAAGAATATCAGCAGCGGGTTTACGAGAATCTCATATTCATGAATTAAAAATAGAAAACGATCCCCCTAACTATAGAAAGGAGGACTGCAATGTTTAATAATTCAAATTACGGATTAAACGGCATAAAAACTTTAGCCATAGTTTGCAATCAATGGGGAGATACTGGCAAGGGAAAATTTGTTGATCTGTTCAGCGAATGGGCTGATATTATAGCTCGCGGAACTGGAGGAGATAATGCCGGCCACACCATTTGCCTTAACGGAAAATCCTATATATCTCATATTATTCCATCTGGTATTCTATGGGACAAACAAGGGAAAATTAATATCATTGGTAGTGGCTGCGCTTTCAACCCTAGAATCGCAGAAAAAGAAATTTTAAATCTTTCTGAGGAGGGTTATAGTTTTAAAAATCTGATGATATCCCAAAATGTTAAACTTATTCTTCCTCAAAATGTAGTTATTGACCGTTTGACGGGAGGAAAGATTGGCACAACTGGACGAGGCATCGGTTCAGTCTACACCGATCATTACTCACGCATAGGACTTACAGCAAATGACCTACTTAATCCCGATATCTTTAAGAAAAAACTCATAACTAATCTTGAAGATAAAATAAGATTTATAAAAACCTTTGCTCCTAACGAGGTGGAAAAAATTATATCTGATAATTTTTTGGAAAATGGATTATATTACAATTCGGTAAATATATTTAATATTCAAGCGATTATTGCCCGGTACATGGAGTATGGTTTGTTTTTTAAAGACATGATTTTTAATACTGATAAGTTTATGAGGGATAATGTCAAAAAGAAAAATATACTTCTAGAAGGCGCTCAAGGGTTGCTCTTAAGTATAGATAAGGGAACATATCCTTTTGTAACATCTTCAGATTGCAGTGCCTATAGCTTAGCAAGAGGAGCTGGATTAAAATATTCGGAAGTTGATTTAACCTTAGGGGTAGTAAAGTTTCCCTATATGACAAGAGTCGGCGAAGGTCCATTTCCGACCGAAATGGGTGGTGAAACTTCAGCCAGATGGTGCGGAAATAAAGTAACCACAAAAGAATTAGAGGAAACTATGCTGGCTAAAGTTGCTTATATTAATAGCCCAGATAGCTTCCATCAGGGAGTAGCTATAAGAATAGCAGGAAATGAATACGGAGCAACCACTAAACGCCCACGCCGGACTGGCTGGATAGACTTACCACTATTACGTTATGCGATTGCAGAAAATGGACCGGAATTAATACTTACAAAAATTGATGTACTTAATTTTTGTTATGAAATTAATATTTGTATTGCTTACATATACCAGGGACCAAAATTTTATTATGGTGAATTAATTTTATGCAAGGGCGACACCATTGAAATAGCAATTCCAAGCGCAGAAATAATGAATTTCTGTGAACCTGTATACCAAAAATTTCATGGTTGGAATGCTGATATTAAAAATATCAATAATTTTCAAGATTTACCTGAAAATTTGATAAATATTATTAATTTTATTGAAGAAAAGACTGGCGCAAATATTAGAATTATCTCTACTGGCGCTGATAGGGAGAAAACGATCTTTATTAACAAAAAAAAATTCTGGACCTAAAAAATCCAAGAAAGTAAACGCCCCAAAAATTTTCGGGGCGTTTTTATTTTTTATAAAATATGATAAAATTAGGATATAAATTAAAAATATGAAAATATTATTTGCAACATCAAATAAAATAAAGATATATAATGCTAAAAAAACTTTAAAAAATCTGGAAATAAATATTAAGGGCATAATTATGGAGTTTCCAAAAAGCAATTTTGAAGATCCTAAAGAAATTGCTTTGGAAAAAGCAAAATTAGCATTTTTAAAATATAAAAAACCTGTAATAGTAGAGGATTCTGGATTTTTTATTAATGCTTTAAAAGGCTTTCCGATGACACATATAAAATTTTCTTTAAAAACAATAGGTATAAAAAATATTTTAAAAATGTTGGAAAGCACAAAAGACAGGAGCGCAGAATGGAGGATGACACTTGCTTATGTCAGTAGTAAAAATAAATATAAAACATTTACCTTTATAGAAAAAGGGCAAATTACTAAAGATATTAGACCAATTAAGAGAGAAATTATGTCTGATTACTGGAGAATTTATATTCCGAAAATGATTAAAAATAATAAGCTAGCTTTATCTGAGATGTCTAATAAAGATTTAAAAAAATGGGAGGAATATTATCATACTCACAATCATTTTGTTATGTTTGCCAGAAATTTAAAAAAATAAATTAAATAAAAATGACCACGATATTCATCAGGGTCATTTTTATTTAGAAATCTCGTAATTTTTTTATCTCTTTATGCTTCTGAATCCTTTCCAATGCCTTGGCTTCAATTTGTCTGATACGCTCACGGGTAACGTCAAATTCCTGTCCTACTTCCTCTAAAGTATGGGATACGCCATCAATAAGACCAAATCTCATTTCTAAAATTTTCTGCTCTCTTGGAGATAGATCGGAAATAATTTCCCGCACATAGTCTTTTAATAATTGCAAAGCGGCTGATTTATCTGGAGAAATATTTTTTTTGTCTTCTATAAAATCTTCTAAAGTAGAATCTTCTTCGTCTTCACCGACAGATGTTTCTAATGATATTGTATCCTGAGAAATTTTTATTATATGTCTGACTTTATCAATCTCTTCTCCCATTTCTGCTGATATCTCTTCTGGTAATGGCTCTCTTCCTAAATCCTGAATAAGTTGCCTTTCTATCTGCTGAAATTTATTAATCGTTTCTACCATATGAACTGGTATTCTAATAGTTCGTGATTGATCTGCTAAAGCACGAGTTATTGCCTGTCTTATCCACCAGGTTGCATAAGTAGAAAATTTATAGCCTTTTCGATATTCAAATTTTTCTACTGCTCTAAATAAACCGATATTTCCTTCCTGAATTAAATCAAGCAAGCTCAGCCCCTTTGAGCCAGTAAATTTTTTCGCGATAGAAACTACTAATCTTAAATTAGCTTCAATTAATTTTCTTTCTGCTTCTCTATCGCTTTTCTCTTTTAATTTAGCAAGTTCAATTTCCTCCTTCGTAGTTAAAAGAGGAACTTTGCCGATTTCTCTTAAATACATCTGAATAGAATCAGCGCTAAGTTCGGAAATATCAAATTTCTTTTTACTTATAGCTTCGCTAATTAAATCTCTTACCTGCTGTTTTCTTTTATCCTCTTCTCCTAAGTCTAAAAATCCCCCCTCGTCCTGTATTATTCTAATTCCATTTTTTTGTAAGTCTTCAAGAAAAATTTCAAAATCATATATATACTCTTCTAAGTCCGGAAAAACATGTAAAAGTTCGGTTTCGGTCGCAAAATTTCTAGATCTCCCCTTTTCAATTAATTTATTTTTTTCTTCAAATGAGGGCGGTCTAACTTCTCTAATTTCTCTCTTTATTTTTACCTCTTTTTTTAGATAATATTTTTTTTCTGATTTTTTAAAACTTTTTGAATGTTTCGCAAATTTATCCGCTTTTTTTTCTTTACGGCTTGCGATTTTTAATTTCCTTTTAACAGCTCCCCCCTTAGGAGCAGCTTTTTTAATATTTTTAGAGTGGCTTTGAATTTTTTTACTTTTTTTAACCTCACCTCTTTTTTTAGTTTTCTTTTTAACTAAATTTTTCATTTATTATTTTATATATTTAATTATAATACTTTTATTTCACCAGATAATAATTTAAACTCCTCCAATAACTCTTTTAATGTTCTCTCGTCTTTTAAATCTTCAGCTTCTCTAATTAAGCTTTCGATTTCTTTCATTCTTTTTAATAAATAATTTTTTTTAAGGTGCGATATGATTTTAATGATTTCATTTTTAGCTTTTAAATTATCATATTCATAAAACTCTTCATCACCTAAAAGCGCCAACCTATTAAGCATTTTTGGCTGGTCTTCATTTATATTAGAGTTTACTTGAGTCCCAATATTAATATCCTTTAGCCATTGGCTAAAATCTCTAAAAAAAGAGTCTATATTGATATTAACCGGATTATTTTCAATAATATTATTATAATATAATAATAAATTTTTGTAAAGTAACTGTCCATTAATTCCAACTAGCTGCTCAGGCTGAAAATTATTTGTAACAAAATCTAACATTAAAGGAAATTTTAAAAGAAGAGAAATAAGTGTTTCAGATAATTTTTCCTCACGGCTAATTATTATTTTTTTCTTATCATTTCCGCTAAAATCATTTCTATTAATCTTAATTTTTTCTCGGTTTAAAGATATCGCTTCTCTTAATATATTTTCATTAATGTCAATTTTTTGAGATAATTTTTTTAGCCAATAATCCTGCTCAATTTTATCTCCTAATTTTATTATTTTAGCTAATATTCTTTTAGCAGCCATTCTCCTTCCTTCAGAAGTAGATATGTCTATACTATTAAATACGTTTTCAAAATAATATTTCATTATTGGCTTAGCCTCCGAGATCGCTTTCTTAAAATCTTCTGGATTATTTTTAAGGCTTTCATCAGGATCCTTCCCCCCGGGAATTTCCAAAACTTTAATATTAATCTGATAACTTAAACTTGGGTCAATATATCTCTGCATCTTGCCATCGCGATTACTAAAAATAACTTCCTTATAATCTGATTCTCTTATAACTTCTTCTCCTCTGCCAATTGCGGTCTGACCGGCTTCATCCGAATCAAGAGAAAAAATAAAATTATTTGTGTATCTTTGCAATAATTTAATCTGTTCAGAGGTTAATGCCGTACCCGATGAAGCTATTACATTTTTTATGCCTGATTGATGAGCGGTTATAACATCCATCTGTCCTTCCACAATAATCGCTGAATCATAATTTTTAATATAAATTTTTGCTTTATCTAAACCATATAAAATTTTTGATTTATCAAAAATCATTGTTTGCGGACTATTAACATATTTACCCATTTTTTCTACTTTTTCTTTCTCAGGAGTTAAACGCCCGGTAAAACCTAGAGTATTTCCGCCCGCGTCATTTATCGGGAACATAATTCTACCTCTAAATCTGTTATAAAATCTATTAGTTCCCTCTTTTCTAACACTCATACCAGATAAAAAAATATCTTCTTCTTTAAATCCTCTGCCCTTTAAAAATAATATTAAGTCATCCCAATTGTCATTACTATAGCCTATTTCCCATTCTTTAATAGTTTCTGTTTTTAAATTTCTATTCTCTAAATAAATTAACGCCTCTTCTCCGAGTTTGCCCTCTAATACTTTTTGAAAATATTTTTTTGATAATTCAACTATATCATATAATCGATTTCGTTTTGAATTTATTAATGGATTCTCTCTTTTTAAAATAACTCCAGCCTTAGGAGCGAGAACTTTTAATGTTTCAAAAAAATCAATATTTTCAATTTCCATTACAAAAGAAAAAATATCTCCTCCCTTGCCGCAACCAAAACAATGCCATATTTGCTTATCTGGGCTAACTATAAAAGAAGGTGTTTTTTCATTATGAAAAGGACAACAGGCTCGAAAATTTACACCAGCTGGTTTTATATTTACATACTCTCTTATAACATCAACAATATCCAATTTAGATTTAATTTCCTCCGACTGACTTTGCATATATTAGATATTTAAATTACTCCGATTAAATTTTTTATTCTTTTTATTTCCTTTTCAATAATCTCTCCATCATATTCTCCATTATGAGCATGAGAGCCTGAATAGCTTGGTTGCTTTTGGTCAAGGTGAAGATTAATTATTATTTTATCAATATTTTCATATAAATAAATATGAAATTTAGGATAAAATCCACTCCCTAATCGGCGTGAATAGCTTTCGTTTCCTGTTTTTCTGTCAATAAATACATTATATCCAACCGATCTTAATATTTGTGATCCATTAACAGATAAATTTTTTTTATTTAATATTAGCTTCATAATATACTATATAATAATATAATTTAACTCTTTTCCTTTACTATAATAGTAATTTAAAATTCAAGCAAGGTCAAAAATTAAACTTTTATATATTATTTTTTTATGCTAAAATAATAGCATATTTAATTTAATATATGACTCAAATTTATTTTAATTCGCTCTTAAGCGTATTTCTAATATCATTGATTTCTTTTATTGGTGTTATTACGCTGGCTTTAAAACAAAATTTTATAAAAAAAATTATGGTTTTCTTAGTCAGTCTTTCTGCCGGCACCATGTTAGGTGGTGCTTTTATTCATATTCTTCCTGAGGCAATTGAAAAGGGTGATAATAAATTATTTATTTGGCTTTTGGTATTATTTGGAATTATTATTTTTTTTGTATTAGAAAAAATAATTCATTGGCGGCATTGTCATATTGAAACTTCTATACATCATCCTCACCCTATGGGAATAATGAATTTAATTGGAGATGGTCTTCATAATTTTATTGACGGTTTAGTAATAGGCAGTTCATACTTAATTAGCTTTGAGTTAGGTTTAGCTACTACGGTTGCTATTATATCACATGAGATTCCTCAGGAAATTGGCGACTTTGGTGTATTAATATATGCAGGCTATACTAAAAATAAAGCATTATTATATAACTTCCTTTCTGCAACAATAGCTATAGCAGGAACAATAATTGCCTTATTAATAGGTAATATATTAGAAGATTTATCAATTTATATTTTACCTATAGCGGCAGGGAGCTTTATTTATGTAGCAGTAGCTGATCTTATCCCAGAATTAAAAAAAGAGTCAAAAGCCATTGGTTCAATTATACAATTAATATGTATACTGATAGGTATAGCTTTAATGATTATTATTAAATAACAAAAATAAAACCTGCATTAACAGCAGGTTTTTTGTTTGCTTATTGATTTAAAACAATAATTTGTTATTTTTGCCATCTCTTTAAAATGTTTGCTCATATAAAAACCGATCTCGCTTTTTGTAATTCCATAATACTGGTAATAAAGACCCCTGCCAATTTCTTCATAGTCATTAGGTGTCATCGAACGATGTCTCCCTCTTTCAGTAAAAACTGAATTAATCATAAAGCAAATATCTGCTCCCCTTTGAATACAAATTGGTTGCTCTCTGTCAGCATACTCGAGGAGATAATCAATAATATAATAGCTTTTTGGAGGTATAATAAAGGATGCTAGTAAATTAGAAATATATATTTGGCAAAGAAAAATTTCTCTTTCAATCATTTTCTTTTTAATTAATACATCGGCTATCAATCCTGCCATTAAATTAATAAATTTTTCCTTATTAAATATAGCTATATTATCCTTCTTTATTTCATCTATTTTACTTCTTAAAATATTTGCATTTTTTAAAAGAGCGTTTAAATCATTTGCTGTTTTTTTCTTACTTTTAATTTCAATTATATCAGCCATTCTTTTCTCCTTTCCTCTTTATTATTTATCAAATTTAATAAATAATTGATAAATTATCTCTGCGGTGATGGAAATTCAAAGGGGCGAAAGCATTTTTTAAATATTTTAAAAAATTTACTTTTTAGTTTTTCTTATTTTAATAATATAAAGGTATTAATCGAATTTTTACTAGAATTTTATTTCCCTAGTTCATACTTATTTTTCATACATTAAAATGAATGATAAATATATGCGGTGAGATAGGGATTCGAAGGGGCGAAAGCCCCATTTTAGATAATATCCTTAAAAATAAATGCTTTTAAGTTTTAATTATTATTTATATTCTTTGTTTTTCAATCGTTTTAGATAGGATTCTACTTCCCTAATTTACTAATATTATTTTACCCTTTTACAAAGGGTAAAATAATATGCGGTGTTTTTTGGACGAAGTTCGAACATTTTTTGACGAAAATCCTGAAAACTAATTTGGACTCGGCGGGGCAAACTATTTTTCTGGGGGAATGGAATTGCCCCGCCTCGGCTTTCTTCCC
>Ga0172369_10004479_pt1 | contig 17700 bp, 20 predicted proteins | sample LakKiv25m_FD_114539 | JGI IMG/M metagenome (GOLD analysis project Ga0172369, IMG submission 114539) | Freshwater microbial communities from Kabuno Bay, South-Kivu, Congo - kab_022012_11.25m | ecosystem: Environmental > Aquatic > Freshwater > Lake | place: Democratic Republic of the Congo...
ATCTTAGATGAAATAAATTATGAATCCCGTTAGAAGTCACACGATTAATATAATCACGGGAAGTAGTAAAATATTATATATCAAAAAAACCTTTGTTTATTAAAATTAATTACGGAAATATAAAGATTTCCTACTTCTAACGGGATGAAAAAATTAATTGACTTACACGTTCACACAACTGCTTCCGACGGAGATTATTCTCCAGAAGAAATTGTGAAAATGGCAAAGGATTCCGGTTTGTCTGCTATTGCGATATCAGATCACGACTCTGTGTCTGGGATTGAGAAAGCAATTAAATCAGGAAAAGAAAATCAAATTGAAATCGTTCCGGCCGTGGAATTGACAACATATTGGTCAGAAAAAAATAGAAAAGAATTTCATATTCTTGGTTACTATTTTGATTATAAAAACGAGGAATTATTATCTATTTTAAATAAATGTCAAAAAAATAGAGAAGAAAGAGCAAAAAAAATTATAGAAAAATTAAATAAATTAGGCTTTGTTATTGTTTATGAAGATGTAGATAAATTAGCAAAAGGAAGTATAGGAATGCCACACGTGGCGGAAGTTGTGGTTAAAAATCCCATCAATCAAAAAAAAATATTTGATGATTTTGGAGAGATATTAACTATAGATAAGTTTATAAAAATATATATGACAATCGGGAAACCTGCTTATACAGAAAAACGCGCCATTGAACCATTTGAAGCAATCGACCTAATACACAAGATAGGAGGCGTTGCAGTGTTAGCTCATCCTTGTTGGGATGTTCAGATTGGTGATGAATTTACTATAAAACAATTTGTGGATTGGAAAGTTGATGGTTTGGAAGTCATCCAGGGGAAAGAAACAAAAGAAGAGTCACTCACTTATATAGAATATTTTTCTTCAATCGCAAAAAAATATAATTTATTAATAACAGGTGGTTCCGATTTTCATTCTGATAAAGATAACAAGCCTGGAGGAGAAAGAGGATTAGGATTACAAAAATGGGGCATTGAGATATCTTATGAAGTTTTAGAAAACATGAAAAATATCATAAGATTAAAGTCTGACTTCAATTAAAAACAAAACAGCCCTCGCGGAAACGCGAGGGCTGTTTTTAAAAAAAGATTAAGCTAAAGATACTTTTGTTGCGTATGGACCCTTTTGTCCATCAGCAACTTCAAATACTACAGCATCTCCCTCTCTTAGTTGACTGTATTCAGTACCACTAAGTTCGTTTGAGTGAAAGAAAAGATCTTTCTTTTCTCCCTCTCTTGAGATGAAGCCATATCCTTTATCTGTCAATCTTATGATTGTTCCTTTTTGCATATCTACAAATAAAAATAAAATCTCTAATAAAACCCAAAGCGCTAAATCTAACTAAATAAAACTCAACCTTATTTTTATTTGTAGACATCACTTTGAACAACACTACTATAGCATATAATTAAGAAAACAACAAATCATTAAAAACGCGGACTAGCAACTTAGGATTTATAACTCATTCCACTTTCAGCGCTCTTATCGGATCCATTTTAGACGCTCTACGAGCAGGGTATAGACCGAATAGAACACCAAATACGATTGAAAATATTAATGCAGTTATAAATGCTTTTAAAGGAACAGAAAATGTCCAATCAAATCCATAAGAATTTGCGACAACAGAAATTAAAATAGAAATCAAAATTCCAAATATTACACCAATTATTCCTCCGATAAAAGTTATTAAAATTGATTCAACTAAAAACTGCCACATTATATCTTTTTCTTTTGCCCCTACGGCTTTTCTCAAACCTATTTCTGGAGTTCTTTCCGTTACTATCACATACATAACGTTTGTTATTCCGACCCCCCCGACTATAAGAGAAATTGTTACAATCGCCAAAAGTAGAATAGTTAAGGCGGAAGTTATTTCTCCCCAAACTTTCATAATTTCTGTCATTGGCATTACACGAAAATCGTCTTTACCCGTATCCCAAATGCCTGTACTTTTTTCTTTTGGTTCTGCGATATTCTGATTTTGTCTTAATACGAATCTCATTTCATCTGCTGTTTCATTTACGGAAGAAATATTGTAGACGCTATGTATCATGGAATCTATGTAATCCGTCCCCAAAATTCTTTTTTGTATTGTTCTAATCGGTATGTAAACAAATTCATCAAAATCAATTGTCATTACAGCTCCGCGAGAATTCATGATACCGATGATTTTAAAATTTTGGTTTCTTATTTTAATAGTTTTACCAATTGGATTATTTTCTCCAAAAAGTTTTTCCTTAATTTTAGAACCAAGCACTACAACTTCCGACAATGATTTATCTTCCGCATTTGTAAAGAATCTGCCGGAATTAATTCCAGTTTTGTCTATTTCAATAAAACTTGCACTTACAGCCATTACCATCGTTCTTTTTATTTCACCGTCACGACTTACCGGTTCCTGGCTCAAAATTGACCCGTACCCATCTTTTATATTTTTTATTTTTTTTATGTCTTCCAGGTCTTTAAGTTTTAATGTGGTTATTTGAGCGCCCATCATTAAGTTTGCTCCACTTTGATTTTCACTCGCAATTCCTTTTTTACTACTCGGGATTTTTATTTCCGTTTGTATTGTGTCAGGACCAAACATAGCCATTTGTGTTGAGAGCATATTTTCTATTCCTTGACCTGCAGAAAAGACCACAATGATACTTGCTATACCAATCATTATCCCAAGAACCGTAAGCGCAGTTCTAACTTTATTTGATTTAAACATTTTTAGTGCTGTTTTTAATATTGAAAGATTGTTCATGTTTTTAAAAATAATTATGAATGTAAAAACAAAAAAAATTATTGTGGATTCAAAAGCTCATTCATCGCTTTTGAATTTATTCGTATTTTAAAGCAACTATAGGATCAAGAACGCTTGCTTTTTTTGCAGGATAAATACCAAAAATTATTCCAACAGAAGCGGAAACTAAAACAGCGACCAAAACTGACGGAAGAGTTATTATAAATTTCCAATCATAACCCATATAATTTATTACGAGGGAAATTAAAAAAGAAATTGAAGCTCCCACAACAATTCCAATAATTCCACCGATTAAAGTTATTGTTATTGATTCAAAAAGAAATTGCGTAAGTATATCAGAATTATTTGCACCGATTGCTTTTCTCAGCCCAATTTCTCTCGTTCTTTCTTTTACTGATATGAGCATTATGTTCATAATACCTATTCCGCCAACCAAAAGTGAAATTGCCGCCATCATCGCAAGAAAATAAGTAAGAGAATCGGTTATTGTTTTTATTATATCCAACATTTGTGTTGCGCTTCTTACTGTGAAGTCATCATTTTTTCCGCTCGTATCTTTTATATTATGTTCTTCTCTAAGTGTCATTTTTATGTCGTCTATTGCCTTATTCATATTTTCTTCCTTATCTATTTTTGCTCTAATCAATCCGATATTATTGACCCCTATAAGTTTTTGCATTGTTCTTATTGGTAAAAAAATTTGGTCATCATAATCTTGCATTGCTATAGTTCCTCTTTCTTCCATAACACCAATCACTTCAAAGGCCTGGTCTTTAATTTTTATTCTTTTTCCAACTGCGTCGGATTCACCGAACAATTCTTTTTTGACGACACTTCCAAGAACAGCGACACGTGAAAAATTTCTTTCTTCTTCTTTATCAAAAAATCTTCCTTTTTCTATGTTTCCGTTTTCAACTTCCATATAATTTGTCATAACTCCATTCAGACTCGTGTCATACGAATTTGATTCCCATACAGTAGTTCCGGAACCCTTACTATAACCGGTTACTGCGACTATGTTTGGAACTCGTTTTTTGTTGTTTAAAGCTAATGTATCCTCATACTTCAATGTTTTGACGGAATATCCCATCATTGCCCCGAAAGAACTCTGTTCCTCGGAATAGCCCGGAAGAACACCAACCAAATTTGTTCCTAAACTTTTTAAATTAGACAAAATAAAACTTTGTGCGCCAGCACCAAGAGACATAATCATTATTACAGCGCTTACACCTATAACTATACCCAGCATGGTTAAAAAACTTCTGACCTTATTTGCCAGAAGGGAAGTTATGGAATTTGAAACAGAATGTACAAATGTCTGAAACATAATATTAACTCAAAACTCAAATCTAAAAACTCAAAACTATATCTTAAAACTAAAAACTATTTTAAATTAGTTTTTACATTTTCGTTGTGATTTTGCATTTTGCGTTTTAACATTTGAGTTTTAATTCATTTTTTCGTTTTTTCGTCACTAACAATTTTTCCGTCTTTGACTGCAATAATTCTGTCTGCATTTTCTGCAATTTCTCTGTCGTGTGTTACCAATATTATTGTATTTCCTGATTTATTTAAGTCATCAAGTATTTTCATTATTTGTGCGCCGGATTTTGAATCCAAGTTTCCTGTTGGTTCATCTGCAAAAATTACAGACGGATTATTTATAAGAGCTCTTGCAATTGCCACCCTTTGTTTTTGTCCTCCTGATATTTGATTTGTATGAAAATTTAATCTATCTCCAAGTCCAACACTTTCCAAAACTTTTTTTGCCCGTGTGTCTTTATCAATTTTTTCTTTTGAATAATTTAATGGCAATTTAACATTTTCAAGAACCGAAGTTCTCGGTAAAAGATTGAATGCTTGAAAAATAAAACCGATTTTCTTGTTTCTTAAAAGAGCAAGTTCATTGTCGTCTAATTTACCCACATCTTCTCCATCAAAAAGGTAAGTTCCACCAGTGGCCCTGTCCAATAATCCAAGTATGTGCATAAGAGTTGATTTTCCGGAACCGGATGGGCCAATTATTGCGACAAATTCACCGGCTTCTATTTTGAAGGTGGCTTCTTTTAACGCCAAAGTTTCCTCAACCTCTCCAATGTCATAGGTTTTTTCCAAATCTTTTACTTCAATTAATGCCATACCCTAATTTACAGTTGTTAAATATGTGATAACTTTTTCTCCTTCCTTTAATCCGCTTATAATTTCAATATCTCCGAACGATCCGCGTAAGCCTGTTTTTACTATTTTTTCAACAGTATTTTTACCCTCAACAACTCTCACAAACTTTTCACTTTCTTTTGTTATAACAGCTCTCTGTGGAACGGTTATAACATTTTCTTTTTTATCGGTTAAAATTGTGACATTTGCAGTCATTCCGGAACGAATTCTTTCGTCTTCTTTATACATCTGTAGAGTTGTTTTGTAATTGGACACACCTTCTATAACAGTTTCTGCGGGGTCAATTTTTATTACTTTTGCCAAAAAAGTCACATCATCTCCATAAGAATCAAGTGTAAATTTAGCCGTATTGCCGATTTTTATTTTTGATATATCGGCCTCAGGTATATCCGCTTCAATTTGAAATGCAGAGTCGGAGATTACAGAAACTATGTTTTCGTTTGCAGAAACTATTTCTCCAATTTTGCCATCTTGCTTTGTAACAATTCCGTTTATTGGGGAATAAATAATAGTTTTTGCCAATTCAGACTGATATCTGTTTACATCTGCTTGTGCTTTTTCAACTTCTGCTTCTTGTGCTGTTATTTGTTGACTTGTTGAACCGGCCCTTGTCAACGCCAATTCTTCTTCTGCAAGAGAAAGGGAAGACTCTGCGGCCCGCAATTTTTCATCCGCAGTTGATAGATTTATAATTGCATTACTTATATTTGTTCTTGCGGTTGAAATGTCTGTCTTCCAACTATCCAATGTTGTTTGGGTAAAAGACGGACCTGCTGAAGTTTCATTTAAGCTCGTTGCCAATTTTTCAAGAAACAGTTTTATGTCCGAAAGATATTTTTTTGTTTCTGAAATATTTGATTTCAAGTCGCTATCAGTCGTCAAATAATCGGAAGATGATTTCCATGGACTAAAAATTTTTTCAATAACATATCTTCTCCATTCGATATCTATTTCAGATTGAGAACCTGTGTTTGAAAGTTTTAAATCCGGATTATTTGTTTTTGGATTATTAAACAATTGGTCTGCCTTATTTCTAATGGCGTCTTCAGATTTCATATAAGCATCTTGAATTTTATCTATAACATTTTGTTTTGCGTCATCTAAGGATTTTTTTGCACTTTCAACTTTTACAACTTGTATTTGTATTTCTTCTTGTCTAGAACCAAGCTTTGATTCTTCTAATTTTGCCTGCTGTGCTTTTAAATTAGCCTCAGCCCATTGCAATTGGGCGTATGCGTCTCCATTATCAAGTTTTACTAAAGACTGTCCAACACGGACTCTTTCCCCAATATTGGCATAAATTTGAGAGATTTTACCGCTATTTTTAAAAGCCAAAGAAACCTCGCTCACTGGTTTTATTTTTCCGGTAACATCAACTTCCTGAACCAGCTCTCCCTTTTTAGTGATAACAAATTCATAACCGGCTGTCTTTTTACCACCAAACATAAAATATCCGACCAAAATTATTAAAATCACGATTGATACAACAATAAAACTTTTCTTTCTCGCGATTATTTTTAGTTTGGATTTTAAATTTTTCATAATATTTCACCAAATTAAATAAATAAAATCACTGCAATTATAGCGAAAAATCCCAAGCAATATAAAAGTGTATAGACAAATAATAATAAAGAATCTTTTATATTTTTATTCAAAGCAAGATAAATGGAATATCCAAAAACTATTGAACCTGTTACCGCGGCCGAAAACACAAGCAAGATAAGTAAAAGGGCAGGGCCCAGCGTTTCTGGTTGTGGAGCAAATAAAACGCCTAAAAATTTAATTAATAAACTTATTAAAATGCAGTAAACTGTTACGCCCAATGCTTGTAAAAAACCAATTAAAGATAATTTTGATGTATTCATATATTTAATAATATAAATTATATCAAATGAAAACGATGTGGTGTAGCATCATTTATAATATTTAGTTTTCGGATTCTTTATGGGAGATTTTAAAGTTATGTTATTATATATAAATATGGAACAAGAAATAAAACAAAAATTGGAAGAACAAAGTATAAAAATAGACGCTATTTATAAATCTGTAGAAAAAACAAGAAAATATTTTCAAATGATTTTTTGGATTTCCATTATTTTATTTGTTTTACCACTAATAGCACTTTTTTTCATAATTCCATCATTTTTAAAATCATATTCGGGAATTATAGGTGGTTTTTAATAAAAATTTTTTTAAATTAAAAAAATGAAAAATAAAAAGCCGGATTTCCGGCTTTTTATTTTTTGCTCATTTTATCTACTTATTGAACATTTTTTGTGCTTGTAGCTGAACTTGGATTCAATTTCTGTTTTTGTTTTTTATCTTTCATATCTTTTTTAATCGGTCTCACTACCTTTTTTTCCTCCTTTGTTAATTTATGGGCATCTAATTTTAATTTGGCTCTATCCTTTGCCAATGTTTCTTTGTCGGTTTTTAAAATAGCCATGGACTCTTGAATTTTAGCAGTATTTTTGGCTTTTTTATAATTTGCATAATCTTTTTGGTCTTGTTTCATCTTAGACATATCAATTTTGATTTGTTCAAGATCTTGTTTAATTAATACTTGATTTTCTGAAGAAGTCGCGGTATTTGTTTCTGTTGTTGTAGCTTGTGTTGAGGCCATTGAAGCAACTGGTAGCATAACTGATATAAGTAGTGTTGATAATAATATGTTCTTTTTCATGATTTTTGAGGTTAAAATTTTTTATAAATAATAAAATACTCTCGACCATCACATATTAATACGCATATGTCTTACTTTTCTTTCATTTTTTTATAAAAATAAAAAAACAATATTTAAAATTTAAAATGTTTTAAAATATTTTTGTCTAATTTTGATACAAGATTAAATTAACCCCTTTTGGCTCTGTTTCTATCTATTTCTGTTAGATGTTGTTTTCTTAGTCGAACACTTTTTGGTGTTATTTCAAGATATTCATCTTTTGCCATAACTTCTAATCCTGTTTCAATACTCAATAATCGTGGCGGAATAAGTTTAATCGCTTCATCAGAACCGGATGCTCTCATGTTAGTTAGCTGTTTTCCTTTTGTGGGGTTCACTGTCATTTGTTCTCCCTTTGAAGTATTTCCTATAACCATTCCTTCATAAACTTCCGTATTTTCTTTTATATAAAGTGTCCCACGTGTTTGTAGATTGTCTAAAGAGTACGCAAGAACCTTTCCTGTTACTTGAGAAATCATTGAACCTACTTCACTGCGTGTTATTTCTCCTACATAAGATCTGTAACCAATTCCACGAGTTGCTAGAATTCCTTCACCTTTTGTGTCTATAATAAATGCATTTCTATATCCGAAGAGACCTCTTGTTGGACCTTCCAATAATAAAAGAGCGCGGATTTCATGAAGTTCCATTTTAGTTAAAATTGCGCCTCTTTTTCCGAGTTTTTCAATCACAATTCCTTGAGATTCCGCGGGGACATCTATAACAATTTCTTCAAATGGCTCACATTTTTCTCCATTGATTTCTTTTGTGATAACTTGTGGTTGTGATACTTGAAGTTCATATCCCTCTCGTCTCATATTTTCAATAAGTATTGCAATATGTAGTTCACCTCGTCCACACACTTTAAATTGTTCAGCTCTACCTGTGTCAAAGTCAATTTTTAAACCAACGTTAACTTCCAATTCTTTTTCAAGTCGTTCACGCAATTGTCTACTTGTCACGAATGTTCCTTCTCGTCCCGCAAAAGGAGAGTTATTTATCATGAACGTTAATTCAATTGTTGGTTCATCAATCGTGATTGCATCAAGAAGCGGTGTGTCTGCATCGTCAGTGATTGTATCTCCTATATAAGCACCAGTGAGTCCGGCAATCATTCCTATATCTCCGGCTCCTATTTGGCTTGCTTCGGTTCGCGACATACCTTCAAAAGTAAAAAGTTTTGTAATTTTATATTTTTTTATATCTCCAGATTGTTTTTTAACAAAAACAAAATTACCGGATTTTATAATTCCAGAATATACTCTCACAATTGCCATTCTTCCCAAAAAATTATCATATGCAAGATTAAACGGTTGCGCGGAAAAAGATTTTTGTGTATCGCTTGGTGCTGGAATAACTTTTTCAACGATTAAATCTAAAAGGGGAGTTAAGTTTTTTGAATCGTCGTTAAGATTATATTTTGCTATACCTTTTTTTCCGTCAGTATATATCATAGGGAAATCTAATTGTTCGTTTGTTGCTCCAAGTTCTGCAAATAATTCAAAAACCTGGTCGTGAACCTTAACAGGATTTGCGGCAGGTTTGTCTATCTTATTTATAACAAGAATCGGTTTTAATCCGAGTGCGAGAGACTTTTTTAAAACGAAACGAGTTTGTGGCATTGGTCCTTCTTGCGCGTCAACAAGTAAAAGCACGGAATCAATTGAGCGCAAAATTCGTTCAACCTCTGAACCGAAATCGGCGTGTCCCGGAGTATCAACAATATTTATTTTTGTATTTTTATATACGATTGCGGCGTTTTTTGAATATATAGTAATACCGCGTTCTTTTTCCAACGCATTACTATCCATACTAACTCCGCTTTTTACAGCCCCTGTTTGCTTTAAAAGCATGTCTGTAAGTGTTGTCTTTCCATGATCAACATGAGCTATAATCGCAATATTTCTTATATCCATTTTAGTGATTCCGTTACAGATAGGGAATCTACGATTCCCATAAAATATTTTATAAATTTCGACTATTTTTAACTCTCGTTCACTTGCTATTTAGTTGCTCGTTAGTTGTTACTTATTTTATATCTAACGGAATAAATAAAAAAATCCCCAGAGGGAAATTGAAAACATAATAATATCACAAAAATTGGAAAAAGTATAATTTTATTATTTATTAATTGTGTTATTATGTCTTTGTCAAATCATTGTTTTTAGTGATTTGTTTTTATGAATATAACAGATATTTCAAACATCATCTCCTATATTGTTTTATTTTTTTCAATTTATTTCAATGTTTTTCTTTTGATTTCTTTTTTTGAAAAAAAATCGTTAATAAAAATTGAAGACAAAATAAAACCGAAACATTTTCGTTCCACAACTATTGTGGTGCCTGTTTTCAATGAGGAAAAAACCGTAACCAAATCGGTTCTTTCTCTTTTGGATTTAGACTATCCGAAAAATAAATTAAAAATTATCATCGTTGATGATGGAAGCACGGATAACACATGGAGAATTATTCAAAAATTTAAAAAGAATAAACAAATTGAGGTTTTCCACAAAGAAAACGGCGGGAAACACACGGCGCTTAATTTTGCGCTAGAAAAAATAAAAACGGAATTGGTTGGTTGTTTGGATGCGGATTCATTTGTTGAAAAAGACGCGTTGAAAAAAATAGTTAGTCATTTTGAAAATCCTAAAACAATGGCCGTAACTCCATCAATTAAAATATACAAACCGAATAATTTTATAAGACACGTGCAAGATAGTGAATATAATTACGGAATTTTTATAAAAAAAACTCTTGATTTTATAAACGGAATAAATGTTACCCCGGGGCCGTTTTCAATTTTTAGAAAAAGAGTTTTTGATGAGATCGGAGGTTTTAAACCTGCACATAACACAGAAGATATGGAAATTGCATTTCGTATGCACAAGTTTCTTTACAGAATTACCAATTCACACAAGGCGATTGTTTATACTGCCGGTCCGGGGACATATAAAGCGCTATATAAACAGAGAGTTCGTTGGTCACATGGTTTTTTCGCCAATATTCTGGATTACAGATTCCTTATTTTTAACAAAAAATATAGTGGGATTGGGATGTTTACGCTTCCATCATCATTAATTGCAATGGGCAGTTTTTTTGTGTTTCTTATTTTATTTTTGATTATGATCGGGAAGGGAATAGTAAATAAAGTAATAGAAATAAAAACAGTCGGATTTCATATAAGTTGGAGCAGTTTTAATTTAGATTGGTTTTATATAAATACGGACCTGAAACTTTTTTTAGGAATTGCTTTAATAATACTTACCATCGGCTTAATTATTTACGGGAAAAAAATTTCTGAAAACAAATCAAAATTTTCTTGGCACTTTTTGTATTTTCCTTTTGTTTATTCTATAATCGCAGTGCCGTGGCTCATCAAGGCATTTTATACATTAATTTTATCTAAAGAAACAAAATGGAGATAGGTTGGAAAAAATATATATATGCGTTAGTTATCACGATGGTTGTCTTTTTAGCCGGCGTTGGCATAAGCAGATATCTTAATGATAAAAAAATAGGTGAATTAAAATTGTCCGGAGATAAGGTGTCTCTTGATATTCTTTCTATTGAAACACAATTTGCGTTGCTCGGAGAATACAGCTGTGAAGAAGTGGTGAATTCGGATTTGTCCGCCGAATTAAATAACCTTGGAAAAAAATTGAGTTATGGTGAAAAAAATTCTATAACAAGCGACCAAGAATTTTACAATCTTAAAGCGTATTATTCGCTTCTTGAAATAAAAGAATATTTGTTAATTAAAAAACTGGGAAGTAAGTGTAATACTAAGCCAGTTACAATTTTATATTTTTATTCAAACCAATGCGGCGATTGTTCAAAAGAAGGATATGTTCTCACATATATAAGGGAAAAATATCCACAAATTCGTGTGTATTCTTTTGATTATGATTTGGAACTTTCAGCTCTAAAAACACTCAATTCTGTTTATTCAGTTACCGCAGAAAAATTACCGTTTATCGTTGTTAATGGGAAATCTTATTCCGGATTTAAAAGCCAAGAAGAAATGGAATCTTTTTTACCTAAATATATAAGAAACACTGCGACGACAACAACAAAACAATAAAATAAAAAAATGAAAAATCACATCTACGCCATGGCGTAGATGTGATTTTTTGTACTATAAAAATATTTGATTATCTTTGCGGACCATATCCTTCGGGAATGTCTTTTGGACCATATCCTTCTGGGATTCCTTGTGGCGAATATTTTTGCATCATTTCGTTTTGTATATTTTGAATTTCTTCCTGTGTTGGCGGTGTTTTTCTATTCATCATTTCGTTTTGTACTTTTTCTACCTCATCTTTTGCTTCTGGCGGAATGTTTTCACCATACGGAATTCCTTCCGGTTTATTTTTTCCTTCACCCATGTATTTTGCTTTCATTTTTTCAGCGTATCCTTTCATTGTTTCTGTAAAACAATTTTGTATTTTCCCGCCAATATTTTTGTCTGTAATAAGACCGGATTCCATCATCTTCGCATAAGCCGCTTCGCCCATATTTTGTTTTAAACATGCTTCAACTTCTGGTCTTGCGTCTTCAGGAACCATTTCCAATCCTTTTTTCATTTTTTCAACCCCTTCTTTCATTTGTTTCAATTCTTTTTCAGGAATTAAACCTTTGTCTACGGCGAAATTGAAACATTCGTCTGAATTTTCTGCCACATTACAATAATTATCACATGCCTCCTTACTCTTACATCCACCGGGTCCTTTTCCTCCAACCTTTCTTGCCATTTCAGCTTCTTCTTTACTTACAAAACCAGCTGCTTCTGCAAAACCAATACATTCTCCAAAGTTTCCATCTTCTTTACAATAATTTTCACATTCTGATTTACTTTTACATTCTCCTGGAAGTTTTGCTCCGGCTTTCAATGCCTCAACAACCTTTTTTGCTTCCGCCAATTGTTCTGGTGGTATCACTCCAAGTTCTTCCGCAAATGCTACACACTCCACTATGTTAGTAGTACTACCGGAACAAAATGATTCACACTCCGTTCTTGTTTTGCACTGACCAGGAGTTTTTCCTTCAGCAACTCTTTTGGCAACCTTTCGTCCCAGTTCAATATCTTTTCCTTCAAGTAAATTATTTTTTTCCGCAAAATTTAAACACGCGTCCATATTTGCCGAATTATCACAATAGGCCTGACATTTTCCAGGATTACTACAGCCACCCAATTCTGCTATCGGAAATTTTAAATCTGTGATTTTTGACGCTATACCTGCTTCTGCGTTTACAGACGATGCAATACCGATTATTGAAAATGAAATTAATATTGCAAAAAATAAAGGTAAATATTTTTTCATAATGTTTTTTTATTTTAATTTTTAATTTTAATTTTCTCCAAACGGATTTTTATATCCCTGATATGGATCAACCTTAACTTCAAACGGATTTGATTTTCCAACAACGTTGGAAACAGACGCGGTTGTATTTGGTACCGTGTTATCAACTGACGATTTTTGTATATAAAAATATATTCCAATTATTGCCAATATGATAACTATTACGATTATTGCGATAATTTTTTTCATCTCGTTAGAGACAGGTCGCGGTCAACCGCACCCTGCCTAAATTAAAATTGTAATTTTGTAATAATATTTTCATTTTTATTATTTAACCCTGTTTTGAAACCGTGACCGCGGTCTCTAACGAGATTCATATTTTTTACCCTGTGAAATATTTTGATTCATCAAAATAAAATTCTTAAGAATTTTTATTTCACGGGGTGAAGTTAATTTACAACTCGTATATTATAGCACAAATCCATTTTTCAAATAAAAAAGCCGCACTAATGCGGCTTGCAAATCTCGGAAAGACTTCTGAATATATTTGGACGATATTTTTTAAATATTTTACCGATTTTTGCGCGTCTTTCTATAGGTGTGAATAACAAAACATAATGAAATGATATAATTTAATTATGGGAAATGACACAAATAAAAAAACTATTTATAAAGTTTTAATCGCAGTTTTTGTTTTTTGGATTCTTGATTTTATTCTTCATTATACGGGCGTTGGGGAGACTAATTTTTATTATGCAAGTAAATTTGGTAATGCAGTCTTGTTTTCGATTATATGGTTTTTTGCTTTAAAATACAAAGAAAACTGGAAAAAAATGTTATACGCTTTTATATTTGGCACATATATTTCTTTTTATTATTTAATCGCGTCTTATTCTGGTTTGGTACAATTTTTCTTTGGTGTATACGCAAGATACACACCCCCGCCATTTGTAATTTTTGGGGTTTTCTTGCCCCCAATTTTTTGGTGGATTTTTCACTCCCTGTCTTTTTATCTAGGAATATTTTTAGCCGGTATTTTTATTAAAGATAATAAATAATTTTTTATTTAATTTAAAAAACTTATTCCGTCACAACCACGGAGCCCGTCATAGACGGATGGAATGAACACCTGTATTCAAAATTGCCAGCTTTTTTAAATATGTATGTATATGTGTCGTTTTGACTTAGAACATCACTTGAAGGGCCTGCTTCGTCGGAAACAGAAATAATTTTATGTTGAGCTTGGTCATTATTTATCCAAGTTATTTTTGTTCCAGCTTTGATATTTAAAGTAGACGGATTAAATGCAAAATCTTTTATATTCACAACCATTCCAGATTCTGCGGTTGTGTCTGTAGTGTTAATGTTTGTGTTCATTGTATTGTTTATATAGCTTTTGTTAAAAACAAAATAATATACACCAACTCCGAGTATTATTAACACGACAATAAATATAATTGTATTTTTCATATTTTTTACCCTGTGAAATATTTTGATTCATCAAAATAAAATTCTTAAGAATTTTTATTTCACGTGGTGAAATTAATTTATAACTCATATATTATAGCATTCTTAGAAAACAATAGGGAATACAGGAAATAAAAAAGCCACATTAATGTGGCTAAAATAAGGAGCAAATAAATTAATTAAGCGTGCTTTCTTTTTTTTGGTCATTAACCTCTGGCACTTCAAATTGTTCAATCTCTTCTCTTGTTATTTTTCCTTCAAGATCCGAATATAAGAGGTAACATCTTAATGCTTCGCGTGCTTCTTCTTGTGTTTCTCCACATGCGACATATTTTAGATTTTCCTCTTTTATTTGAGGTCGGTTACATTCTATAGAGGCAAAAATTCCTATCGCATCATTTTTGTCCAATTTTTCTCCACACTTACTTGTGTAGAAATGTTCGGTACAATATGCCTTTATTGCTATCATAAAAACTCCTTTTTAAATTTTTAAAAGAACTTTGGAGGACAATTGTATCATTCTAAATTTTTGTATCAATTTAAGATAAGTGGATAAAAAAACACCGATAATCGCCAGTGTTTTACAACAACAAATTTTTTTTGGACACTCTTCTGTGAAAGGTTTTTATCCAAAATTTGTTGTTTTTAGATATCAAAAACTCTTATATAACAAGGGATTTTTAAAAAATTCATCGTTGTTGTATTCTTATATGTATAATTTGTGTATAATACTATCTAATTATTAGTTGGTGATAATCATTTGCTATTGTTAAAACTCAAAGGGCAACAAAAAATATGAAAAATAAATATATTATTGTAGTTTTAATCGTCTTTTCTTTGTTCGGTATTATGAAAATCGTAAATGCCAGTGAAAGAAATGATGCAAAATACAAATCTGAAGTTGGACAAATAAACTCAGATAATAAAACCAATGACGAAGAAGAAAATTTTAAAGAAACGAATGCGGATTCAAAGATTAATGATGATAATGCAACAAGTACGACCGTAAGAAGTGATGATGAAGATAAAAATAATAAAGAAGACGATAATAATGATGACAACAAAATAAGTGAAGAACATCGTAATACAATTGCTGATGTTGTGTTTAAATTAAAAGAAGCTGGTGATAGGGACGATGAGATTTCTGATGAAATAAAAGTAATCGCAGATGATCAGGCTACTTCCAGTATAAAAACCGAAAAGGCCATGAAAGAAATTGAAAACAGAAGCGCTTTCAAAACATTTTTATTCGGTACAGATTATAAAAACTTAGGAGCTCTTCGCAGTGAAATTGTTACAACCGATAACAATATAGGCCGATTGAAGAAAGCCAGTGAAAAAGCATCAGACCCAGCAGTAAAAGCTGAATTGGACACACAAATAGAAGCTCTCAAGAATGTCCAAGAAAAAACCGATTCATTTATTAAAACAAATGAAAGTAAATTTGCTTTGTTTGGTTGGCTGATAAGAATATTTTCCGGAGAATAAAAATTATTATTACAAAGAACAAAAAATTCTCGTTTAAAGAAAAGGTCTATAAAATTGTCTCCCAAATACCAAAGGGGAAGGTTGTTACTTATGGGCAAGTTTCACAAATGGCAGGGAAGAAACAGTTTGCTCGCGCCGTTGGTGTTTATATGAAAATAAATCCTAACACCCCAGCCGTCCCGTGTCATAGGGTTGTTTCATCAAAAGGCGAGCTTACAGGATATTCTGGAATTGGTGGAATCAAGATGAAAAAATTAATGCTTTTAAATGAAGGAGTTTTATTTACCGGCAACAAAGTAAATTTATCAAAATCTCAATGGAAAATGTAAAACAAAGTGACATTTGTTGCTCTCTTGCTCCACTTTAGAGAAATAAATAAAATCCAAACTTTTTTTCGCGAAAATCTAAACGTTGAATTTCGTACCAACGAAGTTGGCGTGCAACTTTGAATTTCTATTTTTTTGGAACATCGAGCAAACACTCGCACGGCTTTTTCTTCAAAATTATTTTCTGTTCGGAAATAGTATTGATAAACACGGTTTGTCCGCCTGCCCCGTGGGCCAATCGCTTATCAAGCGGCGAAAGGTGCTTATAGCCGCGCCGGATAAATTCGCATATTAATGCCTCGTGTCTTTCATAAAGCGCGCGATTCTTTCCAACCCAACGCAATGTTTCAGGGTGCCGAGAATATCCGCCCTTGCCTTTGTGCTTGGTAAGAATATTCCATAAGCCATGAAGCTCGCGATGTTCGGCGAGCAGATGCTTTCGACACAAATGTTTTGGATGAATATCCCAGACTCGCATATTAGTTGAGTTGCCAAATGGTAAAATTCAAATACGAGGCAAAAGATACCCAGGCAATGTATGGGATCATGAGCGCGCCGGCAAGCGGGCTAATTCTCCAGAAAAGAATCGTAGTCATGATAATAAAAATAAGCAAAACAATGATTTCGGCAAAAGCAAAACCCGGTTGTTTGAGACCGAAAAATAAAATTGACCAAAGCGCGTTAAGGCCAAGTTGTACGCCGTAAATTATCAAAGCTAACTTGATTTGCTCTTTCACTTGCCCGTCCGTAGCCTTGGCGTAGGAGGACCAGACAAGGTAAGACGCAATGCCCATAAGAGTATAAAGTATCGTCCAAACTGGCCCAAAGAGCCATGACGGCGGATTAAGTACGGGCTTTACGAGTGTCGTATACCAACCATTAACGCTTGAAACGGTAAATATCGAGCCGATAATCCCGGCCGCTTGAGCGATAACTATGGAAATAATTGCGTACATGTAGTTCATATTTTTGTTTTTATTTGGTTAAATCATCAACATCAACACCAAACGCTTTGACGATTTCTTACCCTCATTATTGCATTTTTGGGTTTAAATTGAAAGATTTTAAGAGCAGAAAAATAAGCCGAATTTACTTTTAAATTATTTTTGATATCATTTTCTTGTTCGTTAAGAACAAAATATTCCGGCGTAGCTCAGTTGGTAGAGCAAGCGACTGTTAATCGCTTGGTCGTAGGTTCGAGCCCTACCGCCGGAGCCAAATTGTATGTTCAGCGTTTATTGCCTCTCCGCCCGAGGCGGATCGGGGAAGATTGTATAGTATTTGCCAAGATTTTTTCGGTTCAATCGCCACCTTTTGCGAAAACAAAAAGCGGTTCGAGCCAATCCTTTTGAGAAAATCCCGTCCCGCGACGGGATTTTCTTGCAAAGCGATAATTTTGGCTTGTTGAGCCGCTAAAATGAATTGTCTGGCCGGTTCGAGCCAATG
>Ga0172369_10004483_pt1 | contig 17695 bp, 16 predicted proteins | sample LakKiv25m_FD_114539 | JGI IMG/M metagenome (GOLD analysis project Ga0172369, IMG submission 114539) | Freshwater microbial communities from Kabuno Bay, South-Kivu, Congo - kab_022012_11.25m | ecosystem: Environmental > Aquatic > Freshwater > Lake | place: Democratic Republic of the Congo...
CGGTTTTATTTGTTTTCTTACTGTAGGGGATAAAGAGAACCGCGCCTGGTTAATTAAGAAAGGAACTACCGCCTGGGAAGCGGCGGGAGCTATCCATTCTGATATCCAGCAGGGTTTTATCCGTGCTGAAATTATAAACTTTGCTGATTTTATCCAATCGGGGGGAGAAACCCAGGCAAAGCAGGCAGGCAAGATGCGGCTTGAACAAAAAGAATATATTATGCAGGATGGGGATTTAGTTAATTTCCGTTTTAATAAGTAGCTTATTCTCTAAGGATAAGCTACTGTCAAACAGGAGAAAAATAATGGTTAAGATAAGGCGGGCATTGATCAGCCTGTCAGATAAGACCGGCATTGTGGATTTAGCCAGAGAGCTAAAGAAATTTGAGGTGGAGATTATTTCCACGGGGGGCACGGCTAAACTTCTGCGTGAAAATAATATTCAGGTTAATGACGTATCCCTGTATACCGGCTTTCCCGAGATGCTCGATGGGAGGGTAAAGACATTGCATCCCAAGGTCCATGGCGGCCTGCTTGCTTTACGCGCTAACCATGAGCATATGCGGACATTAGAAGAGCAGGGTATCGGGTTGATTGATTTGGTTGTGGTTAACCTGTATCCTTTCGAGAAAACTATTCAAAAGCCAGGTGTAAGTATTAATGAGGTTATTGAAAATATAGATATCGGCGGGCCGGCTATGCTGCGTTCAGCGGCAAAAAATCATCAGTCTGTGGCGGTAATTTGTAACCCGGAGCGCTATCCCCAGGTAATTGCCGAACTAAAAAAGAATAACGGTTCTCTGCCTGAAGACTTGATGCGCGAATTAGGTATTGAGGCTTATGCCCATACCAGTAAATATGATGCTGCCATATATAATTATTTGAGCGGTTATTTTAAAATCAATAAAACCAAAGACACTTTTCCTGTTGAATTAGAGTTATCCTTTGAGAAGATCCAGGGTTTACGCTATGGTGAAAATCCCCATCAGCAGGCCGCCTTTTACAAAGAAAAAGGCAAAACAAAAGGCCTGATCAATGCCCGGCAGCTGCAAGGCAAGGAGCTTTCATTTAATAATATCCTGGATTTAAATTCCGCGCTCGAATTAGTGAAGGAATTCAAGAATCCGGCGGCGGTTATTGTCAAACACAATAATCCCTGCGGGGTCTCCGAAGATAAATCTTTAAGCAGAGCTTATTTAAATGCCTGGAAATGCGATAAGCTTTCGGCATTCGGCGGTATTGTGGCATTAAACAGGAAGATGGATTTATCCACTGCCAGGGTTGTGTCTAAGAGCGGTTTTCTTGAGTGTATTATTGCCCCTGCTTATGATAAAGAAGCCCTGGTTTTATTCAAAGATAAGAAAAATCTGCGTTTGCTGGAATTGGATGATTTAAGCATTATTGACGAGCCTGAGTTTAAGCGTGTCAGCGGCGGCATGCTTTTACAGGGGAAGGACATACTCACCCTTGATTTAAATAACCTTAAAGTGGTCACTAAGAAAAAACCAACCAAGGCCCAAATGGAAAGTTTAATCTTCGGCTGGAAGGTAGCCAAGCATGTTAAATCCAATGCCATTGTTTTTACTAAAGGGACCAAGGCTGTGGGGATCGGCGCCGGCCAAATGTCCCGCGTAGATTCGGTTATGATCGCCAAAAAGAAATCCGCTGAACTGAGCAAGGGTTGTTGCCTGGCTTCGGACGCGTTTTTCCCGAAGGAGGATGCGATTTCCTGGGCGCATAAAGCAGGCGCTCAGGCGATAATCCAGCCAGGAGGCTCTATCGCTGACCAGAAGATTATCGCTGCCTGCGATAAGTATAAAATTGCCATGGTTATTACAGGCATAAGGCACTTCAGGCATTAATGAAGGGTTATCCCGCAGCTGTCAAATATCTGGAATCCCTTGTCAACTACGAAAGAATAAGTCAATATTCCTATAAGAAATCCCTCGGCCTTAAAAGAATAAAAAGTTTCTTACGTCTAATCGGCAATCCTCAGGATGAACTTAAGGTTATTCACATCGCAGGCTCTAAGGGCAAAGGCTCTGCATGCGCTTTTACCGCCTATATTTTAAGGCAGGCAGGTTTTTCCGTTGGTTTATATACCTCTCCGCATTTATCGGATTTCAGGGAACGCATTCGTATTCTTAATCCCCGTCAATCAGGAGCGCATCTACCTTTTGAAGGCAAGATAGCAAAAAAAAACCTCATTAGGCTGGTTGAGTTTTTAAAACCAGCCATAAAAAGATCCGGAGGGCTTTCTTTTTTTGAGGTTTATACCGCGCTTGCATTCTTGTACTTTAAAGAAAAAAAGGTGGATTTTGTAGTGATGGAAACCGGTATGGGCGGGAAGCTTGATGCGACTAATGCCGCAAGGAGCTTAGTCTGCGCCATAACCCCGATAAGCTATGAGCATACCCAGTATCTGGGCAAAACTTTAACCCGGATTGCCGGGGAGAAGGCAGGGATTATTAAACGCAAGGCAATAGTTATTTCTTCTCCTCAGGAGAAAGAGGCAGGCCGGGTTATTAAGCATGCGGCCTCTGGTATGCAGGCAAAACTCTTTACGGTTGGCAAAGAGATAAAATATCTTACTAAGGGCAGATATTTTTCAATAAAAGGGGTAAATAACAATTATACTAATTTACGGATTAATCTTTTAGGCAGGCACCAGCTGATCAATGCCGCTCTTTCCGTTGGCATAATTGAAGCTTTAGGCCCTTACGGTTATAAAGTCAGTGTTGATTGCGTAAGAAAAGGCCTCTATAATACTATTTGGCCTGGCCGGCTGGAGGTGCTCTGGCGTAAGCCTTATATCGTAGTCGATGGCGCCCAGAATGCCGCATCCGCCCTGGTTTTAAAATCAGCAGTCAAAAGTATTTTTAAATACAGGAAGCTGATATTGGTGTTTGGGGTTTCGCAGGATAAAGATATCAGGGGGATGGTTAGGCAGCTTTCCGGCCTGGCGCATAAGATTATATTAACTTGCGCTGATAATCCCCGGGCGGCTAAGCCCGAATACCTGAAGAAATATTTTCCGGATAAAAGAAAAGAAATATTTATAACCGCCGGCGTAAAAGAAGCAAAGAAAATTGCTTTAAGAGTTGCCGGTAAAAATGATTTAATATTAGTCACGGGATCCTTATTTGTTGTGGGTGAATTTAGAGATGCTTATCGATAACCTTGATGATACAATTGCCGCGATTTCCACTGCCGCCGGAGAAGGCGCGGTGGGGATCGTGCGTTTAAGCGGGCCAAGGGCATTGGCTATCGCCGATGCGGTATTCGCCGGGAAAAATAAGGCAAAACCCTCGGGGTTTAAGACCTATACCATGCATTATGGCAAAATAATCAGCGGCGGCCAGATACTTGACGAGGTTATCCTTACTGTAATGCGCTCCCCGCATTCATATACCAGGGAGGATGTAGTTGAAATAAACTGTCATGGAGGGATTGTCGCCCTGCGTAAAGTCCTTGATTCAGTATTAGATAATGGTTGTCGCCTGGCTTCTCCGGGTGAATTTACCAGGCGGGCATTTTTGAACGGCAGGATTGACCTGGCCCAGGCAGAGGCGGTTATTGATATTATCCGCGCGAAGACTGATTCTTCCCTTAAAATAAGCCTGGAACAATTAAAAGGAGGCTTGTCAAAAGAGATAACTAAGCTGCGTCAGGCCCTGTTAAATATCCTGGTAATTTTAGAGGCAAATATTGATTTTCCCGAAGAAGACCTTAAAAAACAGGATATGGCGGAAATATATAGAGATCTTATCGCTGTCAGGCTTCAGTTAAACCGGTTGCTGGATAGCGCCAGGACCGGCAGGATATTGCGCGACGGGATACATGTAGTTATCTGTGGGAAGCCAAATGTGGGCAAGTCCTCTCTCTTAAATGCCCTGCTTAAGAAAGAACGCTCCATAGTAACTCCTATTGCCGGAACTACCCGTGATTCCATAGAAGAGGTAATTGACATAAAGGGGATTCCGGTAAGAATCGTGGACACTGCCGGGATTTTAAGGCCGCGTAACCTTGTTGAAAGAAAGGCTGTTGGCCGGGCAAAGATTCACATCCATTCGGCAGACCTGGTGGTTATCCTATTTGACGCAAGCAAGAAGCTGGAAGATGATGACTGGAAACTGATCAAGGAGGTTAAAAATAAAAACGTTATCGCGGTAATCAATAAGATTGACCTCAAGGTGAAACTCAAGAAAGAGGAGCTTTTTAAGGTATTCAATAGTGTAATTGAGCTTTCAGCCAAGAAGGGAAAGAATATTGACCTGCTTGAGGAGGCGTTTTGTGAATTTGTTTATCAGGGTAAGCTGCCTGGCCCTGAGTTTATGCTGGTGAGCAACCTAAGGCATATTAGCGCGCTTAAAGAAGCGCAGAAGCTGCTCAACAATGCCATATCCACACTAAGCGATAACCTTCCGTTAGAATTCCTTACACAGGACTTAAAGGACGCCAGCCTGCATTTAGATAAAATCCTTGGTAAGGATTTATCGGAAGAGCTTCTGGAGAGGATTTTTTCTGATTTCTGTATTGGTAAATAAAACCTATTGCGGAAAATCAGTTTTCATTAGATAATAACCCCTACAGCGTGTTTATGGTCATGAGGATTAGAAAGAAATGAATAAAAATAAGATTGAAAAAGCGGTACGCCAGATATTGGAGGCCATTGGCGAGAATCCGAAAAGAAAAGATTTACTGGAGACTCCGCGCCGGGTTGCCGATATGTATGAAGAGATCTTCTCCGGCATAAAGCAGGATCCGGAAAAAGAGCTGGAGGTTATCCTTGACCAAAAGCACCATGAAATTATACTCTTACGCGGGATCCCCTTGTATTCTGTTTGCGAACATCATCTTTTGCCTTTTACCGGCAGGGTGAATATTGCCTATATCCCCAAGAACGGCAGGGTCACGGGGTTAAGCAAACTTGCCCGGGTAGTTGATATATTGAGCCGCCGGCCGCAGGTCCAGGAGCGCCTGACTACCCAGATTGCCGAGATTATTATGGGAAAATTAAATCCTTTAGGGGTAATGGTGGTAATTGAGGCGGAGCATCTCTGCATGTCTATGCGCGGGGTAAGGAAACCCGGGGTAATGACAGTAACCAGCGCCGTACGGGGAATCTTTAAGGAGAACCAAAAGACCCGCTCTGAGGCATTAGCTTTAATGAAGCGGGATTAGATAAGAGGAGTAAATAAGGTGAGAAGAACAGGGTTGTTGTTGGTTTTATCTTTGCTATTATCCGGTTGCGCTACTTATAAATTTCAAAAGGGCGCTGCACCTTATGATAAGGGATATGTTGTATCCTACGATGGCAAGCCTATACCGGAGTATACGCTTGGCCAGGATAATTCTGTCCCCGATTTAACTTTGGCAAAAGAACGCTTTAAGAGAAGGCGCGCTAAGGTTGAATATTATTATAAGAAAATGGGCCAAATAGAGGCCCGGCTTAAAGAGTTTTTCTGGGACCCTCCGGCGATGTTCGTAGGTTTTATAGGCGGCCTGTTTCGCTGGCCGTTTACTGCCATTGATGATTATAAGTATAATCATAATCCTGAATACAGGGAGAAGGCCGATCGGCTTGATGAACAAGCAGATGAGTTAGAGAAGGCCAGGATAAATAATTTAAAAACAAAGCTCAAGGTTTACATAGATGAAGATTTAGCAAAAGAGTCCGGGAAAAAAGAGCTTCCCGCTCCAGAGACGCAAGTCCTCCCGCAGCAGGTGCCTGTTGCTGAGCCGCCTGTCGCTGAAACCCCTGTTGCCAAAGCACCTGTTGCTCCCGTAGAACAGATTAAGCCTGTTACCGCACCAATTACCGCTCCTGAAGAGGCCCACGCGGTCACACCCAAAGAAGTATTGCCTATTGCTGAACCAGTAAATCTTAAGCCGCCGGTTGCCGTGATTATAGCTAAACCGGCAAAGGGTTTTTCTCCGCTTCAGGTAAATTTTAATGGCGCTAAATCTTATTCCAGCTCCGCAAAAATAGTTTCTTACCTTTGGGATTTTGGAGACGGGGATACATCTACTCAAAAGAATCCGCTTAATACTTACTGGAGCACCACTTTCGGCTCGCGTATCTTTACCGCCACACTTACGGTAAAAGACGAAAAAGGCCAAACTGCCAGTACAAGCACGAGCATTGAAGTCGTAACAAAATAATCTTATTCCCTCAGCTTTCTAACCGGCACCCGGCCTCGGGCACTGGGAAATTCTATTATATAAAGATCATAAAATTTATCCGATGCGCCACAATAATATTGATAAAACCAGGGTGTCTTTACGAAAGAAGATAGTAATTGTAATATGCGGCATATTCTTCTCTATAATACTGTTAGAAACAGGGATACGCCTGGGTGGGCTTGTCTTATTGTCTATACAAGAATACAGGAACTCGCGGGCCATAAAACAAAAAGATGTTTATCGTATTATGTGCCTGGGTGAATCTACCACGGCAAGACAATACCCAAAATTTCTGGAGGAGATTCTAAACAAGCGTAATATCGGGATAAGATTCAGCGTGATAGATAAAGGCATTATAGGCACCAATACCTTTGTAATACTCTCACAACTGAAACAAAACCTTGATATCTACAAGCCTAATATGGTGGTTATAATGGCGGGCATGAATGACACGGGTATAAGCTACTATAAAGATATCCCTGAGGTTAATACCGCAGCATTCCAGTATTGTAAGGTCTATAGGTTCATGCGGGTCATGTATATGCATATTGTCAAGAAGCTGAGGAAACAGGACATACATGGGTTAACAAAGATAAACCCGGAAAATGATAATAGCTATCTTGAGTCAGGACGGCTTTATCGGGTGCAGGGAAAATACCCCCAGGCCGAAGCCTTATTCAGGAAGGCCATAGAACTAAACCCCGGGAATGATAACGCGTACATTGAATTAGGATTGGTTTATGTAGATCAAGATAAATACCCCCAGGCCGAAGCCTTATTCAGGAAGGCCATAGAACTAAACCCCGGGAATGATAACGCGTATAGTGAATTAGGCCGGCTTTATCGAATCCAGGGCAACTACCCCCAGGCCGAAGCCTTATTCAGGAAGGCCATAGAATTAAATCCCAGGAACAATAATGCATATACTGGATTGGGGTGGCTTTATCGAATCCAGGGCAACTACCCCCAGGCCGAAGACTTATTCAAGAAAATCATAGATTTATATCCTGAAAACGACTGTGCTTATGGAGCGATATCAGTGTTATACGAAGAAACAGGTAAGCCGGAACTGGCGAAAGAATATGCTAATAATGCAAGGAGATTGAGATTGGAATATTATAAACCCGTTACAGTTAATAACTTTCTTAAGCTTAAAGAAATCCTGGATGAAAGAGGGGTAAGGTTAGTTTGCGCTCAGTACCCTATGCGTGATTTATGGCCCTTAAAGAAGATATTTGAAAATGACGAAAAGGGGGTTATTTTTGTAGATAACGGGGGAACATTTAAAGAAACCGTCAAGAAAGAAGGATTTAAGGAAGTGTTCCGGGATATGTTTGGCGGAGACTTCGGCCATTGTACGCAAAAAGGTAACAAACTTTTAGCCGGGAATATCGCAGATGTTATATTAAAGGAGGTATTTGGTAAATAACGCTTAAATCTGCCTTCTATCCAAAGCCCGGTATTGTACCGCCTCCGCAATATGCCCTTGTGAAATAACTTCTTTTTGTTCTAAATCCGCAATTGTCCGGCTGACTTTTAAGATTTTATCATAAGCCCTTGCCGACAGAGCCAATTCCGATATGGCTATGCGCAGTAACTCTTGCGCCTCCTTGTCCAAAACACAATATTTTTTAATTAATTTGTTATGCATTTGGCTGTTGCAGAATATCCCCGCAGAGTTGAATCTTTCCTGCTGGATCTTCCGGGCATTTTCTACGCGCTGCCTGATTACTTTTGAGGATTCCGCCTCACTTACATCGGATAGTTCACGGTATTTTACTTGCGGGACTTCGATATGTATATCAATTCTGTCAAGCAGGGGTCCGGAAATCTTGCCCAGATAGTTTTTTATTTTTGTAGGATGGCAATGGCAGGTTTTCTGAGGGTCAAAATAATTCCCGCAGGGGCATGGGTTAAGCGCGGCGGCCAGAATAAAGCAAGCCGGGAAGATTATTGTGCGTTTTATGCGGCTGATACAAATTAAATTATCTTCCAGCGGCTGCCTTAATGTCTCAAGGGCCTTGCGGCTGAATTCAGGTAGTTCATCCAGGAATAAGACCCCGTAATGCGCCAGGCTTATTTCCCCGGGCTTAGGGATACTTCCACCGCCGATTAAAGCAATATCTGAGATACTGTGATGGGGGCAACGGAATGGCCTGGTTCCCATAAAGCCATCTTTTTTCAACAGAGTGCCTGCTACAGAGTGAATCTTGGTTATTTCCAGAGCCTCTTTTAAGGTTAATCCGGGCATGATCGTAGGGATCCTTTTAACAAGCATAGTTTTGCCACTGCCAGGAGGCCCGATTAAAATGATGTTGTGCCCGCCTGAGACAGCCACCTCAAGAGCTCTTTTGGCGAAGTATTGGCCCTTGACTTCAGAGAAATCCAGTCCATAATCTGTATTGGCTTCAAGTGCCTGTTCCGGATTTAATCTAAAAGGCTGCCTAAGCAGGGGATCAGCCAGGAACTGTACAGTTTCCCTTAAATTAGTTTGCGGCCAAGCGGATAGATTAGGTACTATACCTGCCTCTTTGGCGTTTTCTGCAGGAAGCACAAGATTTTTAATTTCGGAATTGGCCATAGCCAAGCTAATGACTAAGATCCCGCGCACCGGCCTTATCTGTCCATCCAGGGATAGCTCTCCCAGAAAAACATGGTTTCTGAGAAGCCCTGCGTTAATCTGTCCGGTTGAAGCCAGGATTCCCAGGGCAATGGCCAGGTCAAAACAGGACCCTTCTTTCTTGATATCAGAGGGGGCCAGGTTTATGGTTATCCTTTGGCTGGGCCATTGGAATCCGGAATTTTTGATTGCCGAACGCACCCTTTCCCTGCTTTCCTTGATTGCTGTATCTGTCAGGCCTACCAGGGTTACCGCTGGAAGGCCTTTGGCTACATCAATTTCTATCTCAACCGGATAGGCATCTAACCCGAGAAGGCCAAAGCTATTAGTTTTTGAGATCATCTTTCCTCCTTTTTCGGCTTCGGCTACCGGATACCGAACCACAGCCCTTCGGCCCGTGGCTTTGGTTATCGGAAGCCAAACCATGGTTATCCAATCTAAGGCAATAGACGTTTAAGGCAGGTTAATCTAACCTGTTTTCAGGGGAAATAGCCTTGTCCCTGTTCGCTAACGCTCACAGGGGTTCATGCCAGATAAGGCTATAAAAGGACTGCGTTAGATAAGGCTATAAAGTGCTTGCTTTTTAGTCGACAGATTATATAATATAAATTTACGAATAAAGGAGTGTTTAGGAACATATAAGTCATTTTATTGCTAAGCAGTGATGTTTTTGGAGGAGAAGCAAAACTTATTGCAAGAGCTAAAGAAGGGTAAAAACCGAAAATGAGAGATTTTTTTGTAGAAATATACAGGAATAAGATTCTAATGACCACAATTTCTGCTTGGCTTATTGCCCAGACAATTAAGGTGGGAATTGGGGTGTTGCGTAAAAAAAAGTTTGATTTTCGCCTGTTTATCGGCAGCGGCGGGATGCCGTCTGCGCATGCTGCGGGGGCATCCTGTCTGGCAATGAGCATAGGCATGGATTGCGGGTTTGATAGCGTGTATTTTGCTTTAGCTTTTGCTTTTGCCATTGTAGTCATGTTTGACGCCCAGGGTGTTCGCCGTTCCACAGGCAAGCAGGCGGGTATTTTGAACAAGATCATGGATGATATTTATTGGCAGGGGAAGATCCAGGAGATGCGCCTGCGCGAACTCATTGGGCATACCCCTGTGGAAGTTATTATGGGGTTATTATTGGGCATTGTGATTGCCCTGGTGTCCCGGGCAGGATAAAGATAAAACGGAGGCTTTTAGTGAATAAGAAAACCTTAATTATAATTCTTTCGGTAATCGTAATAGCCGGTATTTTTGTTATTTTGGGCATTAAGAAATCCTTCACATTAATTAAGCTGGCTAATGCCCGTCCGTCTGCGCATAACCTGCTTAACCAGGCGCGGCAGTTTGAAGCCAAGGGTGAATTATTTGAAGCCAAATCAGTATATCAGAAATTAGTGAATGAGTTTACAGAGTCTCCGGATGTAGCGGCCTGGCAAAATAAAGTGGAGGAGGCAAACATTAAATTGTTATTCTCCCCGGCAATTACCCCCAAGGCATTAGCCTATAAGATAAAGCCGGGGGATACCCTGAATAAGATCGCCCGTGAATATAAAACCACGCCGGAGCTTATTATGAAAAGCAACAATATCAGCGATTCTCTTATCATCCCCGGACGCAAGATAAAGATCTGGAATGCTCCTTTTAATATTCTGGTTGATAAATCCCAGAACATTATGCTGCTCAAGAGCGATGAGGAGCTGATAAAAACTTATATTGTATCAACAGGAAAAGATAATTGCACTCCCGTAGGCGTATTTAAGATCGTTAATAAACTTGCTAACCCTACCTGGTTTAAGGCGGGTGCGGTAGTGCCGGCGGGAAGCCCGGAGAATGTGCTGGGTACACGTTGGATGGGGTTTGACCTGGCCGGATATGGTATCCATGGTACCACAGAGCCAAAAGAGCTGGGTAAACAGGTAACTCAAGGTTGCATCCGTTTGAGCAATTCTGATGTAGAGGAACTTTATACTATTATTCCCACAGGCACAGAAGTTACTATAGTTGAGTAATACTTATGGCCGGACTAGATTTTGAAAAACCCATTGTTGAATTAGAAAAAAAGATCCAGGAGCTCAAGAACTTTATCTCCGAGAAGAAGATTGATCTGTCCTCTGAAGTCAAGAAGCTCGAAGACAGACTGGAGCACTTAAAAAAGGACACCTATAATAACCTTACCGCCTGGCAAAAGGTGCAGCTTGCCCGGCATCCCCTGCGTCCCTATACACTGGATTACATCAACATGATTATGTCGGATTTTGTGGAGCTGCATGGCGACCGGCTTTTTAGTGATGATAAGGCAATGGTTTGCGGTCTGGCCAAGCTTGATAAAAATAAGGTTGTAGTCATCGGGCATCAAAAGGGCCGCGATACAAAAGAAAACCTGAAACGTAATTTTGGCTGCGCGCATCCCGAGGGGTATCGTAAGGCCTTGCGCGTTATGCAGTTGGCTGAGGAGTTTCAATTGCCGGTTGTAGTTTTTATTGATACCCCTGGTGCCTATCCCGGCATTGGAGCGGAGGAACGCGGGCAATCCCACGCAATCGCGCTTAATTTAAGGGAGATGATGTGCATCAGCGTTCCGATCATGGTTATTGTTATTGGGGAGGGTGGTTCAGGGGGCGCCCTTGGCGTAGGAGTGGCAGACCGCGTAGCGGTCTTAGAGAATTCATATTATTCGGTAATCTCTCCGGAGGGCTGCGCGGCAATCCTATGGAAGGATGGCGCAAAGGCCTCCCAGGCAGCTGAAGTTCTCAAGCTGACCGGTCCGGATTTGTTAAAGATGGGCATTATTGATGAAGTAATCCCTGAACCTTTGGGCGGAGCGCACCGGGATCCGGCAAAAATGGCCCAGAATGTAAAAGAAGCGATCACCAGAAATTTAAAAGAGCTGGCAGGCTTTGATAAAGACGCATTGCTTAAATTAAGGTATAAAAAATTCAGGGATATTGGTGTTACCGGATGATTGAGCAGGAATTCTTATTATTAGGTCTATTGCGTCAAAGCCCCAAGCACGGCTACGAAATCAAGGTTAAGATACGCCAAATCCTTTCTCTTTTTGCCGGCGTTGATTTAAAATCCATATATTACCCCTTAAAAGTTTTAGAGAAAAAAGGGCTGCTTGATAAGCATGCCGGTAAAGAAGGCAAAAGGCCGGAGCGGTTTGTTTATTGCCTCACTAAAAAAGGCAGGGAGCGTTTTGACAAATTATTGAATAAGAGCCTGCTTGATTTTAAACGCCCGCAATTCAGTTTGGATTTAAGTTTATATTTCCTGGATTATTTAAAGCCCGCCTTAAGCCGTCGGCGCCTGGCTGCCAGGCTTATGATATTAAAGAAGATATCCTCCAGCATAGAAGAGACACTTAAGACCAGGAAGCTCAAGAATTCAATTTCATTATTGCGCATACTCAAGCATAATCTTTGCCTGCTTCAGGCAGAATCGGAGTTTCTTAACACCTTGCTCAAGGAAATCTGAGTTTTTTCTTACTTGACAAGAATATCTTTAGATAATAAAATAGTGCAATATAATATAGTAAAATTTTACTATATCAGGACTTATTTTTTGGATATAAGTTTCTATTATTAATGAGGTTGACCGGTGGTTTGGGAAGCTAAAACTGAAGAAAAATTTAAGCTGTTGATATCCAGGATTCCTGTGTTTCACCGCCGGATTACCGAATCAGTGGTTACTCAGCAGGCGCAAAATAACGCCCTCTTGCGTAAATCCTCTCAAGTAGAAGAGCAGGATGTGGTTTCCGCTTTTTTTTCTGATGTGCCTTCGCCTTTTTACAGCATGATGGTCCGTCTTTTAGAGCAAAACGGTTTTGATTATAAAAAATACGGCTTTCCGAAGAATCAGAGTTAAACTATGCATATAGGAGTTATTGGTTCAGGCGCGATTGGCTGCCTTGTGGCAGGCTATCTTAAATTAAAGCAGGAAGACGTATCTTTGGTTGGCCGGACGGATACAGTTAAGGCAATCAGGGAGAACGGGCTGCAAATATCCGGGGCACGGGGAGCTTTCAGGGTTGAGGTTAAGATCGCCGAACAGCTTAATTATATTCCGGAGTTAGTTATCCTGGCTACGAAAACCCAGGATATTGAAGATGCCCTGAAAGATAACATCAGCCTTATCCGCAATGCGCTGGTTTTAACCACCCAAAACGGAGTGCAGGCGGATAACCTTGTCGCTAAATACCTTCCCAGGGAAAATATAATCTCCAGCATTGTTATGTTCGGTTCTACTTGTTTAGAGCCGGCTAAAGTAGTGCATAATTTTGAAGGTTCCTGGATAATAGGGTACCCTTTTGATAAACAAAAGCCGCAACGCCTCTCAGATTTAAGCCAGCTTTTAAATAAGATATTCCCTGTTGAGGTTGCTGAGGATATTTCCGGGATGAAGTTTTTAAAGATATTCGCTAATGCCAATAATTGCCTTCCGGCGATACTGGGCAAGAGCATGCAGGAGGTTTTCAGCGACCCGGGTATAAGCCGCATAAGCATTGCCATCTGGAAAGAGGCCCTTGAGATTATTAGCAAGGCGGGCATAAATTTAGTTTCCCTGCCGGGTTTTCCGGTAGAGAATATCACTAAATTAACCTCTATGCCGGTGGACCAGGCGGCAGCAGTTTTTTCTCAAATAATGCAAAACTTAAGCAAGGAACCGCTTTACGGCTCTATTTTGCAAAGCATCATGCGCGGCCGCAGCTCAGAGATTGATTATATCAACGGTGAATTCATAAGGCTTGCTGAAGGGAATAATATTTACGCGCCTTTAAATAGCGTGTTGGTGGACATGGTACATCAGGTTGAGAAAAATAACAGGTTTTATAGCAAGTTTGAGTTAATCGAGAGAACTCAAGGGATTGCCGAGTTAAAATGAGTGAAAATAACACAGTAGATACCCCTTTTCCAAAACTAAAACTTACGGTTACGCAGGTTTTTGGTCATTGCTATCATGGGTATAAGATTGGTGATGAAATTTATTTAGAGGATTTTACCCATGCGCCGAAGCATTTTTGTTTGGGGCTGGCGCACGCGCTTTTTCCGGTGATATACGCCTTAAGTTTCGGGGCGAAATTCGGTTTCCGCGACAATCAGCGTTCGCTCTTAGTTACCTGTCCGGACGGAGGCAAGCTGGAGTTTAAGGCCGAGATCCTGGATAAAGAAGGCAACCTCCAGGTTATCCCGCAGGATCCCGGCCACAAAGGCCCGAATCCCAAGAAGATGATTATTGAGGTGGTTCAGGCAAAAGGGAAATGCAGCTTCGGGTATAAGCTCGGTGATAAATGGGAGACCCAGGGGTTAAAATGCATACCCGGTTTTTGCGGAGCGGCATTTCACACGGCGTTCCCGGCATTATTTGCCTTAAACTTCGGGGCAAGATTTTTCTTTATGCAGAACCCGGATTCAATTGATACGGTTACCTGTCCGGACGGAGGCAATATTATTTTCAAGGTTACAAGAGTAGAGGAGAGTAAATAATTTATGTCTAAACGCAGAGTTGTTATTACAGGTATAGGAGTAATCTCTCCTAACGGCATCGGTAAGAAGAATGCCTGGGAGGGTTTCTCAGGAGGCAGATCCGGGGTACGTTTGGTTGAAGGTTTTGATGTGTCGGTTTTTAATACCAAAATTGCCGCCCAGGTCAGGGATTTTGATCCCTTTAAATTAGGCTTGAACCATAAAGAAGCTATGCGCATGGACCGTTATGTGCAGTTTGGAGTAGCCGCCGGAAAGATGGCAATCGAAGACAGTAAGCTCAATTTTCCCAAAGAAGACCCTCAGCGCATTGGAGTTTGCCTGGCTAATGCTATTTGCGGCACTAAATATATGGAAGAAGAGTTTGCTTTAGTTACTGAAGACGGTAAAAAGCCTATTGACCCGTCACTGGTGCGGCCTGATCTTTATGACGCGGCGATGTTTAATACTCCTTCGATAGAGCTTAGCGCCCGTTATGGATTAAGGGGAATTTGTAATACTATTTCTACAGGATGTACTGCCGGAACGGATTCCTTAGGGTTTGGCCTGGAGACTATTCAGGATGGCGAGCAGGATGTAATGATTTGCGGCGCGGCAGAGGCGCCGCTTACCCCGATTACTTTTGGGGCATTTGATGTGGTAAATGTTTTATCCGTGCATAATGATGAGCCGCAAAAAGCATCGCGGCCATTTGACAATAAACGTGACGGGTTTGTTTTGGGCGAAGGAGCTGGGCTCTTGGTGCTTGAGGAGTTAACCCATGCCTTAAAACGTAACGCGCCGATTTATTGCGAGGTATTAGGGTTCGGCACCAGTTGTAATGCCTTCCATATGACTGACCTTCCGTCTGACGGGCGAGCCATGGAGACCTGCATTTCTCTGGCCTTAAGAGACGCCGATGTTAAACCCGAAGAAATTGATTATATTAACGCCCATGGTTCAAGCACGCGCATGAATGATATTTTTGAGAGTAATGCTTATAAGGCGATTTTCGGGGATTATGCTTATAAACTGCCGATTAGTTCATTCAAGTCCATGATCGGCCATCCATTGGCTGCGGCAAACGCCATTGAGATGACCATGGCCAGCATGATTTTTGAAAAAAACATCCTTCCTCCTACGATAAACCAGGAGGAAAAAGATCCCCAGTGCGACCTGTATTATATACCCAACCAGGCGATTACCAAGAAAGTAAATATGATTATTAAAACAAGCAGCGGTTTTTCCGGGATACACTCTTCGCTTATATTAAAAAGGTTCGGTGGATAATGGAGAAAATAGCAATTACAGGAATAGGGGTAGTCAGCCCTTCGGGTATTGGCAAGCGGCAGTTCTGGGCAAATATTAAAAGCGGCCGTTCTTTTATTAAAGAAATTACCCGTTTTGACGCCTCAAAATACCCGGCGCATATAGCAGGGCAGATTGATGACCTGGAGAAATACAGCCATATATCCGAAAGGCTATTAAAAAAGATTGACGCCTTTTCGCATATGGCATTAGTTGCTTCAGAGTTAGCCTTGCAGGACGCAGGCATAGATATTAAGAATGAAGACCCAAATCTGGTGGGGATTTTCTTAGGCAATGCCATCGGCGGCTGGCTTTATGCCGAGACAGAATTGAGGGATTTGTATTTAGAGGGCAGAGAAGGGGTTTCTCCTTACATGGCCTCTGCCTGGTTTCCCGCAGCTCCCCAGGGACAGGTCTCTATTTATTACGGCATAAAAGGGTTTAGCAAGACCGTGGTCAGCGACCGGGCAAGTTCCCTTATGGCTTTAGGTTATGCCAGGAAGGTCTTGTATAAAAACAAGCTGAATATGATTTTAGGCGGCGGGATGGAAGCCCCGGTTACTCCTTACGCCTTACTATGTTGTAATACGTATGGAGCATTGTCTACGCGCAACGAGGACCCTCAAGCTGCATACCGGCCATTTGATAAACAGCGCAGCGGTTTTGTCATTGGCGAGGGTGCGGGTATTGTGGTGATGGAGAATATTCAGAGGGCTAAAAAAAGAGGGGTAAATATTTTAGGTTATATCAGCGGTTATGGCGCATCTTGTGACGGAGTGGACAGGATTAATCCCGCTTCCGATGGCAAAGAATTGTGCCACGCCATAAATATGGCGCTAAGTGACGCGGGAGTTCAGCCTCAGGATATTGGTTACATCAGCTTAGACGGTCTGGCGGTTGATCTTTGGGATGATTCTGAGATCAAGGCGTTGAAGTTAGTTTTTGGAGAGTCCTTGAAAAATATTCCTGTGAGTTGCCCAAAATCCATGTTTGGAAACCTGCTGGGGGCAAGCGGCGCGCTGGATATGATTATCGCGCTTTTGTCTATGGAGCATGGTTTGGTTCCTCCGACATTGAACCTGGATACCCCGGTTTTAAACGGCATAAATTATGTGGCTAAGCAAGCCAGGGAATATAAGGTAAATAAAGCTTTGGTTATCTCGCGCGGACGCGGCGGGATTAATTCGGCTTTGGTAGTTGAGAAAGGGGAGAAGTAATGAAGATATTATTTGTTATGCCAAAAGTTGGCGCTTGGGCAACTCACGGAATACATCGGTCTCCAAATCAATTGTATGCACATTGGGCCGCGTATGCGCGCGAGAGAGGGTATGAAGATGTGGCTGTTATTGACGGCAAGGCCGATCAAATTCCCATGGAGCAGCTCGTTGAGCAGGTGAAACTTAAGGCCCCCGATATTGTGGTTATGGGCGAGCAGCTGCATGGTTATGGCGGATACGGAGTGCTGCGTCATTTTAAAGATGCGGCCATCGGGATTAAAAAGGCTTTGCCTAAAACAAAAATAATCCTTGGCGGATTATGGTATTCGGCAATGCCTGTGCCTACGCTGGAAGAGAACCCCGCGGTTGATTTTGTGGTTATGGGCGAAGAAGAATCTTTTGGAGATTTGATTGAGGCAATAGATAAAAATAAGCCACTTAAAGATGTGGGCGGGGTGACTAGCCGTATTGATGGCCGTATTGTTATGGGCCCTCATAAGCCGCTTATGCAGGATCTGGATAAGTTGCCTTTGCCGGCGTATGACTTATTTCCGATGGATAAATATGTAGGCCATACTTATTGGAAGCCATTCGTGGATATGGTTACATCTCGCGGCTGTCCTTCAGCGTGTACATTTTGTTATGAATGGGACCAGTTTGACCCGCGTTCCCCGTCAGATTTCCTGAAATGGCGCGCCAAATCTCCGGAAAGAGTTATGGAAGAGTTGAACCTTTTACATAGAAAATACGGAGTAAAAGTTGTAGTTATCCAGGATGACAACTTTAATGTTGATCCTAAAAGAGTGCAGAAATTCTGTGAACTTAAAAAGGCGTCTAATAATCCGATTAAATGGGTATCTTTAGGCCGGGCGATTGACTGGGTTAACTGCGAATCAATCCTTCCC
>Ga0172369_10004484_pt1 | contig 17694 bp, 22 predicted proteins | sample LakKiv25m_FD_114539 | JGI IMG/M metagenome (GOLD analysis project Ga0172369, IMG submission 114539) | Freshwater microbial communities from Kabuno Bay, South-Kivu, Congo - kab_022012_11.25m | ecosystem: Environmental > Aquatic > Freshwater > Lake | place: Democratic Republic of the Congo...
ATTTGTTTTTTCAGGATTCCACTCTTGGTAAATTTTTTTTCCCACTTCATTTAAAAATTTTCTTCTATAATTATTATTTGCATAAAGAACACTTCTTACATTTTCTGTAATTTGAGATTTTATTGCAGGTGAACGTTGAACTTGGGGAGTCCATAATGTTTCTTTTTTAATGTCTTCTAAAATTGAACCTTGTTTTCCGATAACTAAACCTGGTCTTTTTGATTCGACTATTACAATACTTCTATGAAAATCAAACAGAATATCTGTTATCTCTGCATCTTGGGGAACAATTTCTCTGATTTTTTTATCGACAAGTTCTTGATTCATTAAAATTTTTTGATCTGCCCTTAACTCAATTCTTTTTTTAATTTCATTTACAATTTCTTTTATTTTTCCCTCGCCTGTCTTGAAAAAGTTTTCATTACTTGTGTAAAGAACTATATTTGCTCCTTCAAATGTGGCGTCTGTAATTTGCTCTGACTTTAACTTATCAGTTATATTCTTTAAAATGTCCATCTTAAAATTATGATTGATTATTGGTCCTTGTAATCTGGTTCAATAGTCTGACTAACTACTTTTTTTATGCCCTCTTTAGTAATAGTATAAATATCTATTCCATAACCTGAACCCAAATCTCTTTGCGTTGATGATTTAAGTGATTCTTTTGCTAATTCAATTCCTTCTTTAATTGTAATTCCTTTTTTGTATTGCCTCTCCAACAAACCTAAAACATATGGCATTCCTGAACCAAAATTAGCGTCGTAATCTTCGATTTTTATTAAACTTCCTGCAGGTTCAATTGAATAAAGTTCTGTTGCTCCATCTTCGTTATACCCTGCAATTAAAAATCCTGCTTGTTGTGGGATCATAGAAGGTTGCCTTATTCCATTATAATTAACATTCGTTAATAAACTTGCAGCTTGTTTTACTGTTGGTCTTGATTTTGAACGAAGTTCTTTTAGTTTTAATTCTGCAGAAATTAATTTTGGGACTCTTTGAATATCCCCTGCAACACCACAACCAGCCATAATTAAATAATCATTTATTGGAAAAACTTTTTGTTCGTTTTTAGACATAACCAAATTTCCTGCTGTAACTTGCCTATCTGCAGCCATTACAACTCCGTCTTTGCACACAATTCCTAATATTGTTGTTCCTGTCTTTAGTATGTTTTTTTTAATATCTTCATCCATTTTAATTCCAATAGAATCTATATATTTTTTGATGTAAGAGATTTTATAAAGTTTTTGGTTTTAAACTCTTCCACTAATTCCTTTGTCTTTCTTGAATTTAATAACATTTTCTACAAAACCTTCAATCTTTTGTTCATGGCTTACTATTATTAATTGTTTCACTTTCAATTGATCAAATACAACACCCATTTTATCTAATTGCTGTTCTGAAAAACCATCTGTTGGCTCGTCGAGAATCACTAAATCACGAGTTTTAATTTTTGCAACAATTGAATTTATAACTTGATTTAATGCGAGTCTATAAGCTAGAGCAATTGCAGTTCTTTCCCCTCCTGAAAGATAAGAATAATCTAATTCATAATCTTGTTGTTCTATAATGGGCGTGAAATTCTCGTCGAGACGGATATTAAATGAATCTGAAACTAACATTGAAAACCATTCCTCAAAGAAAGAGGAAAATTCGGATTTAAGATTTACCATAACATTTTTTTCGACAGAAGACATTAGGGGGATAAATTTTTTAGAAAGCCAATTCTCCAATTCAGAAATATAATCTAATTTTAACTTTGTTTTCTCTGTCTCTTTAAGTTTATCTTTTAATTCTTTTACTTGTTTAGAAAAGACTTCAATTTCTTTTTTAAGTTCAGCCACTTTTATCTCGGCAAGTCTTTCTTGTTTAATAGAACTATTCAATTCTTCTTGTTTTATTGAATAAATATTATCAAATTTTGACAGTTCTGAGAGAGATTGATTAAGAACTTGAACATGTTTTTCTAAAAGAGTTATATCTTTTTCAAGAGATAAATTTGTCTTCTTCAAATCAGTTATCTTTAATCTCTTTTCATTTACAGACTGAAGTCTTGTTTTTAATATTTTTAAATCCATTAATTCCTTTTCTTTTTGAGATAATTCTCCCTCGATTTTTGAATTATTTTGAATAACCAAATTCTTTTTTTGTTCTAATTCTACAATTTCTTTTTTAAACTGGGAAATATCTGAATCAGATTTATTTACTACATTTGCTTTATAAACTGGATCAACATTTTGAAGACAAGTTGGGCAAATTTCTAACCGAGACATCTTAGATTTCAGAGAAAAACTATCTTCTATTTTGAGATTTAAACTAGTTATTTTACTAACAATTTCAATATTTTCTTTATAAGAAATTTCCCTATCTTTTTTTAATTTTTTAATTTCATCTTCAATTAACTTTATTTTTGATTCTTCAATAGATAGATTTTGAAATTCTTTTATTTGAGATTCTATTTCTTTTATTGTTCTCAAGTTATTTGCAATTGCTTCTTTTTTATTTAAAAACATAATTTTTGTTTTCTCAATCTCTTGCTGAAATTTATTCTTTTTTTCAATATTTTTATAAACTTCTTCTTTTTCTTTTTCAATTGTTTTCCTTGTCTCAGATTTTAATAATAATTCTCCAACCAGAGTCACTAAAGTCGATTTCATTGAATCTAATTCATTTTCTTTTGTTTGCAATTTTTGTTTATCTTCATCTAAATTTAAAATTAAAGCTTCCTTGAATCTTTTTTCTTCTCTTATCTTTAAAAGAATTATTGAAGAGTTTTCCAGAATTTTTTTGTATTTATCAATCCCAAAGATATGTCTAAGTGTATTAATTCTTGTCTCAGGATCTTGCAAAACTATTTCTTTCATTTCTTCTTGTGGAGTATATACTGTAAATTTATACAAAAGATTTTGTTTTTTAGAGAATTCCTTTGGATAATTTAATAAATCTAAAATTCTATTTTTTAATTCTGTAACTGAAAGTTCTTTTTTATCTCCATTGATAGTAATTGATGCAATACCTTGAGAAACAGTTTTTCCTCTTTTAAGAGTTCTCTCGACTACAATATCTTTTCCTTCAACTTCAAATTCCATTAAAACACTTCCCTCTTCTTCACCATTTCGTAAAAGACCTGAACCTCTTTGTCCTGGTTGTAATCCAAATAAAGCAAATTCTATAGATAATAAAACTGAAGTTTTACCTGAACCAATATCTCCGGATAATAACGTCGAACCTTCTGTAAAATTTATCTCTTCATGATTATAACTTCGAATATTATCCAAAACTATTTTTTTAATTATCATTTAAAATTTCAAAATCTTTTTTGCCTCCTCTATTAATCTTGAATTAAATGTCTCTGTTGTTTCTCCTTCTTGTTTTTCTACAGAAAGTGAATTCATCAACTCTAAAATCATATTATTTAATTTAGATGGATTTTCTTTGGAATAATATTCTATTGTTTCTTCTTCTATGTTTTCTTTATTTTTTATTTCAACGTCTAGTTTTATTTCCTTAACTTTAAGATCATGTGTGTTCTTAAGAAGAAAATATGCTCCTTTTGATTTTACAAAATCCTCTATTTCATTAAATTTTATATCTGAAGTCTTTTGATTATCTAATTCTCCCTCAACTCGTAAAAGAACAATTCTCTCTTTTAAATCTCTTTTATTTAATTCTTGAATAATCTGACTTGTTGCAATAAGTGCATTTTTTATAATAATAGTTAGAGGTACAACTTCTTTTAATTTTAATTCTATTTTTTCTAAGGGGTTTTCTTTTTCTGTATCTACAATATAAAAACTTCCGCAACCAAGAGATTCTAATTCTTGAAAGTTATTTGGAAAAACTGGGCCAGGATAAACAAAATTCTCATATTGAAAGTCAATGTGTAAATGCCCAAGAGCATAATAATCTGCAAAAGGTAATTTTTCTACTTCCAAGGAATCTATTGGGAGCATTCCCTTTGCTTTATCAATTGTTGTATGAAGCATGAAAATTTTAAATAAACCAGGTGTGTCGTTGAATTTTATCTCTCTTAAATCTGGAATCTCTAAACTTGACTTTTTTCCAGGATAACCATAAATTGCGAATCCTTCATGAATAGTTGGATTTAAATAAAATTTATTTTCTCTTTCTTCGAAATTGTAAACATTTTTGCAAAATCCCGCTTTTTCTAAAACATCTAAGAAGGTTTTTCCTGAAACAGAGTAATCATGCGAGCCTGCAATTATAAAACAAGGTATTTTTGCTTCTTTTAATTTTTTAAATTCTGCAAAAGTTTCTTTTAAAATATCTATCGGAGGGTATGCCGAATCAAATAAATCTCCAGAGATTAAAACAAATCTTACTTTTTTTTCTATGCAAACTTCTAATGCTCTCTTAAAAGATTGAAAATTTAATTCTTGCAATTGGGGTTGTTTCCATCCACCCAAGTGAACATCTGCAATATGTGCGAATTTTGTCATAAAAATTCTATTATTTAAAGATATATAAAAATTGTGGGGGTTGTTTGTAATAATTATAAAAAGGTAACAGGAGTAAGATTTATAAATAATGAAAATTATGAAATAAAATGATAAAAAACGAAAACTACAATTTTGAACCAAGAAGATTTACTGGAAAGGGAATTAAAAAGAGTTTTATTCCTTCTTTAAAAAGAGATATTGGAGACCGGAGATACTTCTTTAGATTAGAGCACCCTTATTTTTTACATAAGAGCATTGAAATGAACGTTACAAATTGGAGAGGTTATACTTATGCCCCTTTTAAACAAAGCGGAAAAGAAATATCAAATGAAGAATTACAAGAATATTTTGGAATTTTGGAAGAAATACAAAAAGCAAGTACAAGACAATATGAAAAAGGATTTACATGGACATTATTTGACTGTCTTATATATTATGATGAACAAATTCAAGATTTTTGTGCTTATATGAAGGATGCTATTCCCAAATTAACTGCGAAAGTGAATTCAATAAAACCAGAAAACCCAAGAAAAAGAAGTTTATTACAAAGAATTTTTAGCTTATCTAATTAATTCTCCAAAATCTTTATAACATCTATTCTTCTATTCATTCTGAGGTGAAATGAGATATAATATTCTTTTTGGTGGTAAAGCTGGGCAAGGACCAAACATTTTGGCAAATTTATTAGGAAAGGCACTTATAAGTAAAGGATATTTTGTTTTTTATTCTAGAGATTATCAATCTTTAATTCGTGGGGGGCATAATTTTAATGTTCTGACTTTTTCAGATAAGCCTATTTTTAGTAATGATTCTAAAATTGATTTTTTGATTTCTCTTGATGAAAATACTACAAAAATTCATAAAAATGAATTAAACAAAAATGGGAAAATTCTTGAAGGAAATCAAAAGAATATTTATTTTATAGGACAATTATTTAAAATATTTGGAATTGAATTTAAAATCCTTGAAAAAGAACTAAGAAATTTAGATTATTTTAAAGAAAATTTAGAGGAAGCGAAAAAAGGATATGAAAGTGAAAAAGAAAAAATCAAATTAAAAAAATTGGAAAATAAAATAAACTTATTTCAAAATGGAATTCAAGGAATCAGCGAAGGGGCAATTAATTCTGGATTAGATATTTATTATGCTTATCCCATGACTCCTACAACTCCCTTATTAAATGAACTTACAGAAAAACAAAAAGAAAAAAATATTTTAGTTATGGAATTAGAAGGGGAAATTGCAGTTATTAACGCTGGAATTGGTTCTGCTATGACTGGTGCGAAAGTTCTGGTTGGAACTTCTGGAGGTGGTTTTGATTTAATGACAGAAAGTTTAAGTATGGCTGGAATGGCTGAAATTCCAATTGTAATTTGCCTTGGGCAAAGACCAGGACCAGGAACAGGTGTTCCTACTTACACTTCACAAGGAGATTTAGATTTAGCTAGACATGCGGGACATGGAGAATTTAATAGAATTGTCTTAGCTCCTGGCGACGCTGTTGAATCACAAGAATTAACCAATCAGGCTTTTTACTTTTCACAAAAATACAAAATTCCTACAATAATAATTACAGATAAACATCTTGCTGAAAGTTATTACTCTTCATCAAAAAAACCTTTATTAAAAAAAGTTGAAAAATCTACAAAATTTGGAAGATATAATAGTTATGAAAAAGATGAAGAAGGAAATTCGACAGAAAATGTTAAGATTATAATTGAAAATACAAAAAAGAGATTAAAAGTAAAAGAGGAGATTGAAAAAGAAGCTAGAAAATTCCGAGAATATGAAATTTATGGAAATAAAAATTCAAAAAAGGGGACCGTTTTTTGGGGTTCAACAAAAGGAGCTATTCTCGACGCTATAAAAGATAAAAAATTATTTGCTCTTCAGATAAAATATATTGAACCTTTTCCAAAAGAAGTTGAAAAATTTTTGAAGAATAAAAACTTGATTTTAGTTGAAAATAATGCAACAGGACAATTAGGAAATTTGATTAAAGAAAAAACTGGAATTGAAATAAAAAATAAAATCTTAAAATATGATACAAGACCCTTTTTAGCTGATGAACTTAAAAAAGAAATTGAAAGGAGAGTAAAATGAAATCAGAAATTCCTGTTCATAAAAAAATCCCAAGAGGATTAATAAAATCAAAGTATAGGAAAGAAATGTGGAAACATTCAAATGAAGTTATGAATAAAATTGAAAAACATATTCCAATATCCTCAGCATATTTAGTAGGCAGTTTTAGTTCAAATAAAAAAAGACCTTCAGATGTAGATTTAATCTTACTATTAAAAACAAAAGAAAAAAAGAATAAAAAATGGGTGCTTGATATTGAAATTGTTAGTAAAATAAATTTGGTGAAGAAGCATTAGAGGATATTGAAAAATGGACTCAACAAAGATATGGAAAGAAAAATTCGACAATTGTAAAATTAAAATGAAACAACAAATTAAAAAACAAATAAAATGGCTTTGCTGGACTTTTGTATTAAATGTAATTGGTTTGATAATATTCAAATACCTTCCAATGTATCTTTACGGAAAAGACATTTTATTCGACGCATCTTCACATGTTGCTTGGACAGGATTTGGACTTTATTTTCTCTGGTTTTTCATAGATCAGAACAAAAGTTGGAGAATTCCTTTTTTCATTTTATCTGGAGTAATTTTGGTATTCATGTCGATACAAAGAATACTTGCACACCAACATAACGAAATCGGAGTTCTTCTTGGATTTTTTGTAATTGGTTTAGCAATAATAATTCCTAGAACATATTGGAAGAAAGATAAAAAGAGGAAGAAAAGAAAATGAAAAAACCGTTTTTAATTATAATAGATGGGCCTATGGGTTCTGGAAAAACAACTATTTCTTTAGAGCTTTACAAAAAAATGAAAAATACTGCTATAATTAATTTAGACAAACTAAAACATATCTATTCTGATTTTAAACCGGGAAATCCTCAACAATTACAATTAGCATCAAACATTGGAAAAGTTATGGCTAAAGAATATTTAAGAAATAGAATTAATGTTATTGCAGAAAAATCTTTTGTTAAAGAAGAATTTGTGAAATCATTCATTAAAGGATTAGATAAGCATGCAAAAATTTTTGTTTATCAATTAAATGCTCCTTTAGAAACAAGAATTAAGAGAATAAGGAAAAAGGAATCTTTAAAACCAGAAAGCAGAAAACAATCCTTAACAAAGATAAAAAGAAATACACAACATTTTGAAGAAAAGAGATATCAAAAAGCGAAAATATTTGAATCTCATAAATTAAATCCAAAAAAGATTGTAAATGAAATTTTAAAAGATATAAAATGACTATAAACACAAAATCAAAAATAACTTGGTGTCCAGGATGCTTTAACTTCCAAATTTTAAATGGATTTAAAAATTTTATAAATGAAGAAATAAAAAATGGAAAAAAGAAGACGGATTTTGCAATAGTAAGTGGAATTGGTTGTCATGGAAAGATTTTTGATTATGTTAATTTGAATGGAATTAATACTTTGCATGGAAGAGTTTTACCAACTGCACTTGGAATAAAAATTGGAAATCCAAATTTAGAAGTTTTTGGTTTTTCGGGAGATGGAGATTCTTATTCTGAAGGAATGGAACATTTAATTCATGCAGCAAGATACAATTCAGATATCACTTTGTTAATTCACAACAACCAAACTTTTGCTTTAACAGTGGGGCAACCAACTTCAACAACTGAAACAAATTATAAAGATAAAACAAACCCAGAAGGAAATAAATTAAATCCAATTAATTCAATAAAACTTATGCTTTCTGCAGACGCAAGTTTTGTAGCAAGAATTTTCGCAGAATCAAAACAAATTGAATATATTTTAAAAGAAGCGAAAAAACACAAGGGTTTTAAATTTATAGAAGTGCTTCAACCGTGTTTGATTTTCCATCCTGACAATAGATATAAAGATCATTTTTATAATTTGCAAAATTCAGGACACGATAAAACAAATTTTCAAGAAGCAATGAAAAAATCTTTGGAATGGAATTACAATGAAATTAAAGAGGACACAAAAATTCCCTTAGGAATATTTTATCAAAAAGAAAGAGAATCTTTTGAAGAGAAATATTTTCAATTGAAAAATTTAATTAAAACAAAAAAAAGTTGGAAAGATATTAGAAGATAATTAAGGTAATTTTATTTTAAGAAATGCATCAATTTCTTGATCTCTTTCTTTTAAATTAAAGACATATTTAAAGAGTTATATCTCCTTAAATCACAATTAAGTTTATAAATGACTTTTTCATCAAAAGAAGATGCAAAACGTTAACCCCGAAAATTTAATTGAAGTTGAATGTCCTTATTTAAATTTTAATTTTAACAGAAATGAAGAAAACCCAGTTCTAGGATACAAAACGCAAATTTTTCTTGATGACTTAGTTTCAAAAATAATCTGCCCTAGAATAAATCAAAAAAATAATGATTGTTCACATACTTCTGAGACATGCCTTTATAGTAACTTAAATCTTAAGAAGGACTGAAAGATCTTAAATCCGAATTTTCCAAACATAAATTTCTTCAAAAAATAATTCTTTTGTTTCAAGTTTTTTCTTTTTGAAATTATTCCATTTAATTCCTTTTGTTAAAGAAGATGTAACCAAGAGAATTTCTCCATTATTTTTAATATAATTTTTCGATTGTTTTAAAAATTTGTTTATTAGTTCGCTCCCGCTTTTTCCCCCTGTTGTTACTAATTGTGATTCTTTATCTTCATCTTTATTCTCAGGCAAATAAGGGGGGTTGAAAATAATTAAATCAAATTTTCCCTTTATTCTTGAAAATAAATTTGATTGAACAGAATTAAAACCAATTTTTTTGCAATAGTTCACTGCATCTTTGTTTATATCTACTCCAAAAATATTTTCTTTTTTTATTCCTAATTTTAATGCAATTTGTAAATTAATTCCAGAACCACAACCCATCTCAAGAAATTTTAAATTCTTGTTTGTTTTAATTAATTCTAAAGTTTCCTCTTTTAAAACTTCAGATAAAAGATAAGAATCTTCTTCGGGTTCATAAATTAAAGACATTTTAACCTAAAAGTTTGTTAAAGAAGTTAATTAATTCATTTTTGAATAAAAACACAACTCCTAAAACTGCAACTAAAAAAATTAATAAAAATACAAGAATCAAGGTAATTGTTTCATTTTTTTTCTTCTTTAATGGATCATATTCTGAGACTTTTGCTTGTTTTGGCTTGAAAATTTGAAATATGTTTCTTTTATTTTCTTTTTTAATATCTGCTCCAGAAGAAATTGTCTCTGCAGTTTTTAATGAATTTATACTTTCTAAATTTAAGTTAATATTTTTTTTTGCTTTTTCTTTTTCTTCTTTATTTTTATCCTCTAATTTTTTATCTACTTTTTTGAAAGAGGGTGTATCCTTTTTCAGTTCAGTTTTAGCCATTAAATATTTTCTCGCGGCATCTTCAATTTCTTCCTTAGAATAACCTGCATTATAAAAACTCATCATTGATTGTTTCAAATCTTCTCCTCGAGAAGCGGCAGACTTCAAACCACCGATTATATCTTCATTTGATGAATAAACTGGTTCCTCTTTTTCCATAATATTTAAAGGAATAATCTATTTAAAAAAACTTCATTTTAGGTTTAAAACTCTTCCATTAGATGAAAGATGAGATGTTTCACCAAACCTGTAACCATATTCTTTTGCAAGATCTATCATAAAATTTGTTAAACTCAAATCCCCGTGTGAAGGAATTACGTGTTTTGGTTTTAATAATTCCATTAAAGTTCGCAAATCTTCTCTTGTTCCATGCCCGTGAACGTGAACATCTGTTTGTATTTTTACACCTATTGCTCTTAACTTTTTATCCATTTTTTCTCTAGATAAAATATTCACCTCTGTTGGAATTACACTTGAAGAAAAGACTACATTATCTCCTGTTTGAAAACTAAATGGCGTTTCACCTTTTACAATTCGGTCCATTATTGAACCTTTCTCTGCTTGATGACCGGTACAAACCACAAGATATTTTCCTCTATTTGATTCTAATCTTTTCAAAAATGAATTAATTTGTTTTTTATATTTCAATATTTTTATTTTATTTCTAAAGGGACATTTTCCAACTCTTATTGCACATTCAACATATCGATTTAAACTTCTTCCTAAAAAAATAATTTCCCTTCCTGTTTTATTTCCTAATTTTACAATATTATTTAATCTTTCAATATGAGATGAAAAAGTGGTTATAAAAAGTGCTGATTTTTTGTTGGATATTTTTGAGAAAGCGTCCTCTAATAAATGCTCTGCAATTTTTTCTCCACCATGTTTTTTTTCAACTCCAGAATAAAGTGAATCTACAACTAAAACTAAAACTCCTTGCTCGCCCAATTCTCTTATACGGTTGTAATTTGGAGGATTTCCTAAAGTAGGATAATTATCAAATTTCAAATCTAATGCATAAAAGAAAACTCCTTCATGAGTATGCAAGGCAATAAATGCACAATCGATTGTTGAATGTGTCGCATGAACAAATTCTACTCTAACATTTTTTTTAGTATTTTTTAAAATTGCTGAAGAATTTGGATGAATAACTTTCAAAGGATTGCTTGTTCTTATTTCTGAATCTTCCATTAAAGATTTTAAAACTTCCATTGTGAAGGGTGTAGCATAAATTGGGACTTGAGGATATCTATGAAGAATATATTGCAAACCCCCAACATGATCCAAATGTGCGTGACTCAAAAAAATTGCTTTAACCTGTTTTGTCCAACCTAATTCATCTAAAATTCTATCATCTGGAATTGCTCCAACTCTTCTCAAACTTCGCAAATCATAATTTTCTTCTGGATTTTCCTGAAGTTCTATAACTCCTGGAAGAAAAAAACCCGCATCAAAAATAAAAACCTCGTCGTCAATTTTGACAGCAGTCATATTTTTACCTACTTCTTCATATCCTCCAACCGTACATATTTCCATTTTCTATTCTTTTATGTCCTATGAAACAAAATCTAATTTAAAATTGTTTCTAATTGATTTCTTTATTATCTTTTACCTCTTTTCGCATAATTTGTTTTTCAAAAAACCTGAATTTATATTCATTATAGATATTTAAAGAAGTATAATCAGAAATTATATCTGAGAAATTATTCACTAATTCCCTAATGATCTTCCTAAGACCATTTATCCCTTCAACCTCTATATCAACTTCGTAATTCCATTTCCCAATACAATTAACGCAATAGATTACATTTGGATTTTCAAGGATATAAGATAATAATTTCTTCTCTGAACTTGAATCAAAATTCTTTAAACTTATTAAAACTTTATAATAATTTCCAATGAGTTCATTTATATTGGGCCAAAGAGTATAATTCTGAATTAATTTTGAATTTTCCAATTTTTTTATTCTTTGAATTACAGAGTCAGGAGAAATTTTTAATTTTGAAGCAATCTCGGCTGCATTTGCTTTTGGATCTTCAGATAATTTATCCAATAGTTCAATATTTTTATCATCAAGTTCTATTTTTTCTGATTCAGAGCCCCATTCAATTTTTCTTTCTGTATTTCCTTTATACCCTACCAAATAGTCTCTATGAAAATGATGAGCGCATATTATTGTAGTTATTTCCTGACTTTTGAAAAATTTTCCATATTTTGAATTAATTTCTCTTAAAATATTATTTAGTTCCAAAGAATTTCTTGATTTTATTGCAATAATCATAGAATATGCACCATCACAATTTGAAATCCAAGAAACAAATGGATTCTTACAGAGCCAATTTATCATCGATTTTTCCTGTTCTTCTGTAATATTATGCAAATTAATATAAATTTTATAATGTGTGAATCCAAGTTTTGACATATCGATAACAGCAAGATAATTTCTTAGCAAACCTTCTTCAAAATATTTTTTTATCCTGTAAAGGACACTTTCCCTTTTAAGCGAGACTTTTTTTGCAATATTTGAAAGAGGCTGTCTTGAGTTTACATCTAATTCAAAAATGATCTTTTTATCTTTTTTATCTAATTTTAACATTTTATTAATGATAATTGGAAAGGGTATATAAACTTATCGGTTTTCATTAAAAAATACTTAGTTATTTTTATAATATGTAAATATATAAGGAAATTATGACAAACAATTATTCAAATAGTGAATATATAAAAGGGATAATAACTAGAACGTTAACATCAATGGGAATAATCTTAGTTATGTTAACGTATCTTCCTTATAATCAAAGTTCTCCTTATGAAAATTTTAAAGAAAAGAACAAAATTGATTCAATTTATAATTTTAAAAAGGATTCTTTGAAAAAAAATTATGAAATTCAGTTAAAAAATTTAGAAACAAAATTCAAAGAGGAACAAACAAAATGAATTTTATACAAGATTTAATCGCAGAAAAAATAAACACTTTTGATTTGATTAAGATAGTTTCAAGCCTAGGAAAAGATGAAGAAGCATTTCATAAATTACCAAAAGAATACAACGATTTTAACACATTATTAAATTATGGGAAAATGAAGATTAAACACTGTAATGAAGGACTTAAAATTGATTTGAATATTCATAGAAGTAATAATGATAAAAAGAGACTAACCTTAAAACAAAAATATATTCTTTTATTAAGACCTGTGAAAATAGGAGGAATAATAGACTATTTTGCACTTAAAGATTATAATACTTGGAATAATGAATTGAAAGAATATTGTAAAGGAATTCACATCCCTTGAAAGTGAACATCTATTTATGTAGGTTTTTAATAAAATTTAATGTTGAAAAAAAGAATACAAATCCTTATAAAATCTGTATAGAATATCTTAAAATGAGAATTAAAGATTATATTTTCAGGGGGATTTTGGCTTTGGGAATGATAATAATTCCAAATAGTTTTAACTTCAAAACAAATTCATTAAATAATCTTGAAATTTCTTCTAAAAAAAATATAGAAAATCTTGTTGATTCAAATACGAAAGAAGATAGTTTGGATTATCGAGATGTTTTCGCAAATTATGAATTAAATTTAAAAGAAGATTCAAAACCAAAGGAATTGGATAAAGAAAGAGTTAAAAGACAGTATAAGGATTTATGCAATCTTCTTTTTGAATGGGAAAAAAATCTTAATGAAAGCTTAGCGTATGAGGATAGTTTATTTTTAGAACGAGAAAAATTACAAAATTATGAAAAAATTTTTAATGATAGCATAAAGGACAATCATCCTGAATTTTATTCTAGAAGTTTTCCGGAAGTTCCAAAAGATGTTTTTGAAATTTTAATAGAAAAAGAAAAAAATAGAAAATTTAATAATTGGAGTAAAAAATATTTTGTTTTATCAAAATTAACTAATGAATTATTTGTATTTAATAATAGGCATAGACTTCTTGGGAAAACCGCGATATTAAGGGGAAAAGAAAAAGGAGATTATTATGGTAAAGACTTTTTCACAACTCCAAGTGGAGAAGGAATAATTTTTTACTCTGAAAAGACTCCTGAAATTTATTGGAATTTTTCAACGCCATTTTATAGAATCAAATTTTCTAAACCTGAAGATGTTCCTTTGATGCATGGAATTCACGGAGTTTATTTACCAGAATATGAAGAAAGAATTGAAAAATTAAAAAGTGAAAATAAAGAAGATAATTTGACTACACAAGGATGCATTAATTGCAATCGATTGTGGTTATTGAATCACGAGCCATTTCCAGGAGACAGCATATTTATAACCAAAGAACCCGAAGAATTTGATTTGAATAATTATTCTCAAAAAATAAATATAAAAAGTCCTATTTCTTTGGAAGAATATGAAAGCCTTAAAACAGAGTATGCGAGAGAACAAAAGATACCTTTTAATATCTGGTGAAAATCTCAGAGAAAATGTTCCAAGAGCAATAAAAGATTTTATTGGAGTTTTGGGAATGTCAAAAACATGCCTGGAGTTTATTAGATCTGGAAATAATTCTACAATAATTTCTGTGAATCGCGAAAGTTTGAATCATGTTCGTGCAAGTTTTGCGGTTTGGCCTGAAAAAATCGGAGTTTTGCGAGTTAGCGGGACACTGAAGGGATTGGGGAAGAAATAATTTTCTAATGACTAAATAGTAACTTCAAAAAAATAGTTTTTTAAATAAAAGAATATTAAAATATATATGGAAACAGAAAGTATCCTTTCTGAAAAATTATTAAAGTTGTTATTATTAATTAAGTTAGCTGAGAAGATAGAAGGAAAAACAAAATTACAAAAGATAGTCTTTCTTGGAAAAGAAGAAGAGAGAATAGATTTAGGATTTGAATTCATTAAATACAATTATGGACCATATTCCTTTGAATTGACTAAAGCATTAGAAACATTAAAAGAATGTGAATTGATAGAAATCACAACAGAGATTTTACCAGCATCAAATCAGGAGGGATTTGAAAGCAAGAAATTTACTTATCAAATAACTGATAAGGGTAAAAAATTAATTGATGCAGAGATTGAAAAATTAAGAGAGGTATTTGAAAAAATTAAATTATTAGTGGAAAAATGGAATAATGTTTCAAGAGACGAGATAATTAGATATGTTTATTCCAAACACATGTGATTTTAAATGGAATCTGATTCAGACGTCTTACTACAAAAGATAAATTCATTAAACAATTATTCTAAGAGATTTATAGAAAAAATTAAATTATGGGAAGGAAAAGATTTGTTTCTTTTAAAAAAAGATTATCCTCTCTTACCTTATCAAATTAAATCACATGAATTAATAAGAATAGAATCTTCTTTAGCAGATAATATAATAAATGAAATGAAACTAAATAATTCATTAAAGATCTTGTTAAGCATAGATTTTCAATTCTTTTTATCTTTATTTGATAATTTTAACGATTTTTTAGATTATTTTAAAAAAGATTTGAAGCGGTTTAATACTAACAATTTAAAATATCTATTTGATGAGATAAAAAAAACTTGCTTTGAAGATTACGATGATATTGATAAAAAAGGTCTAAAAATAATTCATTTTTTTGGAATCATAAGTCCTTTTTATAAAGATGGTAAACTGGATTTTGACGAACCAAAGATATTTTTTTCAAAATTACTTGAAATTTATTATTTCAAAAATGTAAGAAAATTAAAACAAAGTAATGTTGATTTTAAAGAAGATATCCTTTCACCATTAGAAAATCTATTTAAATTGCTTGGAGAAGCACAATTTGTTAATAAAGATGATAAGAATTTTTTTATAGTGGATGAAGAGAATATTCATAGAGAATCTTTACAAAACTTTTTTTGTTGTTTACAATATCATTGTTTTTTTGAAGACTATGTAAATAATCTTTTTTCAAAATTTGGGGAAGTTATAAAAAATCCCCTAATTTTATTTAATCCTTCAGAAAGGGAGAAAGATAATAAGAAGATAATTGAAGGATATTTTGAAATGGATGGTTCTATTTGCATTAGTAAAAATAAAGAACTTTGCATTATAGAGTGCAAAAATGGAGATATGGTTCATCCTTCACATTTAACGCAATTTATAGGTAAAGTTCATTTTATAGAAAAAATATATGATATAAAAACTCAGAAGCATCTTTTTTCTACTGGTTTAAGATTTCAATTATGGGAAAATTTAGAGGATTTTAGTTCTTGTTCAGATATTAAGATACATTGTAGGAGAAGCTTTTGTAATGATTTTAAGGATTTAGTTATCATTTGATTTTATACACACGAACGACTATTTACACTTTAATAATCATCCAAAAAATTTATAAACCGCGTATTTTTATAATTTCTGAGTGAGAAAGAAAAATTAAAGATTATTGAATCCTCACATTAAAATAACAAACAAAATGGACATACCAGTTGATATACAACATCAGCAAATGGGCTATGACAGAACTGCAACAATGTTCACGCCAGAAGGTCATTTGTTACAAGTAGAATATGCAGAAAAAGCGGTTAGACTTGGAAGTGCAAGCATTGGAATGACTTGTACAGATGGCGTGTTTATACTTGCAGACAAACGAAATGATGATAAATTAATTGTTCCTAAATCTGCTAATAAAATCTACGAAATTGACTCACACATAATTGGCAGTGTTGCAGGAATTGTATCTGACGCAAGAGTTTTGATTGATAGAGCACAATTAGTCGCACAACAACATAGAATAACTTATGATTCTGCTATTGAAACAGAATTAATAATCAAAGAAATCTCAAATTTAAAACAACAATTCACACAATATGGGGGTGCAAGACCTTTCGGAGTTTCAATAATGATTGCAGGAGTTAATTCAGACAAAATTCAATTATATTCAAGCGACATTACAGGAAATTATTTTGAATATTATGCAAATGCGATTGGAGAAAACGATTCTAAAATAAGAGAAAAATTAAAAGAAAAATACAAAAAGGATTTAAATTTAAAAAAAGGAATTAAAACCGCTCTTGAAATTTTCAAAGAAATTCAAGGACAAAAATTCGACATTAGTAGATTTGAACTTGCTTATATTGAAAAGGACAAAGAAAAAATTGAAAGATTAGAAGGTTCTAAAATAGAAGAATTAAAATAAAATGACTACAAAACATTATAATATTTTTTTAGAAGATAGAACATTAATGAATGGTTATAATGAATTTCATTCTAAATATAATTATACCTTAAAAAAAATTGGAAAGCGTGCTAGTATCTTTGATTTTCAAGATGTTGCTATGATTCTTTTCAATTCTTTACAAGATAAGGAACAACCGAAAAAAGATAAAGAAAATGGTGTGAATAATTTAACTCTTATTGGGAAAAAAAGTAATATCCAAAAAGTCGTTAAAGATATTAAATCAAAAGGATTTACATTGGAGGAAATTGCAAAAAAATAAAATGACTAACACAACAGCAAGAATAAGAAAAGGTTCATTAACTTTTGAAATTCTCGTCGATATGGACGAAGCTTTGAAATTTAAAAAAGGAATTTCTAATTTTATAGGTTCTGAGACAGATAATATTTTTACAAATTTGAAGAAAGGAGATGTTGCATCAAAATCTGATTTAGAAAAAGCTTTTGGAACAAGTGATATTAACGAAATTGTAAAAATAATTGTCAAGCAAGGAGATATTGAAGTTAATCAAGATCACAGAGACGAAGAAAAAGAGAAAAAAATTCGGCAAGTTGTTGATTTTTTGGCGAGAAATTCTACAAATCCCCAAACAGGAAACCCCCATTCACCAGATAGAATAAGAAGTGCATTGGAACAAGC
>Ga0172369_10004485_pt1 | contig 17694 bp, 15 predicted proteins | sample LakKiv25m_FD_114539 | JGI IMG/M metagenome (GOLD analysis project Ga0172369, IMG submission 114539) | Freshwater microbial communities from Kabuno Bay, South-Kivu, Congo - kab_022012_11.25m | ecosystem: Environmental > Aquatic > Freshwater > Lake | place: Democratic Republic of the Congo...
ATGATTCCGAGCCTGACGGCGTATCCGCGCATCCGGTACGTGTTCTAAGGACAGTCGACTGTCGACTCTCAGAACACGAACCCGTCCGGCACCACGCCCCCCTTGGGCACGCAGATGACGCCGTCGCGCACGTGGAAGCGGCCCTCCGGGTCGTCGAACTCGCGCAGGCCGGCGCGGTTCACGAGCTGCGCGCCGCGCCCGATGCACGCGTTCTTGTCGATGATCGCCTTCTTGATGTAGCAGCCCTCGGCGACGCCCAGGAACGGCCGCGCCGCCTCGCCCGGCGTCGGGTCGGCCTGGTAGTAGTCGGCGCCCATCACGATGGTGCTCTCGATGGTCGCGCCCGGACGCACGCGCGCGCGCACCCCCAGGATGCTGTCGCGCACCATGCCGCCCTCCACGATGCTGCCCTCGCACAGGATGGTGCCCTCCACCGACGCGCGCGTCACCTTCGCCCCCGGGAGGAAGCGCGAGCGCGTGTAGATGGGCATTTTCGGGTCGAACAGGTTGAAGCGCGGCAGCGGCCGCACCAGCTCCATGTTCGCCTCGTAGAACGCCCCGACGGTCCCGATGTCCGCCCAGTAGTCGTCGAAACGGTACGCCTGCACCTTGTAGTTTCGCAGCGCCAGCGGGATGACGTGCTTGCCGAAGTCCACCCGCCCCGGGTCCTCCTGCAGAATCTTCTCCAGCACCCGCGAGTGGAACAAGTAGATGCCCAGGCTCGCCAGGTGCGGCCGCCGCCCGGCGTCCTCCTTCGTCAGCCCCAGCGCCGTGTTGTCCACGCGCATCTCGTCCAGCGCCTGGTCCGTCTTCGGCTTCTCCAGGAAGTGGACGATGCGCCCCGTCGAGTCGATCTTCAGCGTCCCCAGCTCCGGCGCCTCGGCGCGCGTCACCGGCATCACGGCCAGCGAGATGTCCGCGCCCGCGTCCTCGTGCGCCTCCACGAAGCGCCGGTAGTCCATGCGGTAGAGGTGATCGCCCGACAGGATGAGCGTGTGCCTGTGCGGCGTGTCGTGGATGTGACGCCAGCTCTGACGCACCGCGTCGGCCGTGCCTTGGAACCAGGTGCCGCCCGTGTAGGTCTGCTCGGCGGCCAGCACCTGCACGAATCCGCCCGAAAAAGCGTCGAATCGGTACGCGTTCGCCAGGTGCGAGTTGAGGCTGGCCGACTGGAACATGGTCAGCACGTAGATGCGGCGCACGCCCGAGTTGATGCAGTTGGACACGGGCACGTCGATGAGCCGGTACTTGCCGGCGAGCGGCACGGCCGGCTTGGAGCGCTCCTTCGTGAGAGGGAAGAGGCGGGTCCCCATGCCGCCGCCCAGCACGACCGCGACCGCGTTGTCCATGGCTTCTCCGGGCTTCGCGCGCAGCCGGCGGGTGCGGTGCCGACGTTCCGCGCCGAACGCGGCCGGGGAACATACCAGCGGGCATGCGCTGCGGCAACGTCGAAGCTGCGTCGGGCGCAGGACGATGGCCGCGCGATCCGATCCCGGCGCCGGGGCCGTCCACTTCGCGCCCCCGCTGTACTAAGCTGCCGGCCGCTTCGCGGCGGGCGCGTCCCGAGCGGGCCGGGAGGAGTCGGATGCTGCGAGGCCACGCGTTCCAGGGTGTCCTGACGGCGCTCGTGACGCCCATGCGAGACGGCGCGCTGGACGAGGAGGCGCTGCGTCGGCTCGTCGCCGATCAGCTCGCCGGCGGCGTCGACGGGCTCGTGCCGTGCGGCACCACCGGCGAAGGCGCCACGCTGCGCCCCGACGAGGTCGACCGCGTGCTGCGCGTCGTCGTCGACGAGGCGCGCGGGCGCGTGCCCGTCGTCGCCGGGTGCGGAACGAATTCCACATCCGTCACGATCGAGAACGTACGGCGCGCGAAGGCCGCCGGGTGCCAGGCCGCGCTCGTCGTGACGCCCTACTACAACAAGCCCCCGCAGGAGGGCCTGTTCCGCCACTTCGAGTGTACGGCGAAGGACGGCGGCCTCCCGATCGTCCTCTACAACGTGCCCGGACGCACCGGCGTCGACCTGCTGGCGCCCACGGTGGCCCGGCTGGCGCGCGTGCCGGGCATCGTCGCCGTCAAGGAAGCGTCGGGATCGGCCGTGCGCACGCTGGAAATCGTCGAGGCCCTGGAGGGGCGGCCCTTCGACATCCTCTCGGGCGACGACGCGCTGTACCTGCCGCTGCTGGCGTGCGGCGCCGCGGGCGTCGTGTCCGTCGCGTCCAACATCGTCCCGGAGCGCATGGCCGCCATCGGCGAGGCGTTCGCCGGCGGCGACCACGCGAAGGCGCTCGCGGCCCAGACGGCGCTGGGACCTCTGGTGCGCGCTCTCTTCTGCGAGACGAGCCCCGCGCCCTGCAAGGCGGCGCTCGCGATGCTCGGGCGCATGCGCGACGAACTGCGCCTGCCGCTGGTGCCCGCGGGCGAGGCCGCGCGCGAGAAGCTGCGCGCAGCGCTCGCCGGTCTCGGCCTTCCGACCTGAAACGCACCCCAGGGAGATCCTTCATGGCAGAGAAAAGCGACGCAAAGAAGAGCGCGGGGAAGGACGGCGCCGGCGCGGGCAAAGCAGGAGCGCACGGCAGCTCGCCGACGCGCGATCGGCCCCTGCGCGTGGTGGTGACGGGAGCCGCCGGACGCATGGGCAGCCTGCTCGTCGCCGGCGTGAAGACGGCCGACGACCTGGAGCTTGCGGGCGCCACCGAGCGCGAGGGCACCGACGCCATCGGGCTGGACGCCGGGCTCGTGGCCGGGTGCGGTCCCGTGCAGGTGGCCGTGTGCGCGTCGCTGGAGGAGTGCATCGGCAAGGCGGAAGTCGTGATCGACTTCACCCACGCCGACGCGTCCATCGAGCACGTGCGGCTGTGCGCGGACAGGAAGGTGCCGCTGGTGCTCGGGTCCACCGGGTTCTCGGCCGGGGCGCGCACCGAGATCGCGGGCCGAATGCGCCAGATCCCCATCGTGATGGCGCCCAACATGTCGGTGGGCGTGAACCTGCTGTTCCGGCTCGCGGGCGACGCGGCCAAGGCGCTGGGCGAGGGCTGGGACGCGGAGATTCTCGAGGTCCACCACCGGCACAAGAAGGACGCGCCCAGCGGCACCGCGCTGCGGCTGTGCGAGGTCGTCGCCGACCGGCGCGGCCTGGATCCCGAGCGCGACGCCGTCTACACGCGACGGGGCATCACGGGTGCGCGGCCGGCGCGCAGCATCGGCATCCAGACGCTGCGCGGCGGCGACGTGGTGGGCGAGCACACCGTGCTGTTCCTCGGCGACGGCGAGAGGCTGGAGATCACGCACCGTGCCACGAATCGCGCGAACTTCGCGGCCGGGGCGCTGCGCGCCGCGCGCTGGGTCGTCCACCGCCCGCCCGGGCTCTACGACATGCTGGACGTGCTGGGGCTCTCGGCGAGGGTGTCCTCGTGACGGTGCGGCACCTGATGAAGGATGAAGGATGAAAAACGACGGATGAAGGATGGGGGACGAAGGATCCCTCGGCGAGGGCGTCCTCGTGACGGTGCGGCACCTGATGAAGGATGAAAAATGAAGGATGAAGGATGGGGGACGAAGGATCCCTCGGCGAGGGCGTCCTCGTGACGGTGCGGCACCTGGCCCGCGTGCGCCTGGGGGCGCGCGTCGCGCTTGCGGAGTTCGAGGGCGATCGGGCGCGGGTGCTGTCCGGGGCCTCGGTGCTCGACCCGGGCCGTGCCACGGGCGAGGTGCTGGAGGCCGCCGGGCTGGAGCTGCTCCCGCCCGTGGAGCCGTCGAAGGTCGTCGCGGTCGCGCTCAACTACAAGGCGCACGCCGCCGAAATGAAGAAGCCGCTGCCCGAGGAGCCGCTGTTCTTCCTGAAGCCGCCCTCGAGCCTGCTCGCCCCGGGTCGTCCCATCCGTTTGCCGCCGCAGAGCCGCGAGGTCCACCACGAGGCCGAAATGGGGCTGGTCGTCGGGCGTCCGCTGTGCCGCGCCTCGCCCGACGAGGCGCGCGGGGCGATTCTGGGCCTCGTGTGCGTCAACGACGTGACGGCGCGCGACATCCAGCGGCGCACGGGCCACTACTCCGTCTCGAAGACCTTCGACACGTTCTGTCCTATGGGCCCCTCGGTCGCCGTCGGCCGGAATCCCGAGGATCTTCGGGTGGTTGCGCGGGTGAACGGGCAGGTGCGCCAGGACGGACGGACCTCGGACCTCATCTTCGACTGCGCGCGGCTGTTGTGCGCCATCTCGTCGGTGATGACGCTCCAGCCGGGCGACGTGGTTTCGACCGGAACGCCGCCGGGCGTCGGGCCGCTGCACGCCGGCGACGTCGTGGAAATCGAGGTCGAGGGCGTGGGCGTGCTGTCCAACCCGGTGGCGTAGGTCCCATGCTGCGCGTCGTGAACTCCCTGGTGTACGCGGCGCTGGCCGTGGGTGCAGCCTCGGCGCTGGCGACGCCGCTGGCCGCCGCCGTCGGGGCCATCGTGCGGCGCTGGTCGTACGCGCCGGGGCTCGCTCTGCCGTGGCTGTGGCCCGCGCTCGCGCTCGCGCTGGCGGCGGCGGTGGGCGATGCGGCGCGGCGGATCGTCGCGGGCGAGCGCCTCGGGCTGCGCCGGTACGCGTCGCTGCTGCTGCTGTGCGCCGTGTGCGTGGCTGCGCGGCGCCTCGTGTCGGCGCCGCCCGTTCCCGGCGTGCTGGACGCACTGGAACATCTGGCGGTGCAGGCCGAGGGCGCCGCGGCGCGCGCGTGGGACGCCGGGCACCGCTACCCGGTCGATGCCGAGCCTCTGCAGGCGGCGCTGGCGGAAGACCTGCGGCGCATGGGGTTCCGCTCGCGCGGCGGCTTCGCCGTGGCGACGCGCGTACACGTGCACGCGGGCGCCGTGGAGCCGGAGCTGCGTCCGCCGGAAGGCACCGCCCCGGGCGATCTCGTCTACGCGGTGGACGCGGCCCGCCGGCGCTGCTGGATCACCGCGTTCGCGCTGGATTCGAGAGGGCGCGTGATCCCGGCCTTGGACGAGGCGGGGCGCGCGGTGGTCCTCTCCGCGGCCGACGGGCGCGCCGCCAGCCGCACCGACCCGTATTTCCCCGAGTACCCGCGCAAGAGCGCCACCGCGCCCGGGGCGCCGCGGCGCCCCGGCGAAGCCCCGCCGTGAGCTCTTCCGAAAGCCGAAAGTCGAAAGCCGAATCAGGGGCGCCCCGGCGCCCCCGTGAAGCCCCTCCCCGATCGGCCCGGTTTCCAGCCCGATGTCGACCACCGGACGCGGGCGCCCTTGACCCCCAGGCCGCCGCGCGACGAGCGAGAACGGTGTTCGCCGACCGGCGGCCGTCGAGGATCGGCCGCCGAAATCCTCAATGGTTTCGCGCACGCAGACCGTGTCTCGATTTGGCACTTGATCGCGCACTCCGCCGCCCGGTAGGGTTCGCACACCCTCGACAGCGGCCCCGACCGCCACCCGTCAGCAGCACCGGGAACCGGCGGGCGTGGGCAGCAGCCGGTGGACGAAATTCGCGAGCAAATACGGGGTGTTGGGCAGATGTCCGACATGATTTCCACAGATCCTCCACAGGCATCGGAAGCGGGCGCAGCGGCGGAGGCGACGTGCCGCGTGACGCTGCTGGAGGCCTGGCAGCGCACCGTGACGAAGCTGGCCGGACGCCTGTCGGACCACACGCACCGCACCTACGTGGCGTCGGCGCGCGTGCTGCCGCCGCGCGAAGGCGACCGCGACGTGCTGCGGCTGGCCTATCCGTCGCTTTTCCTCGCGAACTGGGTGGGCGACCACTACCGCGAGACGTTCGAGGCCGAGCTGCTGGAGGCGAGCAACCGGCGCATCCTGGTGGCGTTCGAGGAGCGCCCGCCGGATCCCGAGCCGGAGCCCGAGCCCGAGGCCGGTCCCACGCTGCAGGCCGTGGCGCCTCCCGAGGCCGGCGCGGACGACCCGGCCGCGAGCACGCCGAGGCCCGAGTCGGGATCGCCGACGCTCACGGCGGTGCCCGGAGAAACGCAGGTCGCGGCGGGGCTGAGCCCGCGCCATACCTTCGAAACCTTCGTCGTCGGGACGAGCAACCAGTTCGCCCACGCCGCCTGCCGGGCGGTCGCCGGGGCACCGGGCCGCACGTACAACCCGCTGTTCCTCTACGGCGGCTCGGGGCTGGGCAAGACCCACCTCATGCAGGCGACCGGTCTGAGCGCGCTGGCGGAGAGCCCGCTGCTGCGCATCGTGTACACGACCGGCGAGCAGTTCACGAACGAGCTCATCACCGCGCTGCAGTTCCGGCGCATGCCGGAGTTCCGGCGGCGCTACCGCGAGCAGTGCGACGTGCTGCTCATCGACGACGTGAATTCCTGGCGGGGAAGAAGTCGACCGAGGAGGAGTTCTTCCACACGTTCAACGCGCTGCACCAGCACGGGCGCCAGATCATCGTCACCTGCGACACCACCCCGCAGGAGATCGACGAGATGGAAGAGCGGCTGCGCAGCCGCTTCCAGTGGGGCCTCATCGCGGACATCCAGCCGCCGGAGCTGGAGACGCGCGTGGCGATTCTGAAGACCAAGGCGCAGGCGCTGGCGCTGGAGCTTCCCGACGAGGTGGCGAAGTACCTGGCGGCGCACATCCGCACGAACGTGCGCGAGTTGGAGGGGGCGCTGCTGCGGCTGGCGGCGTTCGCGCAGCTCACGCGCGGGCCGCTCACCGTGGAAACGTGCCGCGACGTGCTGCGCAGCGTGCTTCACAACCGCGGCGACGCCATCGACTGCGACCAGATCATCAAGGCGGTGGGCGAGCGCTTCAAGGTGACGCCGGCCGAAATCAAGGGCCCGGTGCGCAAGCGCAACATCGCACGCGCGCGGCAGGTCGCCATGTGGCTGTGCCGGCGCATCACGAAGCAGAGCTACCCGGACCTCGGGGATCGCTTCGGCGGCAAGGACCACTCGACGGTCATCAGCGCCATCCAGCGCGTCGAGCAGCTCATGCGCGACGACACCCAGTTCCGCACGACCGCCGAAGCGCTGGAGCGCGAGCTGTCGCCGGTGAACTGACGGGCGACCCGTCGTCCTCCCCGGGGAGCCCGCCGCCCGCAAGTGCCCGTTCCGACTCGGGATTGGGGGTGGCAATCGCAGGCCACCGTTCCGGCCGGAGGTGCTGCCGGCGGAGGCCTGCCTTCGCCCGACCGGCGCCGAAAGGGTGTGCCCGCCCTGAAACCGGACTCGCGCCCGTCGCTGCGCTCGGGGTTCAGTCCCCTCCCGTCGGTAGGGGTTCCGAAATCCCGCGTGGCGGCGCCTGCGTCAGAACCCCGAGCGCAGCGACGGACTTCCTCGGGCCACCGGCCTGTTCAGCGAGATTTCGCTACGCCTCCCGCAGCGCCGCCAGCTCCTCCGGCGTGCGCGCGCGCATGGCGAGCGCGCCGGCGAAGCACTTCTGCGTGCAGATGCTGCACCCGATGCAGTGCTCCGGATTCACGATCGGCCTGTGATCCGGTCCCATCGCGATCGCCCCGTAGGCGCACCTGGAGCAGTTGCCGCACCCCATGCAGAGCTCGGGCGCCGCGAGCGACGAAATCCGCTTGACCGGCGTCAGCTCCATGAACCCGGCGATCGCGCCCGGATTCGCGATGCCCACCAGCTCGCGCACGCTGCCGATGCCCCGCGCGTGCATGAGGTGGCTCAGTCCCTCGTGCAGCTCGTCGACGAAGCCGTAGCCGTACTTCATCGGGGCCGTGCAGAACTGCACCGTGCCGCATCCCAGCGCGAGGAAATGCGCCGCGCTGCGGTAGTCCATGGCGCCGCCGTTGCCGGAGATCGCGATTCCGGTCGTGCCGGCGCTCGCGAGCGTGAGGTTGCTGATGGGCGCCACGCCGCCGCCGCTCATGCCCATGACGATGCCTTCGTCCCAGCGCCCGGTGCGCCCGTCGCCCGCCGCGCGCCGCGGACGGAACGCCAGCGTCGGGAACGTGTTCGCAAGCGTCACGCCCGCCTTCGCGTCCGGGTGCCGGTCGAACACCTCGCGGATGGCACGCAGGATGACCTCGATGGACGTCACCGCGGCGGTGAGCTTGAACAGCTTGGGCACCGACGGGTCGCCCGCCTCCAGCACCCAGCCGATGATCTTCGCGGTGAGCCGGGCGTTCTGCGAAACGATGGCGCCCTCGGTGCCGTCGCCGCCCTGCGGGCAGCTCAGGCTGTACTCGATGGCCATCGCGCCGCCGCCTTCGAGCTTCTTCGTGTTGGCCTGCCAGCCGGCGCGATCCGAGTCGTCGCGCCCGGTGACCGGTCCGCCGGTCGAGGCGGCAATCAGGCGATCGGGGAACTCCTTGCGCAGCATGCCGATCTCGCGGCACACGCGGTCGAGCGCGTGACCTGAGACGTTGTCGCAGTTGCCCCACGTCTCCGCGTCGAACTGGTGCATGTAGTCCGAGGGAATGTGGATCGGTACGTTGTCGAACGCGGTCTTCATGACGCCGCCCGCCCAGCCCTCGCGCAGGCCCAGGCGCATCGGCTCGCAGCCGTCGGACGGCGGCGCGGCGCTCAGCAGAAACGGCGAAATCAGGCGGATTCCGAAGAAGTCGGTGTCGAGCGGCACCGGGAGCTTCCTGCGGCCGGGTACGACGACGTCGCTGCGGCGCGGCTCGGCCTTTGGAATCGGCTGCCCCGCGAGGAAGGCCTCGACCGCGGCCGCGGCCGTCTTGCCCGATGCGGCCGCCTCGACCACCGTGCCGGGGCCGTGCGTGCAGTCGCCCGCGTAGAAGAGCCGCGGGTCGTCCTTGCGCGCCGTCGCGCAGCGCGCGCCGATGGCGAAGATGACGTGTTTCAGGTCGGGACGCGCCTGATCGGTGTCCGGCACGTCCTCGACCTTGCGCGGGTCGAACGCGACGCCGGCCGGCAGCGTCACCTTGCGCGTGCCCACTCCGCCTTCGCCCAGGATGCGCGTCAGCCGCGTGCGTCCGGTCACCGCGACGCCCGCCTCGGCCAACTCGCGCATTTCCACCTGCGTGAGCGGCATTTCCGAGAGCTTCTCCAGTGCAATCATTTCCACGTGCGCGGCCCCGTGGCGCGCCGCCGTCGTCGCGCAGTCGACCGCCGTGGCACCGCCGCCCACGACGGCAACCGCGCCGGCGAACTTGTAACGCGATGCGTCACGAAGAAAGTCGAGCCCGGAAATGGCCTTGTCCGCGCCGGGTATGTCGAGGCGGATGGGGTTCCAGAGGCCCACGGCCACGACGGCCGCCTCGAAACCCTGCGAGAGCAGCGACGAAGGATCCGACACGTCCGAGCCGGTGCGCAACTCGACGCCGGCGAGCGACTCGTCGAGGTCGCCGCGGAGCAGTTCGCGATCCAGGCGGTGTTCGGGAATCAGGTTGCAGGCGCCGCCGGGGGTCTTCTCGCGCTCGAAGACGACGACCGAGAACCCCTTGCGCGCCAGGTACGCCGCCGCGGAAACGCCCGCGGGGCCCGCGCCCACGACCGCGACGCGCCGGCCGTTCGGCTTCGCAGGAGCCGGCGCCGGCAGTGCGCCGCTGCGGCGTGCGTTGCGCACGATGGTCGCCTGCGCGGCGGGAATCTCGATGGGCCGGTCGAACAGCTTGTGCGAGCAGCGCGCCTGGCAGAACTTGTCGGGGCACACGAGGCCGCAGGTGCCTCCGAACGGGTTCATCTCTTGGATGGACTCGGCCGAGCGGCGCATGTCGGCCTGCGTCGCGAGCCTGGCGGCCATGAGGAAGTCGGCCGGGCTGCACGAGGCAGGGCAGCCGGTGCGGCAGGGCTTGTCCTCGCAGTATTCGCAGCGCGCGATTTCGGAGGCAAGCTGGGCGTCGGAGAGGTATCGGCTCATGTGGTGGCCGGGACGACGGGGTGGAATGGAGCGGCCGCCCGGGGGTCGGGAAAGTACAACGATTGCCGCGGCGGCGTCGAGCGGCCGGCCTTCATTCGGGAGCAGCTCGCGCCAGATCCGACTCCATGACGGCGCCCGCGGCCCTCACCCCCCGCCCCCTCTCCACACGGGCCGCGATGCGCAACGCTCGTTCCTGCGTGGTTGCGGCCCGGTGGAGAGGGGGAGAAGAGCGCGTCGAATCGTGCGCCAGTGGTGGGACCGCACGGCGCGCAGATGGGAATATCCGCGCATCGGATCCAGGAGCGGCAGCCCTCCCCTCTCCACCGGGCCGCTGTGCGACAGAGTGAAGCACGGACTTCCTGGCCCGGGTGGACAGGGGACGGGGGTGAGCGCCGCGTGCGTCCGGCAAAGGTTCCGGGCTTGGCCTTCGATTGTGCCCCGGCTCGCCCGTGCGGGGTCTTCCCGAAAGCATGTCCCGAGCTTGTCGAGGGGCCGAAAGTCGAAAGCCGAAAGCCGGTGTTCTTGACCTGCACGGCCCGCGCTGACTATGTTTTCCGGCCTTTTTCGCCCGGCCCGCACGGCGCCGGGCCGGAGACCGCATGAGCCCTCCGCGGGTCCGCTTCGCGCCTTCGCCCACCGGCTACCTGCACATCGGCGGGGCGCGCACCGCGCTGTTCAACTGGCTTCACGCCCGGCGCACGGGCGGCACGTTCGTGCTGCGCGTCGAGGACACCGACCGCGAGCGCTCGACCGAGGCCTCGGTGCAGGCCATTCTGGAGGCCATGCGCTGGCTCGGCATGGACTGGGACGAGGGCCCCGGCGTCGGCGGGCCGTTCGGACCGTACTTCCAGACGCAGCGCCTGGACACCTACCGCGAACACGCCGAGAAACTCATCGCCGGCGGCCACGCCTACCGCTCGTACGAAACGCGCGAGGATCTCGACCGCGCCCGCGAGGAGGCCAAGGCCCGCGGCGTGACCGTCGGCTTCCGTTTCGAAAGTCCCTGGCGCGACAAGCCCGAGGAACCGGCCGGCCGGCCGCATGTCGTGCGCTTCAAGATGCCCCGCGACGAGCAGCCCGTCGGTTTCGACGACCTCGTCTACGGCCGCATCGAGAAGCGCCACCGCGACCTGGAAGACTGGATCATGCTCCGTCCGGACGGCGTTCCCACGTACAACTACGGCGTCGTCATCGACGATCTGACCATGAGGATTTCGCTCGTCGCGCGCGGCGACGACCACGTGAACAACACTCCGATCCAGCTCGCTCTCTACGAGGCGCTGGGCGTCGAGCCCCCGCAGTTCGCGCACCTGCCGATGATCCTTGGCTCGGATCGTCAGCGCCTGAGCAAGCGCCACGGGGCCGTGAGCGTCACCGCTTACCGCGATTCCGGGTACCTGCCGCACGCACTTGCGAACTACCTCGTGCGGCTGGGGTGGTCGCACGGCGATCAGGAGGTCTTCAGCCGCGCGGAGCTGATCTCGCTGTTCGACTTCGAACACGTCGGACGCAACGCCGGCGTTTTCAACCCGGAGAAGCTGGTCTGGCTCAACCAGCACTGGATCAAGAACACGCCGCCTGCCGAGCTGGCGCTGCTGCTCGCGGATCATCTGGCGGCGCGCGGTCTCGCTGCCCCCGCGGACGCGCGCATGGAGGCGGTCATCGGGCAGCTTCGCGAGCGCTCGAAGACCTTGGTGGAGATGGCCGACGCGGCCGCCGTCTTCTACCGGCAGGGCGTGACCATCGACGAGAAGGCGGGCACGCAGCACCTGCTCGGCGAGCGTCCGCTGCTGGAGTCCGTGCGCGAGCGTTTCGCGTCCGCCACGTTCGATGCGCCCGCGCTGGAAGGTTGGTTCAAGGACTACGCCGCGCAGAAGGGCACGAAGCTGGGCAAGGTGGCGCAGCCCGTGCGAGTGGCGGTGACGGGCACCACCGTGAGCCCGCCGCTTTTCGAGACCATCGCGCTGCTGGGGCGCGACGAGGCGCTGCGGCGCATGGACGCGGCGCTGCGGTGGATTTCCGAGAAGACGCCTCCCGGCGCCTAGGACGGAGAGCCCTTGGGCACGTCGCCGCAGGCGCGGGGAGCCGCTCCGGACGAGGCGCCGGCCGAGTTCGACATCGACGTCGACGCGGAGGACTTCGAACCGCGGCCGCCGATGCGGCGCGCGGCGCGTGCCGTGCGCGACGGCATCGTGGACACCCTGCGAACGCTGACAGGCGACCGTGCGACCTGGGTCGCGGGCGGGACCGCGGCCGTCGTCCTGACGGTGTCGCGCTACCACGCCTCGACCGGCGAGTACTTCCGCGTCGCCGGGCCCGACGCCTCGCGGAGCGGCGGGCTGTACGCGCGCGCGGCGGCGGCGGTGTTCGGAAACGGCACGATTTCTAGTGCATTCGCGCATGCCACGGGTCCGGTGGCCGAGTACGTCTGGTGGTTTCTCGGATCCCTGCTGCTGTTTTTCGCCGTGCCGCTCGCGGTGGCGGCCGCGGTGCCGGGCGTCCGGCCACGCGACTTCGGCATCGGGGCGGGCGACTGGCGCTTCGGACTCGGTGCGGCGGGACTCCTGTACGCGGTTTTCCTGCCGTTCGTCGTGGGGGCGAGTTTCACTCCCGCCTTCGCGAACCACTATCCGCTCTGCGCCTCGGCTGCGTCCACGGGCGCGTCGCTGCTCGTCTTCGAGCTCTGCTACGCGGCGTACTTCATCGGATGGGAGTTTCTCTACCGCGGGCTGCTGTGCGTGGGGCTGTATCCGCGCATCGGTGTCGCGGTGATCGTGCTGCACACGATTCCCTTCGCGGTCATGCACGGCGGCAAGCCCGAGGCCGAGGCGTACGGTTCGATCATCGCGGGCATCGTGCTGGGGGCGCTGGCGGTGCGGGCGCGCTCGTTCTGGTACGGCGCGCTGCTGCACGCCGCGGTGGCGCTCACGATGGATGCGCTGGCGCTGGCGCAGACCGGGCGCTTCCCGAAGGCGTGGTAGGGCGGGCCTCCGATCAACCGCCAAGACGCCAAGAGCGCCAAGGACGCAAAGGAACACAGGCTGGTTTTCCGACGCCCTCGAAGTGTCGGGCGGGGTCGTCGGGCCGCCGGTGAGCGAGACGCCCCGTGTCTTCGTTCGCGCGGTTGCTGGTTTCAGACCGTCGTTCTTCCTTGGCGTCCTTGGCGCTCTTGGCGCCTTGGCGGTTCGTTCTTGCCTACCTTTTCGGCACCACCGCGCTGGTGCGTTCGAGCTGCGCCAGCGCCGCCAGCAGCAGCTCCGCCTCCCGCCGCGTCGGCGACGCCCGTTGCAGCAGCCGCACCAGTTCGTCCAGAACCGGGTCGGGCGCCTGCGGGTTCAGGAACCCTGCCGCGAGTAGCAGCGCCCGTGCCCTCGCACGCAGCCTTGTGACCAGCTCCATCGGCGCCGGATCGCTCCCCGGGCCGGCCTCGGCGCCCGGAAGCCCGTCGTCGCCGCGCGCCTGGTGGATCTCCCATGCGTACAGAAGCACCGCCTGAGCGAGATTCAGCGAGCGCCGACGCGGGTCCGATGGAATCGTCGAGTAGTGGACAAATCGCGCCAGGACATCCAGCGTCAGGCCGTTCGCCTCGGCGCCGAACAGCAGCGCGACCGGTGCGTCGCCCGGATGCGAGACCAGCCGCCGGGCCGCCTCGCGCGGGGCGAGCGGGGGAGGGCGTCCCTCCAGCACGCGCTCGGTCGTCGGCACCACCAAGCCGCACGGCGCGACGGCCTCCTCCAGCGTGAGCGCCCGGCGCGCGCCGTCGATGATTTCCCCCGCATGCACGGCCATCTTGTGCGCCTGCACGGCGTCGAACCGGCGCGGGTCCACGAGCACCAGCCGCGTCAGGCCGAAGTTCTTCATGGCCCGGGCCGCGGCTCCGATATTCTCGCTGGACTGCGGGCGGTGCAGGATGATCTCGATTTCCGGCATCGGGGCTCCGACCGGGAGGCGACCTTGCGGTGCGTCACGTTCAACATCCGGCACGCGGAGGCGGGGCTGGACCGCGTCGCCGCGCTGCTGGCCGGATTCCGGCCGGATGTCGTGTTCCTCCAGGAGGTCGACCGCGGCTGCGCGCGCTCCGGGGGCGCCGACCAGGCCGCCATCCTGGCACGGACGCTGGGCCTGCATGCCGCGTTCGGCGAAGCCTTTCCGTTCGACGGCGGAGCCTACGGGGTCGCGCTCCTCTCGCGCGACGCACTGCACGAGGAGCGATCGCTGGTCCTGCCGCACGGATCGGGTCCGCGAACGCCGGACGGGCGCAACGAACCGCGCATCGCGCTGATCGCACGGATGGGGTCGCTGACCCTCGCCTGCACGCATCTGGGGCTGGACGCCGACGAGCGGCGGGCGCAGGCCGAGGCTCTGCGCGCGCTGCAGTCCGAGAAGTGCCTGATTCTAGGGGGGGATCTGAACGACGCGCCCGACGGACCTGTGCTGCGCTCGTGGGGCGGCTGGCTCCGCGATGCGTTCGTGCAGGCCGGCGGCGTCGAAGAGCGCACGGCGCCGGCGGACGCTCCGCCCGCCCGCATCGACTTCATTCTGCGATCGGACGATGCCCCGAGCGTCCTGCACGCATTCGCCGGCCCGCCGGGGGCGAGCGATCACCGCCCGGTGGTCGTCGACGTGGAGGACTGACGCCTACCGATGTCCGCCTGGCAGAGGGATCCCAGGTTCGCGGCAGATCTTCATGGAAAGGAACTCGGCGACTTCGCGATGCCGCGGGACTGCCGAAAGGGCGCGGCCGTCCGGCCCCGGTACCACGAGTGCTTCGCTCCCTCGCGCACGAGCGTGCACCCGTGCTCCGCGAGATGAGCGAGAAGGTCACGGCGCTTCAAGGGCGAGCCCGACGTCCATCTGCTCGACGCGACGCCGCGTGCCCCGGACTTGGGCCGGATCGATCTCGGCGAGCTCTCGCAGTGCCGCGACCAGGCTGCGACGCGCGGCGGTCAGCGTGCGCTCCTGCGCGTGGACGCCGGGCACCTCGGGGATGTATCCGATGTGCCAATCCCCGTGCTTTTCGAAGATGGCCGTGACGGTTCGCCGCACCATGGGACGATGTTCGCGTGCATCCCCGCCGCTGTCAACCGCGCATCTGCGGCCCCGAGACTCGACCTTCCGGTCCATTGCGCCCCTGGCGTCACTGGCGTCTTGGCGTTCCCTGCGGCGGCCGGATGCAGGCTCGGCGGAAATACTCACCCCGCCGTGCAGCGCTCCAACTGGCGCAGCGCCCGTGCGAAGGCGTCGGCGCGGCCCCGGGCGAGGGCGGACGCATCCTGGTCCGCGGACCGGTCGACCTGCCGGCGGGCGTCGCTCGCCCAAGCCCGAAGCTGCGCCGTGAAGGACTCCAAGTCCGCCAGCCGCCGCGCCCACTCGGCCGCCGCCCGCAGCCCCGCCGCGACGCCCCTCAGCCAGAGCACCGTCGTGCCCGAGGCCATCGCCGCGTCGAAGTCCGCGTCCTGGGCCTGCTCGTCCCAGTCGGTCGCCAGCACCAGCAACTCGCGCGCCGGCAGACGCGGTGCCGTTTCGTGGAGCGCTCCGGAAATCGCCATGAAACCCCTCCGCCCGATGAACAGCTCCAGCCTACCGGATCGGCAGACGTTTGTCAGCAGGAAGAGAGGAAGCAGGCGCTTGCACCCGCGCGGACGCAAGATTTGCGCCCGCGCGGGTCGTTCCAAGCGAAGCTGCGAAGTCAGGCGGCGAACTGGTCGAGGTAGCGCTCCAGGAACGTGCGGGTGCTCTTCTCGACCTGGCGCACGCGCTCGCGCGACAGGCCCCAGTCGCGGCCGATGTCCTCGAGAGTGCGCGGCTGGTCCTCCTCGAGCCGCTGCTGGACGATGTCCCAGCCCAGGCCGCCGATGCGCTTGCGCACCCGTCCCAGCGCCTCCTTGACGCGCTGCGAGTGCTCGGCGCGCTCGAAGTCGTCCTCGGGGCCGGGCTCGCGGGTCTCCAGCCGGTCCATGTGCGTGGTGCCGTCGTCGTCGTCGCCGATGGGCTCGTCCAGCGAGAAGTCGCGCGGCAGCGCCCGGCGTTCCTCGCCCGGCTGGGCGACGATGGGCTTCACCGTCGCGCGCATGTCGCGCAGGAACTTCTGCACGTAGGCGCGGATCCACCACGAGGCGTAGGTGCTGAAGCGGTTGCCCTTGGCCGGGTCGAAGTGCTCCACGGCCTTGAGCAGGCCCACCATGCCCTCCTGCACGAGGTCGTCCAGGCGGCAGCCCTTGCCGGCGTAGCGGCGGCACATCGAGATGACGAACGAGACGTTGTGGTTCACCAGCAGACGCCGCGCCTGCTCGTCGCCGGCGCGCACGCGCGTCGCGATGCGGACCTCCTGCTCGCGCGTGAGCGGGGGGTGGCGCCGTCCCACCTTCAGGTAGCCCGCCAGCGAGTCGAAATCCTGGCCCAGTTGGCTGCGCATCGTTAGAACCTCTCCCGGAAGCACGAGGCGGCTTGCGCCCCGTCGAGAGCAAACCGATCACGCTCCGCGCGTTCGCCGGATTGCCTCCGTCCGTGTCTGTCGGGGCCCCCGCCGGGGCCCCCTTCGTCCGACTGCAACGCGCCCGCGACTCGATTCGTTCCGCGGCGCCGGGCCCTGCGGCTTTCCGTCCGGCAACCCGTCCCGCATCCGACCTGCCGCCGGCGCGTGCGCCCGGCGGCGTGCGCCGCCACTCCGACCATCACGGGGCGGATCGCGAACGCGACTTCGCTTCTCCGATGCCGCCGCCGGCGGGAAGGTTCTCGCCACCCTGAACTTTTTTCGCCCTCGTCCGGGCGACCGGCCGGCGGGAGGGAGGCATCTCAACCATCCCCTGCGTCGGCCGTGCGCTGCGGCGGCAGGCAGAGTGTGCATCGTCGTCCGGCAAGGCAAGGCCCCGCCATCCCGCGGGACGATGGGTTGAGCATTCGACGCCGGTCGCGCCCGCGTCACGCCCGACGCGCATGTGGGGAGGTGTGTGACACCCGACCGACATCGGCCGACATCGGACGGGACCGGCTTACGCTCCGGCGGCCGCCATGCGGCGCAGCGGCAGGGCCGCCAGCCAGACGACGATCAGGTGGACGGCGTGGTAGCTGATCGCGAAGGCGACCGCCCGCTCGTGCGGCACGCCCGCCGCGGCGGCGGCGATGGCCGCGGCCGCCTCGAACGTCCCGAGGTTCGCGGGCGCCGCCGGCACCGCGAGCGCCAGGTTCACCGCCAGCACCGGAACCATGGCGCCGATCGCCGACAGTCGTGCACCGAACGCCGCGGCCGTCAGCCACGCGACGGCTGCCTCCGCCACCCAGGCGATCGCCGCCGCCGCCATCGACCGGCCCAGCAGCGCGGGCTCGCGCAGCGCCCCGAACCCGGTGCGCAGCCGAGAAAGCCGCTGGCGCAGCCATCCGCCCCGTTCGGCCGCCTCGGGCGGCAACGCCACCGCCCATGCCATCGCCGCGGCGCCCGCCGCGAGCGCCAGCACGATGCCGGTGCCCGTGCGGATCCACCCCGGAACGCCCGGGAGGACGAGAATCGTGGCCGCCAGCGGCCCCAGCGCCAGGGCGTTCACGAGGTGATCCAGCACCGTCGCGCCCGCCACCGCCTCGCGCCGCAGCCCGGTGCGCCCCGCCGCAAGGTCGATGCGGGCCAGCTCTCCCAGCCGCGCCGGCAGCACCGCCGACAGAGCGAACCCGACGACGAGCGACTCGGCCGAGTCGCGGTAGCGCACCGATCCCAGAGCCCGCAGCACCGCGTGCCAGCGCAGCCCCTGCAGGGCCATCGCGGCCAGGTTCACGAGCCCGGCGCACGCCAGGAGAAACAGATCGGCACTGCGGAACACGGAGAGCAGACGCTCCGGGTCCAGGCCGCGCAGCGCCCACGCGGCGCCCGCGGATACCAGCACCCAGGGCAGCACGCGCCGCGCCAG
>Ga0172369_10004493_pt1 | contig 17672 bp, 14 predicted proteins | sample LakKiv25m_FD_114539 | JGI IMG/M metagenome (GOLD analysis project Ga0172369, IMG submission 114539) | Freshwater microbial communities from Kabuno Bay, South-Kivu, Congo - kab_022012_11.25m | ecosystem: Environmental > Aquatic > Freshwater > Lake | place: Democratic Republic of the Congo...
AAATAATTTTTTTATAGATACTTTTATTGACTAATAAGCCGAAAATTAGGCTTTAAAATTAAATCTTGAGTTTTGGTTTTATTTAAGCCAAGAACTAGATAATATTTTCTTATTACGGAACTAATCTAAAATAAAAAACACTCAGATGTTTGAGTGTTTTTTATTTTTGTTTGTTATACTTTTTTTGTAATTTTTGAAATTCCAAGTCCAGCGAGAAGAGCGATTGCAAAAAGTGCTACAATAAACATTTCTTCTGGTCAAGTTTTTGGAAGTTGTTTTGGTTTTTCTACGACAACAGGAGGAGCTGAAACTTCTTTTTTTCCAGAAGTAAAAAGCACACATTCTTTGTGTTCAGTATCTTCTACTGTAATTTCTCAACTTTCCATAATATTGTGAGGTTTTATTGGATAGATAAGAAGTCCAACAGGATCTCCAGTAACCGCTTGATTTTTATCAAGAGAAAAAGCATATCCAAGTTTTGATTTTAACCAAGTTACTTTTTCTTGAGGAGCAAGAACATATCCTTCTTCTTTTGCATCAAGTTTATCTTCAAATTCTTGTGTGTATTCCCAGAAATTTTCTGTAGAAGGAGTTTGAGACCAAGAAACAAGTCCTTCGCTCAAATTTACCATGTAAGGAAATTTTTGTTCTTCTTTATAAATAATTTGTTTAAGATTACTGTCATTTATCCAGTCATCACTCATAAGTCCAATATTGTCTCCTTCTGCTTTTGCCTCACCATTGAAACACTGATTACAAGTATTTGCAGAAAAAATAGGATTTGAAGTACAATCTATTTCTTCATAAGCTCAAGTGATTTGAAATATTCCCAAGAGAGTTATTCAAAGGAATGAAATTAAAATTTTCTTTGTTTCCATATTTTTAAAAAGGATAAGAAATAAAAATAATGCTTGTATTGTAATAAAAACTAGTGGAACTGTCAAAAAATATAATAATATTCTCACGACTTTTAACCTTTACTTTTTTACTATCTTATTTACTATCAATTGTTGAAAAATTCAAAAAACGGTTCAGATTCCCCAATATATACCAATTCAAGCAAAAAGTGAATAAGTAAAAAATCATACCATAAATGGCATAACATAAAGCATAACTTTATTCATTGATTCGGCATCTGGCATCATACTCGTATAAGCATCTTCTCATTTTTTCTTTTCGAGAACAACAGATGGATTTTTCTTTTGATTAAAAGAAAGAGAAAGTTTTACTTGGATAAATTGTACAAGTGCGACAAAAATGGCAAGAAATATTCCAACCATTCCTCATTTTCATAAAAGATCTATTGTAAAGAAATTTGTAACTATATTTTCTATTGCAAAAGGTTTGAGAAAAAAATACAAATAATAGTAATTTGTTGCATCTTCTACACCCATTACAACACGGTACAAAACCAAAAGAATAGGCATCTGAATAAGCACAAGTCCACATGACCCCATGGGATTTACATTTTCTTTTTTATAAAGATTCATCAATTCAATTCAAAGAGTTTGGCTATCTCATTTATATTTTTCTTGGATTTCTTTTATTTTAGGCTGGATTTTTTGCATCTTTCTCTGGGAAACAAGCATTTTATGCTGAGGATAAATGAGGATAAATCTTATAATAATCGTGATTCCGATAATTGCCCAACCAAGAGAATTTCAAAAAAGCTGTATAAGAAAAACCATCAGATTATAAATCGGAGCATAAAAGAAATACACAAAAATTTTTGATATTGTTCATTGGTTTCCTATTTCTACCTGAGCAAGATATTTTTTACTCTCTATTTGAGTTTCAAAAGTATATTGTCCTGATCTCAAAAATAAATCATAAATAGATCCAAGAGAGATAGTTTTCTTTTCTTGTGAAGCGAGAGTATAATCTTTACAAAAATTTTGAGGAAGAGCAAGAGTTTCACCATTGTACAAAATATGAATATTTTTACAGCTATTAAATTTGATTGATTGAGTGGTATTATTTTGGAAAAGGATATTAATAGAAGCAGGAATAGAATATGATGTTTTTTCCATTTTAACAATAAGTCCTTCTTGAATGAGAGCTTTATCCTGACCTTTATTAAAAACATTAAGAAGGATAAAAGCCAAAAGAAAAATAATGAGAATATTTAAAATTTTATCTTTCATTTTTTTTATTTAGGAAGTATTTTTGAAAAGAGAAATTCTATGTCTCTTTTATAGGTAGTTATATTTTTTTTATCCTTTTTATCAAGCTTGTTTTCTTTTTTTACGATAAAAACAAAGTCATATCCTCCTTTGAGACAAGAAAATATATAATTTTTTGTCTCATCAAAAAATCTTCTTCTAAAAAAATTTCTTTCTACTCATCACTGAACACTTTTTCCAGAAATAATTATCGCAAATCTATTATATCCCAATTTGTTCGCTAGAGAATTGGAAACAATTCAATATGAAAAAAAAGGTTTTCATCATCTCAAAACCTTTTTCACTTCTTTTTCTGTTAATCTAAATTTCTTAGAAATCATTGAAAAAACTAAGCAATATAATTTCCTTTTCCATCAAAAGGTGATTTTTTTGCTGTTCCTCAAGCAATAATATGAAGTCTAGCCTTCCCATTAATTTCTTGGAATCTTTTTGGATAACTTACAGCTAATTGATGTCTTCATTTTCTTCTTCTTGCTTGTAATACTTTTTTACCACCAACAGTAGAAGATCTTTTTAAGAATCCATGAACTCTTAATCTTTTTCTTTTCTTTAATTTCCCTAGCATTTTTTGAGTTTTAACTTTTAAAGCGAACGAATTTTATTGCATTTTTCTAAAATGTCAAAATTTTTTTATCAAATCGTTGTTCCTTCTTTTTCATCGAGACAAGCTCTCAGAATCGCTCACTTTTTATAAAGGTTTACCACCTTGAGTTTGAGACTTCATTCTTTTGCGAGAGCAATTCCAGTTTGGTCCATTACTTTTATATCATTTTTTATTACATTTTCATAGCTTGCTGATTCTATTAATACCGCATCTTCATATTTTTTTGGATCTTTATCATAAACTCCATCTACTTTTGTTGCCTTTATCATAAAATCACATTCCAACTCCAAAGCTCTCAAAACACCAGCCGTATCAGTAGTAAAATAAGGATTTCAAGTTCAAGCAACACAAATCACAATTCTTCCTTTTTCCATATGCCTTATTCATTTTCTTTTTATATATTTTTCTCCTATTTCTGGAATATCAAGAGCACTCATAAGTCTTGTTTCACATCAAACGGATTCGAGTGCATCTTGCATCGCAACCCCGTTTAAAATCGTTCCAAGCATTCCCATATAATCTCCTGCCGTTCTTTCCATTCCACCTTCAACTCCAGCAACTCCTCTAAAAATATTTCCTGCTCACAAAACTATAGCAAGATCAATATTTTTATCACTGACTTCTTTTATTTGGAGAGCTAATTTTTTAACAAATATTGAATCAATTCCATATTCTTTTTCTCATTGCAAAGATTCTCAAGATATTTTTATAAGTACTTTTTTCTTTTTTTGTTCCATTTTTTATAAATTACTGAATAATTATTTTAAATAAATCTTCCACGAGACTTGTCGAATATTCTTTTTCTTTTAGTTCTTTATTTTTGTCGGCGAGATTTTCTTTTGTTACTCAAGTTCCTGTTTCAAGGAGAAAAATACCATGAAGACCATGAGTAAAATCAAGAAAATGTTTTTCATAAAAATATTTTTCTCCCTCCAATCTCAAAACATTGATCGAAATTCATTTTGTATCGCTTGTTTCTCTGCAAGTATTCCAGTAGACCCAAGAATATTTTTCTACGAAATATTGACTTATTGCATCTGATTCATTACAAAGAAAGCTTGGTAATTCTTCTTTTTGTATCTCAAAATTATTTATATTAGAATAAGTAAAATTATTACCATCTAAAACAACAGCTCCAAAATCTCATCAAGTAGGAAGAATGCTCAAAATATCTTCATTTGTAGTTTGACCTGTTCCTATTCCTGTTTGAGTCTGATTTTCCCTTTTTGGCAGAAAAATACTCAATTTTACTTGAGATTTTTCATTTCCACGATAGGCAGTAAAAATATATTCATTAAGTCAAAAATCTAAGACTCTAAATCCAGCAGAAGCAACATAACGAAAGTCGGTATCTCAGTCTTTAAATGTCTTTAAAGTATAGGAATCAGCAGGAAAAGAAGAATCCCTATTTTGAAAAGAAACTTCTATTTTTTCTATATCGGAGGGCAGAGTTTTTCAAAATATTTGTATTTCATCGCCCGTAAGTTTTTCTACACTAAGTGGAGTGAGTGAAATAAAATTATTTTCATCAAGATTTTCTATTGTGGAATATGCTTTTGTTGTATCTCCTGTTGATGAAACTTTCTCTCAAGCAATTTGATTTGTTTTAAAAGAAGGAGTTTGACTTTGTTCTTGAGTTGTTGTAATATTTTCAGCCACTTCATTATTTCATAAAAAACAAGAAGTTAAAAAGAAAAGGAAAAAAAGAATAGCTATTTTTCTCATAAAAATATTTTTTAGAAAATAGAAACACGAGAAATTATATGAATATTTTTTTATAGTTCAAAAGAAAAAATAGAGATGACTTTTCGAGACTAGCTCTATTTTTTCCTAAACATCCAAAATCATCGGAATAACCAACGGTTCTCTGTCAATTTTTTGGAGGAGAGAAATAATTTTTTTTGACTTTTTAAAAATAATACTATAATCTACCTACCTATTGGTAGATAAATATATTTTAATACTATTTTTATGCTAAAAAAAGATATCCTTACAAATATAGAAACTCTCTTTTATAATAAGAGTTTTTCAAATGTCAGTATGAGCGAAATTGCAACATCGCTTGATATAAAAAAAGCTTCTCTGTATTATTATTTTCCATCAAAAGAAGTGCTTGTTTCAGAACTTCTTGAATTTTCTTTTCAAGAATACAAGTTTTTTTTGCTGGATATTTTAGAAAAATCACTTGAAATATTTATCCGAGACTTTATTCAATATCCAAAAAAATCAAAAAATATATTTTCAGTTATTGCTCAAAATGGCTATTCTGAATATAAAGATACTATTGAAATAATACAGCAAAAACAAAAAGAAATCTTTGAAATCGTTTGTGATTCGCTCCAAAAAAAATATGCGATGAGCAAAGAAAGAAGCTTTGTTTTGCTTTGTCTTTTGGAAGAAATCGGAAGAAAAAAATGTCTCAATGGAGAATGTCCGATTGATATGGAAACCCTTATCAAAGAGATACAAACAATAATTACTATTTAATTTTTATTTTCTTTATGAAAAAACTGAGCATTATTTTCCTTATTATTTTTCTTTGATTTTTGAGTTCATGCGGAAAAAAAGAAGAAACAATTATTACAAAAAACTATAAAACGGCAAAGGTGATGAGTGGAACATTAAATGAAACTCAAAACTTTATTGGTTCTATAGAATGAGTAGAAGAAGTTTATTTGGGAGCAAAAATGGGCGGAAAGATTATTTGACTCTATTCTGAAGAATGACAAAGAATTTCTGCGGGAACAACATTGTGACAACTCGATGGAGAAGAATCAAAAGTAGGGATCCAAGTTGCCAATAATATTGCTCTTTCGCTTGAGAGTCTTTCCACTTCTACTGCCGATATGTTTGATGAACAAATTAAAGCTCTTGAGCAAAAATTAGAGCAGACAAAAACGAGTATTTCTATAGCTGAAAGCTCTATTTTAGTGGCAGAAGCAGGACAACAAGGAAGCACAAAATGACTCAGTGATGTAAAAGATATCGCCTCTTCGCAGTTAGAAACAGTAACGGCTCAGCTAGAACAAGCAAAAGTAGGAATTGAAACGGCTGAGTCAAGCTATGATAATTCTCTCGAAACTTTGGATCAAAAAGAAAATGATATTTATTCAAATTCAAAAATTGCAGTCAATCAAATGACAAATTTTTCTACCAGTATTTTTGATACTCTTGATCTTATTCTTGGAATTACTGAAAAAAATAAAGATAAAAATAATTCTTTTGAAAGTTTTTTATGAGGAAATAAAGTAGAAACAAAAGAGAAAACGACAACTCTTCTCAGAAGTTTTCAAGAAAAACTCAAAATGCTCAAGGAAAAAAATACTCTTCTCAAATCAGAATCTGCAAGTAAAGAAGAAATATATGCAACTCTTGTTTGGATAAATACAGATATTTATCCTTCTCTCAAAGAAATTCTTCAGTCAAGTTATGATATGTTCAACGAAAGTATCGCTTCAGAAGGAAGTCTCTCAGAAACCAGTCTGACAAATTATAAAAATCAAATGCTTCAATTTCAAAATAATCTTGATAGTATTGTCCTTTCTGTGAGTGCAACAACCGAGCTTGGCATACAATGAGCAATAAACAATATACAAAATTTCAAAAAAAATAAGACAATGCAATTGGACCTTCTTAAAAAACAGATAGAGCTTGCACAAAAAAATAAAGAAACATTAGAAAAAACTTATAAAAATTATGAAGCTATTCGCTCATGACAAATAAGCGAAGGGGAAACAAGAAATATAATTGCTCAAGAACAAAAGTCTATGGCAGAAAAACAAAAGCAAATAGCAGAACAACAACTCAAGGAATTACAGGCTTCTATTGAAGGAATGAAAAAACAAAAACAAGCAAAACTTGATGAGCTGAGTACAAAAAAAGCAGAAGTTGGAGGAAATAAGATGACCAATATTGTCTATCTTGATAATACAAAAATCATTTCTTCTCTCAATGGAGTTGTGACAAAGAAATTCGGAGAAGTTGGGCAAGTTGTTTGAGCTTGAGTTCCTCTTTATATTGTTGCAAATGATGATAGTCTTAAACTCAAAGTTTCTATTCCAGAAGAATCTCTGAAAAATATAGTTTTGGGAGAAGTTGTGAAGATTTCTCTTGAAGAACAAAAAAAGGAAGTTTCTTGAAAAGTCGCAAAAATATTGCCAACAATTGATAAAATCACAAAAACATGAATTGTAGAAATAGAAATACAAAATAAAGAGCATACTATAAAAATAGGAAGCTATGCAAAAGTATATTTTACTCACATTACTCCAGAAAATCTGAAAAAGGAGCTTGGGATACTTATTCCAAATTCTTCTATCATTGCTGATTTGTGAGTTCCATGAGTCTATGTTATCCAAAATAATATTGCTCAGTTTAAAAATATAGAAATCATAGAAACAGGAAAAGAAAAAACTCAAGTAAAATGATTGAAACCTTGAGAAATAATTATTACAGAAGGAAAAGAAAATATTTCTGATGGAGAAAAGTTGAAATAGTGAAAAGTGAATAGAGAATAGTGAAAAATGAAAAGTGAAAAATTTTTTCGTTCCAAAAAAGAGAAATGTAGAGATAATTCACGAATTATCTTTGGAATAGAAATCGTCATCTTAAAAAATAATTGTCATTTCTACTTATAATGGAGAAATCTTTCCTAAAATAAAATATTTCTAGGATAAATTCAAAATTTTAAAAGATTTATTATTTACTTACTTATAAAAAAATATGTTTTCGAAAATTGCTGAGTTTTTTATAAAAAATTCAAAACTCACTTTTGTACTGGTATTGATAACTTTGCTTGCGGGAATTGGAAGTTATGTCATTATTCCTAAGCAGTATAATCCAACGATTGTTGTTCCTGCATTTCAGATAGTTATAGAAGCACCTAATCTTAATGCAAAAGATACAAAAAAAATCCTCCTTGATCCATTGGAAGATAAAGTTATGGAACTTGAAGGAATAGATGAATCTTATTGAACGGCTGGAGATAATTTTGTTGCGGTGATGGCAAAGTTTCAAGTCGGAATAGATAAAGAAAAAGCAAAAATCAGACTCTTGCAAAAAATAAATGAAAATAAAGATATGCAACCAGCTTGAGTAAAAGATCCTATCGTAAAATCTATTGATCCCGATGATCTTCCTCAGATTACTTATGTTCTTTCTTTTCAAGAAACTTGATGAATAAAACTCAGTCCACAAGATCAAAGTATTTATCTTGGAGAAATAGCAAACAAAATAAAAAATGAACTGAGAAAAGAAGCAAATATTACAACTCTTGATATTATTGGAACTAAGAAAAAAGATATTTCTATTACAATTGATACTAATCTTTTGGAGGCAAAAAATATAGATATTCTTCAAGTGTATGATGTGATAAAAAGAAATAATCTTTGATTGCCTGCCGGAGATATAATTAATAAAAACGAAAAAATATTTGTAGAAACATACGGAAATCTCACCACTTCAGAAATGCTTAAAAATCTTATTATTTTCAAAACGGATGAAGGAATCGTAAAACTTTGAGATATTGCTCAAATAAATTATGGAGCTCAAAGAAATATGTCTTATACAATATTTTGAGATAAAAATGGAGTACAAAAAACTGCCGTTCTTCTCGGAGTTGGGAAAAAAATAGGAACTAATGCTGTATTTGTCTCAGAAAAAATAAAGCAAAAAGTAAGTGAACTTCAAAAAAATCTTCCAAAAAATGTAGCACTACATATTATCCAAGATGAGTGAGCCAGTGCAAAAGAAGCGACCAGTCATCTTATCACGGACTTGATTGAATCTATTTTGATTGTTATTTGAATACTCATTATTTTCTTAGGGTTTAAAAATGCTCTCAATACAGCAACGAGTATTCCACTTATTCTTTCGCTGGTATTTGTCTATGCTTATATTATGGGAGAAAATATCAATAGAATTACTCTTTTTGCTCTTATTCTTGTCATCGGAATGCTGGTAGATGATTCTATCGTTGTGGTAGAAAATATTCATAGGCACCTTGAAGAAAGAATTTTTAGTGGAAAAACCAAGCTTCAAGCGATCCTTGATTCAGTGAATGAAGTGGGACCATGAGTTATTCTCTCAACGGTGACAAAAATATTTGCTTTTGCTTCTATGTTTGCTGTGACTTGAATGATGGGAGAATATATGGGACCAATTCCAAAATTTGCTATTGTTGCTCTTATTCTTTCTATATTTATCGCTTTTTCTATTAATCCGTGGGTGAGTTTTTTGCTGACAAAAGATTTAACAGAAGCTGATAGGGAAGAGCATAAGAAAAAAGAATTTCCTTTTGATGTGAGAAAAATTTACCTCAGATTTATGGAAAAATATATTGCTCCTGATATAAAATCAGCAAAAAGAAGAAAAAGATTTAAATTTATTTTTTGGTTATCACTTGTTCTCATTATTTTTCTTCCTATTTATACAGGGATTTTCAAAGCGAGAATGTTGCCAAAGTCAAACAAAGACCAAGTCTATCTTTGGATAGATGGAGTGAGATCAGATACAGCTGACACGATGCTTCCTATTGAAAAAGATATAGAAAGATTTTTTCTTCAAAATAAAACTTTACCAAAAGAACTTCAGATAACAGAAAATGTTTCCAGTACGATTGGAACTCCATTTATGGGGGATTTTGCAAATCTTTTTAGAGGAGGATCACAGAGATTTGAAGAATATAATATCTCAACAAGAATTAATCTTGTTCCCAAAGAAGAAGAAAAAAATAGAATGAAATCAGAAGAATTTACGATAAAAATTCGTCCACTTTTGAGAGCCTACCTCCTAGAAAAATACCCAGATATAAAAATCAGATTACTAGAAGATCCTCCATGACCACCAGTCAGAGCAACTTTTCTCATCAAAACAAAATCAACAGCAGACACAGAAAGCCTGCAAGTATTTACCAAAAAAGTAAGTGAAGAAGTAAGGAAAATACAAAAAAAACAAGATATTGCTGACTTAGGAACTTCTTTTGATAGTACTTATAAAAAAATATCAATAGAGCTTGACCATGATTCTCTTATCAGAGCAGGACTTAGTGTCGAACAAGTGCAAAATGCTCTCGGAGTGATGATACATGGAGTCAATCTCGGAGTCGTGAAAGATGCACCAACTCAGCAAGAAACGAATCTTATTTTTCAAGTAAAACAAGAACAATTACAAGATATACAAGATGTAAAAAATATTAAGTTTAGCAATGCCCTTTGAGTAAAAATTCCTCTTTCTGCTATTGTAGATATAAAATATGATTTTGTTTCTCCTCTGACGAATACTGATAAAAGGGAAGTGAGTAATTATATTTATGCGGAGATGGGAGATAATTCTGTCGTTTATCCTATTTTAGAGCTTTACAAAGTTTTTGGTTCGACTGAATTTCTTGGGAATGAGTATAGTCTGGTATCAAGCTGACCATACGGAATAGAATATCTCAAAAAAACAGATGGAAAAACCTATAAAATAGAATGGGATGGAGAATGGAAGCTAACAATGGATACATTTAGAGATTTATGAGTTGCGATGATTATTGCTATTCTTGCTATCTACTTTTTACTTGTCGGACAATTTCGTAGTTTTGCTGTTGCTGGAATTATTATGCTTCCGTTTTTGCTTGGTCTCTATGGAATATTTCCTTGATTTTCGCTTCTTTATCTTCTCAAAAATGAATATTTCAATGCGACTTGAATGATAGGGATTATTTCACTTGCTTGAATAGTTGTCGGAAATGCTATCTTGCTCATGGATTATGTTTCTATCCTCAAGGAAAGAGCTTGGACGATAGAAAAAGCAATTCTTGAAGCGGGTTATATCAGATTTATGCCGATTATGTTGACTTCACTTTCTGCTATATTTTGAGCGATTAAGATTACTTCAGACCCTGTATGGAGTTGACTTGCTTGGAGTATCGTTTGGGGGCTGACTTCTAGTGCTATTCTCACACTTATTGCTATTCCTATATTTTATTATGATAGTCAAAAGGGTAATTGGAACTAGGGGAAATTTATATCCTTTGTCATTCTGAATTTATTTCAGAATTTTTCAGAAAAATAAAGCTTAGACTATAAAAAAGATCCTGAAACGAGTTTAATATGATACTTTTTCTGAATTTCTTGAATTTTTTATAAAAAAAAGTTTTACTTATACATTTTTAGTATATAATAGAAAAGGAGCCAAAAAACTGCAATGGAATTATTTTAATAAATAATTTTTTTAGGATGTCTGATAAAAAGGGCTTATATTGTGCCAAAATAGATATCCAAGAGGATTGTAGTTTTTTGGGCTCCACACAATGTAAGTCCTTTTTTATTTCCTAAATTTTTTCTTATGACAACAAAAAGTAATTTTTCAAGTTTTACAAATTTATATGAGTTATCAAAAACTTTGAGGTTTGAGTTGAGACCGTTTTGATTAGAAATACAAGAAGATTTATTTATTTGAAATGAAAATTTTAAATGAAAATATTGGACAGAGTTTTATATGAATAAAAATAATATTTTTTGACAAGATAAAACAAAAGATGAATACAGAAAATATATAAAATATTATCTTGATAAATTACATAGAAAATTTATTGAAAAAAGTTTAGAATCTTTAAAATATGAAGATTTTAATATTTGAGATAATAACTTACTTTTGAAATTTGAAGAAAAATTAAAAGAATGGAAAGATGAAAAAGATAAAACAAAAAAAGAAACTCTAAAAAAAGAATTATGGTGAGAAAGTGATGATAAAGATAATAAACTTGCTTTTGAATTAAGAAAAATCATTACAGAAAAATTTAAAAAGAAAGCAATAGATTGGTATGAAAATTATACAATAGAATGAGAAAATAAATTATATGATGAAAAATTAAAGGAAATAAAATTTACAAAATGTGAAGATAAATGAAAATTTAAAGAATCAAAAGCTATATTTTTGCTTCAAGATTCAAATGTTATTTATATTTTAAAAGAATTATTTGTAAATAAATTATCAGAAGAAGATTATAAAAAATGAGATTTTCCTTATAAAAAAGAAGATATTTCTAATTTAGAAAAATTAAAAGAAATAAATGAAAAAGTATTTAAAGAATTTGAAGGATTTTGGACTTATTTTACAAGTTTTAATGCTTCAAGAGAAAATTTATACAAAGATGATGGTATCTCTTGAGCTTTGGCAACAAGAATTATAAATGAAAATTTTGTATTTTTCTTGGAAAATAAATTTGCTTATGAAACAAAAAATAAAGATTTGGATTTTAAAGAAGTTGAAAATAATTTTTATTTTAAAATAAATGATTTTTTTTCATTAAAAAATTATATAAAATATGTTTTACAATGAGATGAAACAAAAGATTCTTGAATAAATTTATACAATAAAATTGTTTGATGAATTTTTGATGAAGCTACAAAACAAAGAAAAAAATGATTAAATGAAATAATAAATAATGAATGAAAACAAAAAAATAAAAAAGATAAATTTATTTTTTTCAAAGAATTGCATAAACAAATTTTATGAGAAGTGAAAGCTGAAGAACAAGAACTAAATAAAGAAAATATTTGAAATTTTCTGATTGATTTCTTAAACTCAAATTCTGATTTTATAAATAATTGTTTTTTTGAAAATGACAAAAAAACTTGAATTTATGATTTTTTCAAAAGATTTTGTTTACAAAATGAAGATTTTGAGATAAATAATATTTATTTTAGAGATGAATTTTTAGAAGAATTTTGAAGAAAATTTTTGTGAATACATTATCATGAATTTGAACAATATTGAGAATTAAAAAAATGACTTCCAAAAACTCAAAAAGAAAAATGAGAAAATTATAAATTAAAAGATTACATTACTTTTTCAGATTTAAAAGCAAATTTTGACTATTTTGAAAATAAAGAAAATCCAGAACATATTGCTTTAGAATGATTTTTTAAAGAAAAATATTTTTCAAAAACTCAAGAAAATCCTAAATGATTATGACTTATAAATGAAAATAAAAGTTATTATGAGAATTTTTTAAATCTTTTATGGTATGAATTTAACAAAATTTTTAACTGACAACCAAAAAATGAAGAAATAGAATTAAATGCAGAAGATGAAAGACTTTGAATTACAATAGAGCAAAAAAGATTGATTTGAATTTATGAGGCGAAGGAAAAATTAGAGCAATTTTTGATGTGAAGGATTTTGTTTGAAAGTTCAGAAGAAAGAGAAAAATATAGAAAAAAAGTTATAAAAGATTATGCAGATAATTTAAAAAATCTTGAAAAATTTTTCAATGTTTATTTTTTAGTAAGAAAAAAATCTTGAAAAACTTTGGATCCTTACTTTTATAATCATATTGAAACAGATTTCTTATGAGAATGGAAAATAAATAAAGATTACAATTCTTTGAGAAATTATTTAACTAAAAAACCTTTTGAAGAAAATAAAATTAAGTTAAATTTTGAAAATCCAATTTTAGCTTGATGATGGGATAAAAACGAAGAAGATAAAAAATCTTGTGTAATTTTTAGAAAAAATTGAAAATATTTTCTATGAGTTATGAAAAAATGAAGCACAAATTTATTTAAGAATTATAAATTTGATTGACAAAATGATTTTTTTGAAAAAATGGATTATAAATTTTTCCCTGATGCTTCAAAAATGATACCAAAATGTAGCACTCAATTAAATAAAGTAAAAACTCATTTTGAGAATAATAATCAAGAAAATATAATTATAAATTGATGAAAAATTATTAAACCATTAACAATTTCAAGAAGAATATTTGATTTGAATAATGTAAAATATGATAAAAATGATATTACAAAAATTTATGCTTGAAATAAAGATAATGAATGAATAAAATTATTTCAAAAAGATTACTATAAATTATCTAAAGATTACAAAAATTACAAAGAAATATTTGAATCAAAGAAAATTTTTACTTATGAAAAACTAGAAAAATTAAATAAATTTGAAGATTATCAAATTTTTAGAAAAGCATTAAATTATTGGATTGATTTTTGTAAAGAATTTTTAAAATCTTATGAAAGCACAAAAAATTTTGATTATTCTTGATTTTTAGAATCAGAAAAATATGAATCTTTAGATAAATTTTATCACGATATTGATATAAAAAGTTATGATATTACATTTTCAAAAGTTTCAGAAGATTATATAAATGAAAAAACAAAAAAATGAGAATTATTTTTATTTGAAATTTATAACAAAGATTTTTCAGATAAAAAATCTTGAAATGAAAATCTTCACACAATGTATTTTAAATGATTATTTTCACCAGAAAATTTAGAAAATCCAATACTTAAATTGAATTGAGAAGCTGAATTATTTTTTAGAAAATGAAGTTTAAAAGAAAATAAGGAAAATAGAGCAAAAAATAATTTAGAAAAAAGTCATGAAATAACGACAAAAGAAAGATATGTTAAAGATAAACTTTTATTTCATTGTCCTATAAATCTAAATTTTTGTTTAAGTGAAAAAGATATTAATTATAAAATACTAAATTACATTTCAGATAATTGAAAAGATATAAATATTATTTGAATTGATAGATGAGAAAAACATTTGCTTTATTATTCAGTTATAAACCAAAATTGAGAAATATTAAAAGATGAAAATTGAAAATTACTAAAATGAAGTTTAAATGAAATTTATTGACAAAATTATTTTGAAAAATTGACAAAAAGAGAAGATGAAAGGAAAAAAGCAAGATGAGATTGGGAAATAGCTTGAAATATAAAAGATTTAAAGAAATGATATTTAAGCCAAGTTGTAAAATTTATATCAGAATTGATTGTAAAACATAATGCAATTGTAGTTTTGGAAGACTTAAATAGTTGATTTAAAAGATGAAGACAAAAAATTGAAAAAAATGTTTATCAACAATTTGAAAAAACATTAATTGAAAAATTGAATTATTTAGTTCTTAAAGATAAAAATTTAAGTGAAAAATGAAGTTATTTACAAGCATATCAATTAACAGCTCCTTTTGATACTTTTAAAAAATTATGAAAACAAACTTGAGTTTTGTTTTATACACAAGCAAATTATACTTCTCAAACTTGTCCTTCCCCTTCCTGTGGTTTTAGAAGAGATCTCTATTTAAAATATAAAAATGAAGAACAAGCAAAAAATGATTTTAAAGAAATAGAAAGTATTGTTTATGAGAAAGAAAAAGATAGATTTGTTATTGAATATTGAAAAAATAAAGTTTATAGCAATGTAGAAAGAATGAAATATGATAAAACTTTAAATAATAATAAATGATGAACTTTAAAATTTAATGTAAATGATTGTTTTAAAATACTTTTTGGTAATGTTTGAATTGATTATAAATCTTGAAATAATATAAAAAATGAAATTTTAAAAAATTGAGAAAATAAAGTAAAATTTGAATGACACGAATTAGAAAATTTTAAAGATTTAAAAATATTTTTTAGCAAATCAAAAAAAATATTTGAAAATTTCTTCTACTTTTTCTCTTTAATACTTTCTTTGAGAAATTCTGAAAGTTGAAAAAATTGAAATGATAGCGATTATATAAGTTGTCCAAGTTGTTATTTTGATAGTAGAAAAATTGATAATGAAATTTGAGTAGAAAATTGAGATGACAACGGAGCTTTTAATATTGCTAGAAAATGAATTATGATAATTGAGAAAATTAATGATTGGAAAAAAGAAAATGATAAATTATTACAAGAATGAAAAAAAGAAAAATCTTATCCAGATCTTTATATAAAAATTGAAGAATTTGATCAAAAATTTAGAAAATAAGTTTCTAGATTGTGACAACTTCACTCAAAATAAATAATCTTTTGATAAAATTATTAAATAGAGTAAAATATTGTGTATAATTATATACAATATTTTACTCTATAATGTATAGATATATGGCAACTTATTCTACTGAAGAACTGGTTTCTAGTTCAATAATATCAAAAAATTTTGGGAGATATCTATCTAAAATTTCAAATAAGGAAATAGATAAAATAGGGATACTTAAAAATAATAAACTAGATGCTGTTATTTTGTCTGCTTGAGAATATGAAAATATGATTGATTTGCTAGAAGATTTAGAAATGCAAAAAAATTGAGAAAAATTGAAAGTAAAATACAAAAAATCTCTTGATAGTGGTATATCTGATTTAGTAATTTAGTATTTATGTATAATTTCATTTTTACAAAAATATGAAAAAGAGAGTTTGATAAACTTACTAATATTGATAAGTCTAGAATAATAAAAAAACTAAAATTCTTAAAAGAAAAGCTAGATACGAGTAATACTTTAAAACCTTTAAATAATTTTTTACCTGCTACTCATAGATTAAGAATCTGAAATATAAGAATAATTCTTCAAAAAGTGGATAATGATAATTTTTATATTTTAGATCTATGATATAGAGGAGATATTTATAAATAATCTTAAAAATTTACAAAAAATATTAAAAATATGCTACTATTATTTCAGTAGCATATTTTTTTATATGAAAATTATGGAATCATACATCAAACTTTCAACATTAAATGACTTTATTTTTTGTCCGAAATCTATTTATTATCATAATTTGTATGATAATTATGAAAAAAAACTTTATCAAGAAGAAGCTCAAATTGCTGGAACTATTGCTCATGAAGCAGTAGATAATAAGACTTATTCTAGTAGAAAAGATATATTACAATGACTTGAGGTTTATAGTGAAAAATATTGAATAGCAGGAAAAATAGATATTTTTCATATAAAAGAGGGAAGACTTATAGAAAGAAAAAATAAAATAGAAAAAATCTATCAAGGATATAAATATCAGCTTTGGGGACAAATGTATTGTCTCCAAGAAATGGGATACAATGTAGAAAAACTTGAATTTTATAGTATGCAAGATAACAAAACTTATAGAGTTTATAAGCCAAGTGTAGACGAAGAATTGAAGTTTTTAAAGATGCTTGATGATTATAGAAAATTTGATTTACTCAAGTCTGATTGGAATCAAAATACTCAAAAATGTTTGAGGTGTATTTATAAAGAATTATGCGATTATTATATGGGGGAAGTGTATCCACAATTAACTTTATTTTACTAAAAAAATCTGTGTCATTCTGAACTTGTTTCAGAATCTTTATTTAGAACTAGTATTTACCTTTAAAAAATACTGAAATGAATTCATAATGATAAGAAAAAAATATTTTATTAAATAAATAATACTTTTATGAAAACTTATTATGTCTACATAATGGCAAGTATAAATAAAAATCTCTATATTTGAGTTACTAGCAATTTAATTCAAAGAATTTTACAACATAAAAATAAAACTTTTTGATGATTTACAGCTAAATATAAAGTAAATAAATTGGTATATTTTGAGGAGTTTTCAGATATAAATGAGGCTATTGCTTCTGAAAAAAAGCTAAAAAATTGGCACAGAGAATGGAAAGTAAATTTAATAGAAAAAGATAATCCTAAATGGATTGATTTGTTTGATAAATTTGGAACTGATTAGAGAAAGATACTGAAACGAGTTCAGTATGACAAGAAAAATAAAAGATATGTCATTCTGAGTTTATCTCAGAATCTTTATCTAAAAAACTATTGAAACTAAGAAAGATACTGAAACGAGTTCAGTATGACAAGGGGAGAATAAAAAAATCTGTGTCATTCTGAGTTTATCTCAGAATCTTTATTTAAAAAACTATTAAAACTAAGAAAGATACTGAAACGAGTTCAGTATGACAAGAAAAATAAAAGATATGTCATTCTGAGTTTATCTCAGAATCTTTATCTAAAAAACTATTGAAATTAAGAAAGATACTGAAACGAGTTCAGTATGACAAGAAAAATAAAAGATATGTCATTCTGAGTTTATCTCAGAATCTTTATTTAAAAAACTATTAAAACTAAGAAAGAT
>Ga0172369_10004495_pt1 | contig 17668 bp, 17 predicted proteins | sample LakKiv25m_FD_114539 | JGI IMG/M metagenome (GOLD analysis project Ga0172369, IMG submission 114539) | Freshwater microbial communities from Kabuno Bay, South-Kivu, Congo - kab_022012_11.25m | ecosystem: Environmental > Aquatic > Freshwater > Lake | place: Democratic Republic of the Congo...
GTAACTGTTCACTGTTCCGTCGTGGTGTGGTATACTGGCCGCTATGAGTCCTGAGGAAGTCCAAGTCCTGGTGGCCGAGGTCGAGCAGTTGCGTGCGGAAGTCGGCGCCTTGCGTCAGGCGAACACGGCGTTGCAGCAAGAGGTTGAGGCGCTGAGCGGCCGGTTGCAGACGGCTTTGGCGCGCATTGTGGAGCTGGAACAGCGCAAGCCGGAACCGCCAGCGTTCGTGAAGCCGAACCGGCCGCCGCGGGAGTCGCAAGGGCCACGGAAGAAACGAGCGGCGGAACACAACACGTCGCGCAAGCGGGCGGCGCCGACGCGGATCGAGCGGCACGTATTGGAGCATTGCCCGGACTGCCACTATCGGCTCAGCGGCGAGAGTATCGACTACACGCGCGAAGTGATCGAGTTGCCGCCGCCGCAAGCGGTGGAAGTGATCGAGCATCAGGTGATCAAGCGCTGGTGTCCGCATTGCGGGACTTGGCGCAGTCCGCAGCTGGATCTGAGCGGCCAAGTGATCGGGCAGGGGCGGATCGGGGTGCGCATTGCGAGTCTGGTGAGCTATTTGCGCACCACGCTACGGCTGCCGTTCCGGGCGATTCAGAGCTATCTAGAGGCGCTGCACAGCTTACGGTTGAGTATTGGGGAGATCGTGGAGTTGACGCATGATGTGCGGGAGCAGTTGCAGCCACAGGCGGACCAACTCAAGGCAGAAATCCAGACCAGCACGGTGGCCCATGGCGATGAAACGAGTTGGCGGGAGAATGGCCAGAACGGTTACGCCTGGGCCTTTGCAACGGCGGGGCCGGCGGCAGTGCGCTACTTCGAGTATGATCACAGCCGGAGTCATCTGGTCGCCCAGCGCATTTTGGGCGCCGACTGGCGCGGCTGGCTGGTGACGGACTTTTATGCGGCCTACAATCTGATTCCTGGTCGGCATCAACGCTGTTGGATCCATCTACTGCGCGACCTGCACGCCCTCAAAGAGGAGCACGCCGCGCATGCCGAGGTGCAGCAATGGGCCAAGGCCGTGCGTCAGCTCTATGATGAGGCCTGCACCTGGCTGGTGGTGCACCCGGCGCTGACGTTGGCGGAACGCCGCAGCGAGTACCATGACCTTTTCGCACGGGCCTGTCGTTTGGGCGAGCAGTACGCCCTGACCTATGCGCATCCATGCTGCACCCTGGCCAAACGGCTGCTGCGGCACCAAGACGAGTTGTTCCAGTTCGTCTTGGTACCCGGGTTGCCGGCTGACAACAACTTGGCAGAACGCAGCATCCGGCCGTTGGTCATCATGCGCAAGATCAGCGGCGGCTCCCGCAGCGAGGAAGGCACTCAAACGCGCCTAACCCTGGCCAGCCTGCTCCATACCTGGGCTGCCCGTAACCTCAACCCATTCCTGGCATGCTATGCGGCCCTCCAGCATCCCACCGCCACCGCGCTCCCATAAACTCTCTTACCCGAACGGTGAACAGTTACGAAGAATTGACCCCTTGACAACGCGCGTTCACCATGCTATACTTGACATGTCTAGTGGTTAGTCCTCTATACCAATTACAAATCACAGTCTAGTCAATCATACCATGTACGTATCTACATCCTATCTACCGGTCTCAACCGTGCGCGCTTACGAGAGCATCGTTGCGCAGATCGAGGACTCCATCCTGCGGGGAGTCTTGAAGGTCGGCGATCAGTTGCCCGGCGAGCGAGACTTGGCCGGGCAGTTTGAGGTCAGTCGGGTGGTAATTCGCGAGGCCATCCGTCACCTGGAAGCACGGGGAATCATCGAGGTCCGACGGGGGGCGGGCACGTTTATTCGATCCGTGCCGGGATCCAATCTCCCCCAACCGCCAGACCTCCCCGGACGTCTGTCGGCAGCTCCGATTCTCGATGTCTGTGCTGTACGACAAGCACTTGAGACTATGGCTGCCCCCCTCGTTTGTCAGTCGGCAACCGCAACGACGATCGGGGATTTGCGCGCCTGCTCCATGGAGATTCTGCGGGGTGTGGAACAGGGAATGGGGACTGTCGAGGACCTCCGAGCCCAAGCGGCTCGCGATCTCCAGTTTCACCGATTGTTGGTCCAGGCTTCCGAGAATGTGGCCCTGGCGGTTTTGATGGATGTGATCCTTACGCGGGTGGGTGAGGCACACTTCGAGATGCTAACACGCGAAGGGGGGTTCCAAAAGCTGGGAAGCCGCCTCGGAAGTCACGATTTCTATGTCGAGCATGCTGACATGCTCAACGCCGTGATCAATCGCGATCCGTGGGCATTGCAGCACTGCATCTACCATCACCTCCAGCAATCCATGGTGGCATTCCGAGACTTGATGTAATGTGTGAGCATCGTGCAACTTGGCGCGCCAGTTTATGGCGGGCGGAAGGGAGGTTAATGACATAGAATCCGCTATCCCGGCTGACGCCTTCCAGGTATGGCAGACGCACCAGAACGGCGACCAAGAACTCGAGAATCTTGGTCTGCAAACGGTGGTTGCGCGTCTTCTGGTGCAACAGTGCAGCATCAAGGCCCCGGATCAGGCCTTGATGCTGCGCATACTGACCCAGCAGGACGAGCAGGGCATGTTAAGTGTGATTGAGCTGAGTCGCATTGGCGCTCATGGCAGCTCCTGACCTGATGCGCTGGGATGCCCCGAGCATAGCCGCTGACCTGGCGGCTGCCAAAGTTCAGATTTGAGGCCGATCTCTACGGCCTCTGGTTGCACAAAACTTACGCTAGCACAGGAGATAGTGTCATGAACACGACAGCAAGATCCATCAATCGAAAGCAGTTCTTGAAGGGTTTGGCGGCGGTCCCAGCTGTGGCACTTCTGGACGCCTGCGTGTCCGCGACTTCTCAACCAGTGACCCCTGCGCCCACCCAGGCGCCCGCGACTTCCCAACCAGCAACCCCTGCACCCACCCAGGCACCCGCGCCAACCGCCACATCAGCACCCGCGGTTGCTTCATCTCGTCCGTTCGAGGGAATGAAGATTCATATGGCGCTAGGCGATGGCACGCCGGGCGTCCAGGAGAAGCTAAACCACCTCCCCGAATTCGAAGCAGAGACCGGCATCAAAGTCACGTTCGACTGGATGCCAGCGGGGCCACTTTACGAGAAGAGTCTCCTCGATTTCTCCCAGGGGACCGGTATTTACGACATCGTGCAAACGTCTTCCGGGTGGGGTGCGGGCTTCACTAACGGCAAGTACCTCGAGCCATTGGACGACTACATCAGCGACCCAGAGCTCACGAACGCGCAGGAGTTGGATATCGAAGATATTCTCTCGCTCAACCTCGACGTGATGACTTTCGGCGGCAAGCGCTACGGCTTCCCTCACTTTGGCCATGCCAACATACTGATCTATCGCATGGATATCCTCGACCAGCTTAAGCTCGACATCCCCAAGACCTTCGACCAGTTTGAGCAGGTGGCTCAGATGATCACAGATGCCAAGCTGAAGACTGCTGATGGCGAGCAAGTCTACGCATGTGCCCTCGCCGGCAACGCGAGCTACTTCGATCGGCTGGTCCCGGTGATCAAGGGAATGGGCGGTCGCATGTTGGATGAAAATAAGCGGCCGGCGCTGACCGAGAAGCCAGCATTGGATGCGTTGGAATGGTATGCCAGGATGATCAAGAAGTACTCGACGCCCAGCAGTGTCAATGGCGGCTTCATCGAGATGGAGCAAGCTTCTCAAGGAGGCACCTGCGCCTTGATGCTAGACTACGGTCCCTTCATCGAATTCACAGAAGACAAGAAAGCCTCAAAGACCGTGGGGCTTTGGGCGTTGGCCGATCACCCAACAGATGGGCGTCCCCTGAAGGGATGTGTGTACTATAGCCTCTGGGCTTTCTCGATGTCTGCCGGCTCGAAGAACAAAAAGGCGGCGTGGAAGGTGCTCTCGTGGTTCAGTAGTCGAAAGCTGAACGATCAGCTCCTGGCAGAGGGCTACCTGTTCCGCGGTATGGTCACCCGCAAATCCGAGTCCGAGGCGCCAGGAATCAAGGGGCAGCCATGGACCGAGGCCGCTATGCGCGCCACCCAGGCGACCGACGTGGAAGCAATTCCCCGTATCCCTGAATCAAAACAGCTCACCGATATTGCCGGCGCACACATGAACGCTGCCATCACCGACCTTGAAACTCCGGCAGATGCGTGGCAGAAGGCATCCGCCGAGATGGACCCAATCCTGAAAGACGCCGGATACTACCAGTAACCGCATTTCGGCCCTTCCCCGCTGTGGGGAGGGGCCGATGGAGACGGGCACATGGACACAGCCAAAAAAACCAGTGAGCTTCTCAAACGCGACGGGAGTCCAGGCTTCTATCGCCGCCGGAGAATGGAGCCGTACTGGCTTATCGCGCCGGGGATGCTCGTGCTGCTCCTGGTGTCTGCCTATCCTGTCCTGTACGGCGTGTTTATCAGTCTGACCGACCTGAATCTTTTATCGGGCGCCAAAGCTACGCCGCACCTGGTCGGCCTCGCGAACTACGCGCGATTGCTCACCAACCCAGCGGTCCTCGGTTCGATCGGCACGACCTTCGTCTTCGCTGCTTCCACTGTTCTATGCACGCTCCTGTTTGGCTTTGCCGTAGCGCTGTTGCTCAATTCATCATTGCCCGGTATCAACATCTTTCGCACGCTCAATCTCCTCCCGATCATCATCACCCCCGTGGTCGTTGGCATTACGTGGCGCTTCCTCTACAACACCGATTTCGGTGTCATCCCGTACTACCTGCGCCTCCTGGGTTTACCCGACATCCATTGGCTAGAGGATCCCAAATGGGCACTGATTGCCGTGATCATCGTTGATGTATGGCAGTGGACTCCCTTTGCGACGTTGATCCTGCTCGCCGCCCTTCAATCGCTCCCCGATGAGCCATACGAGGCCGCATCGATCGATGGCGCATCCGCGATGGGCAAGTTTCGTTATCTGACTCTTCCCGCGATGGGCCCTTCCTTTCTGATCGTGCTGCTCATGCGCACCACCGATGCCTTCAAGGCCTTTGACACGATTTTCGTCCTGACAGAAGGTGGGCCGGGTCGGGCGACGGAAGTGCTCAATCTCTATGCCTACCGATTCGGCTTCCGCTGGGGTGACATGGGCCAGGGGGCAGCGGTGGCCGTCCTTGTCGGGCTGATTATCCTGGTGTTATCCGTGGTCTACTTGCGCGTCTTGCCACGTCAACAAGGGAGCTAGCACTATGCGCCGCCGTCAACGCCGTTTCCTGCAAACGGTCCAATACCTGCTGCTGGTACTCGTGACCGCAATGTTCCTGCTGCCCATATTCTATGTGGTGACTTCCTCCCTAAAGAGTCCCCTCGACGCTCTCGCGATCCCGCCGCGGTGGCTCTTCAAGCCGACCACAGAAGCGTATGTCGCCCTGTTTGGCAAGACCGACTTTCCGTTGTATTTCAAAAACAGCACCATCATCGCTACGGCAACCGTGTTGTTCTCTCTTGCGGCGGGCATTCCATTTGCGTACGGTCTCGCTCGCTATCGTTTCCGGGGCGCCGAGGGGACCGCGTTCTTTGTTCTGGCAACCCGCATGAGTCCAGCCATCGCGGCGGCTATTCCGTACTTTGTGCTTGCCAAGCGCCTGGATTTGCTGGATCGCCATGCCGGACTGGTCATTATGTACACGGCTTTTTCAATCCCATTTGTGGTGTGGATGATGCGGGCGTTCATTTCTGAGATTCCTGTGGAACTTGAGGAGGCCGCTCTTGTGGACGGCTCCTCGCGTTGGGGAATATTGACCCGCATTGTCTTTCCTCTTGCAGCGCCAGGGGTCGTGGCAACGAGCGTCTTTCTCTTTGTCGGCGCCTGGAACGAATTCATGTTCGCCTTCCTTTTCACCGGCCGGGTTGCCAAGACGTTGCCGGTTTCCATCGCCGGCTTCATTACGTCTTTCGGTGTGCGTTGGGGTGAGATGTCGGCCGCAGGCACTCTGATGATCGCCCCAGTTCTGATTTTTGCTATCATCATTCGCCGGCAATTGGTGCGCGGCCTGACTTTCGGCAGTGTCAAGGGATAGTCCTTGCCAGCCGATTCTATAGTCGAGGAGAGATCACAGTGTCGCCAACTGAAGCCATTCCCGTTCGTGTACTGGACCTTCAAGGCACCCCCTATGAAAGGGGACGGCAGCATGGGGAGCAGCTCGAGGAGCAGATTTGCGAGCTGATGATGTGGCAGGCCAAGGCCTGGGAACTGAATCTAAGCAGCGAGGTCGCCCTCCAAGCGTATGCCGACAAATACCTGCCCTACACTGCCGAGTATGCCCCCGATCTGCTGGAAGAGATGCGAGGCATTGCCGATGGCGCTGGGGTAACCTTGAGTGAGGTGCTCCGACTCAACTGCTTTCTCGATCTTGGCGATGGCCTGATCACCGGCAATTTCGGGCGCCTCTTCGGCGGGTGCACTGCGTTCGCGGTCAATGGGAATGTGACGGACGATGGCTGCACGTATGTGGGGCAAAACTACGACTTGCCCGGGTTCTTCAGTCCGGCCCTGGTGCTGCTGCGCCTGCCAACGCGCCACGGAGGTCACGTGCTCGCGCAAACGTTCGCAGGGTGCCTGGGTTGTTCGGGAATCAACTCCCACGGTATCGCTCTCACCATCAACAAGCTGAATGCCACTGACGGCAAGCCGGGAGTGCCATATACGCTGGTAGTGCGCCAGGCGCTGGATAAGATGCGCCTGGGTGATGCCATGGGCGCCATTCTGGGGGCAAGGCGGGCTTCCGGTGTGAATTATGTGTTGGGAGATACCCTGGAGGTAGTGGACATCGAGACCAGCGCCGAACAGAGCGCGGTGGTCTACGCGAGCGAAGATTACCTGTTTCACACCAACCACTACCTATCCCCATACTTGAAGAGCTTGAAAATCGAGCAATGGCCGGCGGCGCCAGAACTGCTTGGAGAAAGCCATGTGAGATACATGCGCATGGGTCGGCAACTGCGCGATGCGGCCCGACATGGCAAGGTGACTTCGAGAGACCTGCTGGGGATGGCGAGCGATCACAGCAACTATCCCTACTCAATCTGCAATCACATCTTTGAAGAGAAGCAAGGTCAAAACCTGGGGTCGGTCAACACCGTCGCCACCGTCATATACAAACCGGCTACCGGCGATGTGCTGGTTACAAATGGCAACCCTTGCCGCAGTCCGGCAGAACACCTAACTGTGGAGCCGCGCTCATGATTTCGTTCGACGGCGATTGGCAACTTGAGCTCGACCCATACAGCGTCGGGCGTACGGAACGCTGGTTCGTGCGGGGTCCGAGCGCGGCAGCAAGGCTCGCCTCTGTGCCGGGCATCATCCAGGAGGTCTTTCCGACGTACCACGGAGCTGCCTGGTACTGGAAGCATTTTGTGGCGCCGATCCTCGGCCCATCGGAGCACGCGCTTCTGCGCTTCGCCAACGTGGACTACGCAGCCGAGGTATGGCTCAACGGCGCGCCAATAGGTACGCACGAGGGCTGCGAGGTGCCTTTCACGCTGGATGCTACGTCGGCGCTGCGTCAAGGCACGGGCAATTTGCTGACAGTTCGCGTCCTCAATCCCACCAACGAGCCGATCGACGGGATCGCTCTGGCGGAGACGCCGCACCGTAACAAGATCGTGCCGTACAAGATTGGCTGGGGGATCAACTATGGAGGCATCATGGGCAGCGTAGCGCTGCTCACGGCGCCAGCAGTGCGCATCACCGATGTCTTCGTCCGCCCAGACTCGGATAATGGCCAGGTGCGAATCTCCATCACCATCTGGAATGGGACGGGGGGCTGCGTCCTTGGCTCAGTGAGATCCAGCATCGAGCCCGCTAGCGGCGGGTCCGTTCTGGCATCGACCACTCAGGCCATCGAGCTCGAGCCGGGAGAAACGCATCTTACAGCGGAGTTGCGCGTGCCGGCCCCGCGCCTGTGGGATACTTGCGACCCTTACCTCTACCTGGTGCGCGCTACGCTGGACGCCTCCGGCGGTGGCGACGCGCGCTTCTCACACGAGTTCACAGTGCGCTGCGGATTTCGTGACTTTCGCGTCGTAGACGGATACTTCCGGCTGAACGGGCGCCGCCTGTTCCTCCGCTGCTCCCACACTGGCAACGACTTTCCGATCGGCATTCACATGACGCGCGATCGGGACATGGCGCGCCGTGATCTTCTTTGGGCCAAGGCCGCTGGATTCGATGCTATTCGTTTCATCGCTGGCCTGGCCTTCGAAGAGCAGCTAGACTTCTGCGACGAAATCGGTCTGATGGTCTACGAGGAGTCGTCTGCCAGTTGGCTGCTGGGTGATTCACCGCGCATGGCCGAGCACTTCGATCGCTCCCTCACAGGCATGATCCGCCGCGATCGCAACCACCCTAGCGTGGTCATCTGGGGTCTGCTCAATGAGACCCAGGATGGGCCGGTTTTCCGCCATGCTGTGACGACCCTGCCACTGCTTCGTTCTTTGGATGATACGCGGCTAGTGTTGCTGAGCAGCGGGCGAATGGACTGTCAGTTCGATACCGGCTCAGTGAGCAATCCGGGGTCGAAGGTCTGGGAACATATGTGGGGCGGTGAAGGGCCTGGCGAACTACCTTCCAAAGTACTGCGCGAACCACACACTTTTGGTGACTATCCGGGCGGTTACTTCGACCGAGTGGGTGACGCCCACATGTACCCTTCAACGCCTCATTCGCCGGCCACCATCGAATTTCTGCGCACCCTGGGCTCCGATACACGCCCGGTGTTCCTATCAGAATACGGCATAGCGTCGATGCCCAACGCTATCCGAGTGACCCGCCTCTTCGAACAAGCTAGCGCCGCATCTGACCTGATTGATGCAGCCCTCTATCGGTCGTGGGCCGAGCGATTCATCTCCGACTGGGAGCGCTATGACATGGGGGCGGTAGCAGCCTTTCCTGACGACATCCTGCAGCAGGCGCAGGCCGTTCACGCAGCACAGCGTCTTCTCGGGCTTAATGCTATTCGCTCCAATGCCAAGATCTGCGGCTACAACCTGACGGGCACTGTCGACCAAGGCATGACGGCTGAGGGGCTTTGGACAACATGGCGGGAGGCAAAACCGGGGGTAATGGACGCCTTGCTGGACGGGTTGGCGCCACTACGTTGGTGTCTCTTTGCCGAGCCGCTTCATGGGTATCGTGGCCGTCAGTTCAAGCTAGGCGTTGTGCTGGCCAATGATGGAGTGCTCGGACCAGGAGACTATCCTGTGCGAGCTCGGGTCTTTGGCCCGGCTGGCCTCGCTTGGGAACGGGCCGTGACTCTATCAATCGCGGCTGTCGGCGCAGGCTGCGAACCGCCCCTCGCCCAACTTGTGCTCTCCGAAGACATATGTGTGAATGGCCCGGCCGGCAAGTACGAACTGGTCGTCACCATGGAGCGCGGTGGGGCGCCCGTGGGCGGACGCGTTGCCTTCTTTCTAGGTGACCCGGAAGCTCTGCCGAAGGTTCAAACCAGGGTGACCCTCTGGGAGAACGACGACCGCTTAAGCCAATGGCTGACCAGTCATGGCATCGGATGGCGCACGTTGGCGGTAGGAGACCACAGCTCAATAGGGCGCGAGGTTATTCTGATAGGCAACCTGTCACAGTCGTCTCATGCTGTAGCGTCCTGGCGCGAATTGGCACGGCGCATGGCGCGGGGAGGGACGGCTATCTTCGTCTCTCCGGATGCTTTCCGGCAAGGGGAGGATCGCGTTGCCTGGTTGCCTCTGAGCAATAAAGGCACATGTAACACTTTCTACAACAGCATCTATCACCGCGAGGATGTGGCCAAGGCACATCCGATCTTTGCAGGACTGCCAGCGGGGGGCTTGATGGACTGGAGCTTCTATCGGGATATCATCCCTCAGGTGCTCTTTCAGGGACAGGATACGCCGGGAGAAGTAATCGCGGCCGGGTTTGCGTTGGGATACACGTGCCCTGGCGGATACACGTCCGGGATCGTTCTGGCTCTCTACCCGTTCGGTGCAGGACGGTTCATGATCAGCGCGCTCCGCCTTCTGGAGAGTGTCGGAGACAATCCCGTCGCCGACCGGCTGCTGCTGAACATGATCAACTACGCGGTCGCAGGAGTGGATGCTCCGTCCGCTCCGCTGCCCAAGGATTTCGATCACCGACTGGCAGCAATCGGGTACGGAGATTCATCCTAACGACGGAATCCGCACGCTGTCCTTATCTGGACTACTCAGGTAACATTTCCACGGTACATCGCTGGCTGGATCACTTTGGAGCCGACGGGCTGGCTGGCTTGGCCACCGTGTGGAGCGATGGCCAGCCATCGGCTTGGGACGAGAACTACGAATGGTTGCTGGTCGAGACTGTACGCCATGATCCGCCTGGGCGACACTGCCGGGTGTATCATCACCCGACCAATGACACGATGCCATCGGCATTTTGTCCTGAATTGCCCTGTTGCCAGACCACCAGATCAAATTCCACTGTGCGTGCTACGGTTCGCTCCTGCATGGCGAACTGCAGGCGCTTCTCATTCCGCCGATACACACGCGCATCATGTGGACTGCGTACCAGCCGGTGCAGATGCAGCCCGTGGTAGCGATAGCCGGGCGGCAGCGTGAAGTAATGGTACGTCTGCCGGTCAGCAAAGATGCTGGGCCACTCGAATGGATACTCCCCCTGCCACGGGCAGATCGCCGGAAACACCGCCGCCCGGCTGAAGACGTCCGCCAGTTCCCACAGCCGTCCCTCCGCGTCTGCATCCAGGGAGCACAGCGTCGTGAAGCCCAACACCCGCGGCCCTGGTAACGTTTGCGCTTGGAGCCAGCGCAAGGTAGTCACGTTGTACAGCTCGTCGCCGTCCACCTGGAATGCCAGCGGATACCCCAGTTCGGCCACCCGGTGGCCCAGGGCATGACGCGCTTGGCCCAAGGTCTGTGGATGCAATTCCCCAAACTCGATCAACTCGACGCCTGGCACGGCCGCGGCCAAAGCGCACGTCTGATCGGTTGAGCCGGTGTCGCCCACGATCACCGTGCCGAATACGTGTGCCAGGGGCCGAAGGACGGCTTCAATCCAGTACGCTTCGTTGCGCACCAGGACAATCGGCAACGCGTTGAAGTGCATCTTCTCTTGCTCCCTGCAGATTCGCATCAACCTGGGTCAGGACGTGCTCCAGGCGTGCCACCACTCCTCGCACGACCGCATACTGAGCGGCGCTGAGTTTGAGCGGCTGGTGTGTCTTGAGCACATCTTCAGCTCTCAATGTCTTTACTCCCATTGCTCATCGCTCCGGCCAGAGTCAAAATCGCGCGAATAGCCTCACGGTTCTGCGCCTTCAGCCCGCGCTCCATATCGGTCATCCGTTGCCCCAGCTTTTCTACGGCGGCCTGCACCTCGTCCAGCCGCACGAATAAGCGCTCTACCGTCCGTCGCATGGCCTGACGTCCGGTTTCCGACGCGCGATTCTTTTGGAAACAAGCCCGGTCCTGTTCCTGCTCCAACCGGCTGAGAGCATAATCGTAGGCGCGCTCGGGGTCGTTGTGACGCAGCAAGTGTTTGTAGAATTCTCCCGCGAAGACACGGACACTCTCGTTGCTCAAGTCTGCACCGCGCGTGGAAAACACCCATTCAACGCCAGCGTCGGCTATTTGCTTGGCGTAGTCGGCGCTGTGACAGGCCATCAGCAAAACGATACCGACCTGATGTTGTGACAGCAGATCGGCAAAGTATTGGCCCGACACGAAGCGTTGGCCGTCGTGTTCAGCGCTGAGCATGAAGCCGTCTTCGGTGCCGTGAGCTGCGCAATGCACGATGTCATAGTCGTAGTTCAACAGCTCATCGCTGATGTCTTCGCTGCCGAAGTCACCCACCAGGGCGACCGCGCGCATCTTCACCAACTTCGACAGGCGATCTAGCTCTGATCCCGCCCCCATATGATTCAGGTCGTCCAACCCTTTCGCATTGGGTGCGAGAACGAGAATCCGGTACAGCGCAGCCTCGGATTGTTCACCGATCTGGATACGCACACACCACCTCGTAAGTTCTGGCTAAACAGCGATTCAGCAATCCCTGCAATCGTCGGGTTCATCCCGTGATCCTTGTGCTATAATGCTGGCAGAGGATCAGATCGTGCATCTTTCAGGAGGAGAGACCGTATGTCACTCCAACTTGTGGCTGGACTAGGCTTAGTCTTGATCCTTCTGGCCTGCGGTAAGGCTGCCATCCTGCACCTGGTGCGCTCGGACATCAGCTCCGGCCGTTGCCTATTGCTCACGCTGGCTGCCGACGTGCTCAGTGTCGGCGTTTTTGTGCCTCTGACTCTGGTCAGTCCCCTCAGCGGTCCCCAGTTATGGCTCAGCCGTCTGTTATGCCTGGTCGTGATAGCCGGCCATGAGGTTCTGGCGCCCCTGTTGTTGTTTGGCAGCGTCAATCTGCTCGTGACCGGTCTCCTGTTGATGCTCCTGCGCCGTGATCGGCTGTCACGGAGCTGGTTGGCTGCAGCGCTCGCCGATGGCGGCATGACCGCCATCCTGGCGGTGCTCGTCGTTCTCCTGTTGGCGCCTCCGCCTTTTCTGTATGTCCTGCAAACGCCGAGAGATCCGCTTGCGAGAAGGGTGAGCGTTTGTTCCCCACCGGTTCCATCGTTGGCCCAACTGGCGGTGAACAGCCCGCCAGTTACGCCTACCAGGGGCTTCCTACCGATTGTTACAGCTCCATCTCCGACTCCTGTTCCCGTTCAGCAAGCCCTGGCTTATCTGCAAAAGCAATACGACCCACAGGTCGGGTTACTGCGCGAGTCGCCAACCACCGCGCCGCACAAGTACTGGTTGGTCACCGATAACCTGGTGGCCTTGTACGCCCTGCGTACCACCGGGGGCTCCACCCTGACCGACGAGATTGCCGCGACCCTCAAGCATTACAACAGCCCAACCCACGGCCTGATCGAAATCTTGGGCGGTCAAACGATGTCCTGGCCACCATACGTCGAAACCCAGCAGCAAGTCGCCACGGTCGGCTCGGCCGAAGTGTGGCTCGAAACCCGGACTGCCGGCGCTCAGTACCAGGACTGGGCCGAGTATGCCGATTTGACCCTGTATGGGGCGCTTAACGCCCGAAATCGTGGGCAGTTCACCGAAGCCCGTCATATATACCAGGATGCCATGCGGCTGTTCGATGGTGTCGGTTTCGCTGATCGAGCATTTCGTGCCGATGGCGTCTACGCCACCTACAAGCTGGCCCTGGCGATCTATGTGGCGCAGGCCAGCGGCGAGCCAGTTGATGCGCGTCTGTGGTCTGCGCTGCTTACCAAGCAGGCATCAACAAGCGCTCCCGCAGCCTACGTCGGCGGCTTCTACACGCTGTACGACCGCCAGGGGCAACCGCTGAACGATCCTAACACGGAGACCACGGCTTACGCACTGCTGGCGCTCAGCCGGGGCGCGCCTGTGACGTCGATAGTTCCAGCGCCAATCAGAACACCGTTCCCCACGCCAGCGCCAGTGTCCACTCGGCCGGCTCCTACAGCCACGCGCGTTCCCACTGAGTTTTCGTCCGCCATTCAGCGCGGTGTGGCCTTTCTCAAGAGCCAGTACAACCCTGATTTGGGCCTTCTGCAGGAATCACCGGATATTGGGCAACACAATTACTACCTGACCAACGATAACGTGCTGGCCGCCTACACGCTGGAAACCCTTGGCGTCGAACCGGAACTGGCAGTTACGCTGCATGCCAACCTGAAGCGCTACGGTTACGACCGAAACGGTTTTGTCGAGACCGTTTGGGGGGTGCCGGTAACGTGGCCGCCCTATCATCACTCGGACAAGCTTGTGACCCAGATCGGCGAAAACCGTATCCTCCAGGAAGCGCATGACGGGCCGGGCTACTTCTATGACTGGTCCGCTTTCTCGAACCTGGCCTTCATGGCCGCGCTCAACGAGTACAACCTGGGCTATCGCGAGAGCGCTCGCCGCCTATACGAGATCGAAATGAGCAAGTTTGACGGCGTGGGTTGGCGCGATCTCGCCTATGACCGCCGAGGTGGGGTCTACGAGACGCTGGGCGTCGCCTATTCCCTGCTGGCTGCTGCCAGGATCGGCGCGCCACTCGATGAGCGTGTCCTGCAGGCGCTGTTAGAACAGCAGGACCCCCGATCCGGCGGTTTTCACACGCACTACCAGGCCGACTTGCCCCGCCAGGCTGACCCGAATGTCGAAACAACCTGCATCGCCCTTCTGGCGCTTCACGCCTGGTCGCGTTAGACGGTTCTATCAGGCGCACTTCAAGCTATTTCACCCATATAGAAGTCATCGCCGTACAAATCAGCCGTGGTTACTTCAAACGCGCGGAACATCATATCAGCGCTGCGGGCGTTCAAGGGCGCCGTCCAGACCGCATCTTGCAGTGTCCAATCGACGTAGGAATCAACCAGCCACATCCACTCCTCGGAGATCCAGTTCTGGCCATTGTCGTCACTGAACCAGCGTAAAGCCAAAATCGTTTTCTGGCTGCCCATACCCTTGACATAAACGCGATGCCGATATTGTTTGCCTCCTGTGACCGGAACGACTTCGCAGCGCCAATCACTCATCTCGTTGACTGGATTTAGCCGCAATGCCCGCTCATCAGCATGCCCTTGCGTAGCCCAGGCTACCCCGTCAAGCGTGTGAAACCAGTTGGCCGGCCAGCCTGGGTCGCCTTCAACGGCTGCGGATGGATTGGCCACCAGGTTGGGCGCTTCCAGCACTGTCACCACGCTCCCCATCAGCTTCTGCGTCATGGCCTTACTCCACGTAGTAGACGATCACGCCCGATACCTGCACCGCCGCAGATAGGTTCAGCACCAGCGCCGTCGTCTGGCTGGTCTCCAGCCAGTGTTGCCCGGATTGAGCGGGTGGCAACACGAAGCCGTTGCCCTTTGCTCCCATCGGCAGCGCTCCGGTCAAGTCGGCGCCGCCCGCTCCATTGGTGAACTTCACGTTCACATCGGCAGCCGCCATCAGGAGGCACGCCAGCACCTTGATGGCCTGCCCCTGCGCAGCGGCCACCACCACGTTGTTGCCGCTGCTGGCGGCACTGATGGCTGCCCGTCGCACATCAATCCCCTGCATGTCATCCTCCTCTAGTATCCGGGCGATGGTGATCCAGCGCCCCACAGGCCATCGTCCTGCGCCTGCCAGCTCTTGCCATCAGGCGCGCCGCCGACCAGCGTGGCTTGCACTTCCGTGCCGTCCGCGTCGTACAACCTGATCGGCACGTCGAGTGTGAACCCATTGCAGCCTTGGGATCCCGTCCGAAACTGATCTGCCCACACCACCAGCTTGTTCAAAACGACCGTGGAGGGGCCAAATCCGAAGCTGCATGCCCCGTGCTGCAAGTACCACCCGCTCACCACCCAACCGTACGGGAAATACAGTTCAACAAAGTCGTCGTTTTCGCCGCAGCCGTTCCTTGCTCGTAGAACACTTCGTCAATCGCAGGCACGGGGCGCCCGAAGTAAATCATCTCGTTCGTAAAGACTAACTGACCCCACCCGCTGTCGAAGGCCGTCTCGCTCCAGTCCGCGCCATTCGCCGTCCAACGTACGATCTCATCTTCCGTCGCATCAGCGTCTACGTCGTACGCGCCATAGCTGATGCGGAACACGCTGCCGGGCACAGGGTTCCCGATGCTCGTCAACGGAATGCGCACCTCGACGCCGTAATAGAAGTTTGGCACGTAGGCGTGCCAGCTCTCCCAGCCCACCGGCAACGTGCCGGTCAGCAGGTTGGCCGCCGCCCCGTGCGCATCGGCCGGCACAGGCACGTGCAAATCGTACACCGTGCCGCCCCCGTCAGCCTGCGTCGTTAAGCTCACGAAGGCAGTGTCCCCCGTAGTCAGCCGGTCGTCGTTTACACGCAGCGCGAGTCACAGGTCGGTGTTCGTCCAGCCCACCCATAGGGCTACTGATAGATCTTGGGGCGTCAACCGGGGCCGCGTGTACCAGTCAGCTTTGCGGGCATACGCCAGGGTAGCTTGATGCATGCTGTCCAGCCACTCATAGATCCGACCATCTTCATCCGGGGAGCGATTCATACGCCACACTGTCTGCTGACGGTCGGGAATCGCGGTGGGCGTCCGGGTGACGGTTGGGGTCGGCGTGCGTGTCGGTGTCACGGCAGGTGTTGCAGTCGGCGTGACCGTCGTGGTCTGTACACTCGTCGGCGTGAAGGTCGGAGGAACGTCGCCCAGTGCTACGCTGAGGGATTCTTGCGTCCGACTGGCGCTGGTGTAACCGACCGCGTTGCCGCCGGAGCGTTTGAGCACGGTGCTGCGATAGCTCGTGTCGGTCACGGCTACGGAGTTGTACTGCAAAATCGTGTGCCCCGCCGCGTTCAAGTATTGCCACGCGCCGCCAGCAGCCAGGCCCCACAAGGCCACTTCAGCATTCGTCGTCCAGCCGGCTACGGTGTAGCTGTTGCCGGTATCGTTGCGTACCAGGTAGAGGCGATCAGACTTGCCGGGCACATCCAGCCGGTAGGCCGTCTGCCCGCCCAGCGTCGTCTGGATCACCGCTGGCACGCCAGCGCCGGAATTGGCCAGCATCAAGGTGGCGAAACGCGTCGCCACCGCGCTTTTCTCGGTCCGGGCCAACCAGCTTGTGCCCTGGTCGGCACTGGCGTAGGCCGTCACCGTGAACGTGCCATTTTCACCCGGCAGCCATAGCCGCAGGTGCTCGCTGCCGTCCGCCAGGTCGAGAGGCGCCGCCAGGCTCCCGTCCCCGCTGTAGCTGATTTCCTGGCGAAAATGCCAGTCCAGCGCGTACGTGTGCGTCGCAGCGTCGATCTGCACCCGGTCATAGATGACCACGGCCGGCGCATCCTGCCAGAAGTTGGCGACCAGCACCGCGCGTTCGCCGGTCACGGCCGGTGTCATGTCTTCCTTCGGCTGCGGCTCCCGGCCGTAGTCGCTTTGGTCGATGTACCCGTAGCGTAGATCGGCCAGGGCCGCGGTCGAGCCGGCATCCCAGGCCAGGTTGTCTACGCTCGTGTACATGACGGAGTTGTCGCTCGCATCGCTACTGCCATTGCCGTCGATGTCATGCTCAGGATAGCAGCGCTGGTCGATCACCAGCCCGGAGTGCTCACAGAGCGCGCCGTGATCGGGGTCGCCGTAGGCGTGAAACCGTTGATCGGTGATGAACCGCTTGTTGCGCCATGCCACGGATACCTGACCGGGATCGTAGTGCTGGTGGTTTGACATGTTATACTTGGCGCGCAGCATGACCACGAGGCTATCAGGATCGACTGCTTGCCAGGCCGTGCGCGCCATGACCATGCCGCCCGGTGATGACCCGTCGCCGTTATCAGGCAGCCACTTCGTCAGCGGGTAGCTGGCCCAGGACGGCGCGGAGGCTTGTTCCGGCACCCAGTTCGCCAGTAGCATCGTGCGGGCCATCAGATCATCGTTGCCAACGGTTGGATCAGGATGCAGGTAATTCCACCAGGCGCGCCGGTCGGCAGTATTCGCGCTGTACAGATAGGCCGATGCGCTGATGATCTGACCATGTCCAAAGGCAGGGGGTTCGATCCACAATCCCATAGTACGCTAATTGCGGGTTTTGAGTTGGGCCCCCCCTTGCTTCCGGGGCATCGTCCGGCGATAATGTGCCCAATCCAACCTGGAGGTATCCCATATGAAAGGCCTAACCGATTACCTGACTGAAC
>Ga0172369_10004496_pt1 | contig 17667 bp, 12 predicted proteins | sample LakKiv25m_FD_114539 | JGI IMG/M metagenome (GOLD analysis project Ga0172369, IMG submission 114539) | Freshwater microbial communities from Kabuno Bay, South-Kivu, Congo - kab_022012_11.25m | ecosystem: Environmental > Aquatic > Freshwater > Lake | place: Democratic Republic of the Congo...
AAAACAGCAGGCCTGAGTCTTAACGAGGCGGTTATTGATGCTGCAACCAGACGATTACGTCCAATCCTGATGACCAGCCTTGCCACCGCTTTGGGCGCTCTTCCCATTGCTATGGCACTTGGTGCAGCATCCCGCAGCCGTGTACCAATGGGAATCACCATTATTGGAGGATTAATCTTTTCACTTGTTCTTACATTGTATGTTATTCCGGCTTTGTATACCTATCTCTCACGATCAAAAAAATGAAAAAGGTATCGCCATTTCGCCATTTCGCGATTTTACTATTATTTATTCCTATGTTTTCCCTTGCACAGGAACCTATGACATTGCAAAAAGCATTGCTGATCGGTTTGGATAAAAATTATTCCATCATTCTTCAGAAAAACCAGGCGCAAATTGCTAAAAATGATAACACGTTGGGAAATGCCGGGTTCCTTCCTTCAATTGATTTAAGTGCTACTCAAAACAACAACATCAGTACAGCCCATCAGGAACAATTCAGCGGACAGACAAAAGATGTTACCAATGCAAAAAACAGCACCCTGAACGTGGGTGTCCAGCTGAATTGGACCCTTTTTGACGGACTTAATATGTTTGTCAGTAAAAAAATGCTCCGAGTTTTGGAAGATCTTGGAGAAAACGGAACCAGGATTATTGTTGAAGGAACAGTTGCAGATATAACCGTGACCTTTTATGGGATCATTCAGTTAGTCAAACTCGTTCGTGTCGCACAAGAAGCGGTGGATCTGTCGGTGCAACGCAAGCACATTGCCGAGGCAAAGCTTTCTCTTGGAGCTGGTTCCCAGCTTATGCTTTTGCAATCGACTGTCGACCTGAATGCCGACAGTACACGTTTAATTCAACAGGTGGTTCTGCTTGCCAATACAAAAGCGGATTTTAACCGCTTACTTGTACGTGACGTAAATACGGATTTCATTATTACCGATTCAATACATAGCAATAAAACCTTGAATTATGATACCCTGATTGCGAATGCGTTAAGGCAGAATTCTCAACTGCTTGCGGCACGCCTTAACCAGCATCTGGCGCGGCTGGGAGTCAGGCAGGTTCAGTCTGACCGTTATCCCTCCCTGGGTTTTACGGCAGGCTATAGTTACAATACCCTGAATTCACAGACTGGGTTTCTTCAATACAATCAGAGTTACGGATTTTCTTACGGGTTCAATCTAACTTATACCTTATTCAATGGTTTTAATATCAACCGGACGATAAAAGACGCCAAAGTTCTGATGAATTCGGGTGATATTGAAGTTCAAGATGCCGAACAGGAAATACGTACGGAGTTGTTAAAGTTAAATAACCAGTACCTGTCAAGTCTGGCGGTTGTAAAAATGCAACTTACAAACGTGGAGGTCGCCCGCGAAAACGTAAATGTGGCATTTGAAAAGTATAAATTAGGGAGTCTTAATGATGTAGAACTCAGAGAAATACAGCAAAAGCAGATTGATGCCGAATATCAGCTGATCCTTTCCCAGTTTGAAGCAAAAAAATCAGAAATTGAACTTGTCCGTTTAAGCGGTGAATTACTCAGGATTACTTCAGGAATCTAAAAATATGATTAATCGCATATTATCCCACCTGCACAAAGAACGGGAAGATAAGAATCGTTGAGTAGTATAGATTCTTTATCAGATTGGGCGAAATAATAATATTCTTTTGATGCTATGGAAATTATACAGATCATATCGGCCCCGGTCGATTTTGCATAGTTAAGAATCTGCTTGGAATATCCAATGGAATAAACATTCTGATCTTCCTTTACCCTTGTCAGCTTAATTCCCTTCTTTTCAAACTTCTTTGCTGTCTTTTCAATATTTTTCATCATTTGTTCCGGCCATTCATATCCTGGTTTATATACAGAATATAGAAATACTTCTGCCTGATCCATAGCGGCAAATAAAAGTGTTGCTTCCAGGGCACAATTAAAAGACTTATGACTGCTGACCGGTAAAACTATTTTTTCAAATACCGAAATCATTTCAGATTGTTCCTGGATAACAAGGGTTGGGATCGCAATCCTGGATACCAATTTCAGAATATCGGCTCCGAATATCTTTTGCCGGAAGCCTCTAATTCCATGTGTGGCGACTACAACAAGGCTATAATCACCTTCAGAAGCCTCGAAAGGAATAACATCGAAGATATTTCCATACTTGATCAGCACCTTACAAGTTACTTCTGCTTCTTCCCAGATCTGTACTGCCATTTTTTTAAGTATTACTTCAGCATCTTCAGGAATGGATCTATGGCTTTCCTGTACATGGAATAATACGAGGCTGAAACCTGTCTTTTTTGCGATGACAGTCGCTTGTCTGATAGCATGATCACCCGCTTCCGTCAAATCGGTGGGAACAAGAATTTTCTTTTTCATCGTTAAGATAATTTTTCACTTGGCTTTTTACTACGTTTCCTTGCGTTTTCGTTAAGGATTATTTTACGCAGCCGGATAGATTTTGGTGTCACTTCCACAAATTCGTCACCCTGAATATATTCCATGGCCTCCTCCAGTGAGAATTTAACCGCCGGGACGATGAAGGCTTTATCATCAGAACCTGATGCGCGGATGTTGGTGAGCTTTTTGGTTTTTATTACATTGATGACAATGTCATTCCCTCTTGCGTTTTCCCCGATCACCTGCCCGGCATATATTTCGTCATTTGGTTCAATAAAGAATCTTCCCCTGTTCTGCAGCTTGTCAATTGAGTAAGTAATGGCTGTTCCTGTTTCCATGGCGATGAGTGTGCCATTATTACGACCGGGCAATTCACCTTTCCAGGGTTCAAAAGCTTTAAAATGATGTCCGATAATCGCTTCTCCTTCTGTTGCAGTAAGAATTGGATTTCTTACCCCGATCAGGCCACGGGCGGGAATGTTAAATTCCAGGATCAGCCGGTCCCGTTTTGTCTCAATATTTGCAATTTCACCTTTTCTCTTACTGACTATCTCAATGACTTTCCCTGAAAAGGCCTCGGGAACCTGAATTCGTAAAATTTCGATTGGCTCTTGCAGTGTACCGTCAATTTCCTTGGTAACAACTTTAGGTTGTCCAAGCTGGAATTCATAACCTTCCCGTCGCATTGTTTCAACAAGGATCGCCAGGTGCAAAATCCCCCTTCCATAAACAATAAAAGTATCGGGTGAAGGAGTTTCTTCTACCCGCAATGCCAGGTTCTTCTCTGTCTCCAGGAATAACCGCTCACGGATATGCCGTGAAGTCACGTAAGTGCCATCCCTGCCCGCAAAAGGAGAATTATTAATGGTAAATAACATGCTCATTGTAGGCTCATCGACAATGATCCGGGAAAGTCCTTCCGGATTTTCGGCGTCGGAAAGGGTATCGCCTATATCAAAATTTTCAGGTCCCAGGACGGCACAGATTTCACCTGCTTTAACTTCATACTTAACTTTTTCTTTCCCGATGCCCTCGAAAAGATAAAGCTCTTTAACAACCGACTTAAGAATGGTTCCGTCATTTTTAACCAGGGAAACATGCATTCCGGCTTTGATCGATCCGCGGGTGATACGTCCGACGGCAATCCGTCCCACATACGATGAATAATCGAGAGAACTGATCTGCAGTTGTAAAGTCCCCGGCATCCGAACAGGCGGAGGAATATGGGTAATGATAATATCAAGGAGATAGCTTATATCCTTCCCCGGATTTTTCCAATCCTCCGACATCCATCCTTGTTTGGAAGATCCATAAACTGTGGGGAAATTCAATTGATCTTCGGTAGCATCCAGACTGAACATCAACTCAAAAACCGCTTCATGTGCTTCCTCGGGCATGCAGTTTGATTTGTCTACCTTGTTGATGACAACGATAGGTTTCTTTCCAAGTTCCAGCGCTTTTTGAAGGACAAAACGGGTCTGGGGCATCGGTCCTTCAAACGCATCCACAACCAGAAGAACTCCATCGGCCATATTCAGGACCCTTTCCACCTCTCCACCGAAATCTGCATGCCCTGGTGTGTCTATAATGTTAATTTTTATCCCCTTATACCTTACCGATACATTCTTCGATAAAATCGTAATCCCTCTTTCCCTTTCAAGATCGTTGGAATCAAGGATCAAATCCCCCATCTGCTGGTTCTTGCGAAATAAATTGACCTGGTGTAATATTCTGTCGACCAGTGTGGTTTTTCCATGATCAACATGTGCAATTATGGCTATATTTCTGATTTCCTGCATGATGTTTGATTCTTCGGCATCCGCTGTTAACATCCGGTTTCTGATCTCGGAGTGAAATGCCGGGTAACATTAGGGCGACTTTCTGATTTGTAAAAGAGTTTGCAAATGTATGGAAAAAATTAATGTAAAATATTGTTTATCAAGATGAATTCGCCTGTTTATAACTTCCTTCCCTTGGTTTCAGGAAAGGTCCAGATCCAGGCGCCTGTGAGTAAAGCAAATAAGGCGGCAAGGGCGATACCCCCGGACATGCCAAACCTTAAGGCAATGATGGAAATAACGACCGGAGTAAAAAACTGGACACCGCGGGCAAGATTAAATGCAGAACCCATCGCTGTGTTCCGTACAGAAGTCGGGAAGAGCTCTGAAAATAAAGAGCCGAAACCACCGAACATCCCGGTTCCAAATCCTACAATAAACATGAAGGCTAGGATGACCGGGGGAAATATCACAATATGGTTCCAGAAAATGGTCACCATTATTAGTCCCAGCGCCATAATGACCGAATAAATGCTGTAGGCAGGCCTCCTTCCAAGGCGGTCCGCTATTAATCCAAAAAAAAGGTATCCCAGGAATCCCCCGGTCTGCGTGACTAAAATCCACAATGCAGATTTGGTCAAGGTAAGATTTCGTTCTGTATGAAGATATCCGGGCATCCAGGAATAGGTAAGCCAATAGGCAGACATGTCAAATATAGCCAACACCAATCCGAGGATGAAGTGTTTCCGGTTTCCAGGTAAAAAAAGCTTTAGGAACTGTTGCAGGCTTCTTATTCCATTTTCGCGGATCGTTCCGGGTCCGGAATTTGCATTTTCTTTCCGGAGAAGCCAGAGATCTGATTCCGGGAGTTGCTTACGAATATAAAGGACCAGCAGCGCAGGAAGCACGGATACAAAGAAACATGCCCTCCACCCGATGACAGGGGCAAGAAGACCGCCTACCAACGCGGCAAGGGCAATTCCCAATGGTGCACCCGTTTGCATGAAGGCACAGTAACGCCCCCGAACTTTGGCAGGGAATGTTTCGCCGATATATGTTTGTCCGGTACCCCATTCTCCACCGACACCCAGCCCGGTCATGACCCTGAAAATCATCAGTAGCCAGAAGCTACCTGCCAAACCCGATAAAAAAGCGCCAATAGAATAGGTCAGAATAGTCCATTGTAAAACCGGTTTTCGTCCGAAACGGTCCGCAAGTATTCCGAAGATAACCCCTCCTATAGCTGTTGCTGCCAGTGTGGTTCCAAGCACATATGACATTTGCAGGTTGCTGAAATGATACTCCCTTGCAATGGGAATCAGCAAAAAAGTGAACAGGATAAGGTCATAGAAATCAAAGACCCATCCCGCCCAGCTCATCAAGAGAATTCGGTAGTGACGGGAAGTCAATTGATCGTATTCGTTGAGGAGTTTAGGTCGTATATCGGATTGTGAAGGTGCAGACAGACCAGTCATTGCGTTTCAGTATTTGGTAAACGTTCCACTCTATGAAACAAAATTAGAATTTTCGAGAAACTGGAAAGGGATAATAGAAAGAAAGAATAAGCGCAAGTCAAATTACAGACTGATTAGAGTAAGGTTTTGTTTAAACTTTTCTCCGGAAATTTTAAGAATATACGTGCCTGACGGAAATCCTGACAGGTCAATTGTTTGGGACTGAGCTCCCTGGTCAAAAATGATGTGTTTGTTGAAAAGGAACTGTCCTGATGGAGTGAAGAGGACAATATCAGCATATATTTTCTTCTGAGAAATCACATTTAACATGAATAATCCGGTGGATGAAGGATTTGGGATTATCTTAATTTCGATGATTGGGATGTCTGACTTTTCAGAGATACCATTAACAGGTTCCAGCCGGAAGTTTCCTTTTCCGGTGACCTGGAGCAAATTCAGTTTGTTCCCGGGATCCCAGGTCACGGCAGAGATGTTTCCCTGGACTACCTGAAGTGGAATTTTGCTAAAGATGGCAACTATGCCAGCACCTGAGCAATAACCTTCCAGAAATCCGGGTTTCAATTCTTTCCAACCAATTACCAAGGAATGATTGGCAGCAATAAGGATTTGAGAACCTGCCAGCAAACTATCTCCATCCCTGAGAAAGACAATCCGGGCGCGGTTATCCTGGTCAAAAGAAATAAGGTTCACCTTCCCGTTGCCTGAAACTGTTGTATTCAGACTGCTTTGAGAAGCAGTGATTTGTTTCATTCCAGTAGCCGACTGAGAGAAAACAATGTCAGTAATTAAATCTTCGTGTATAACCGTGGCATTAAGATCCGTTAAACCGGTAATCGGTGTAAGATCCGGAACCAGTGATTTAAACGGGAATAGTATTGTCTGGAAACTCGTATTGGTAACATTGGCCCGGGTTACAAGCATCTTGCTGTAATGCCGATATGTTTCATAGCCTGAAGCAAGGGAATCAAGTTCGAAACTATAGGAAGAGGCTCCGTTTTCGGCCTGTGTCTGAACCAACAGTTTCACTGAATCGCGGGTATATATCCCACTCAAATGGTCAAAGACAGGATCAAATGCCCCTTCCGGAGAGACAGGAGAACTTCCATTTAATCCATTTCCGTGAAATTGAAAAGTATAATCCTGTGAAGCGGTAGATCTCGGGAGATCGGTAAGAATAAAATACCTGTCATGCAGGAAGATGTTTGACCGGACTACAGATGCGCCAGAATAACTTGTCCGGATCTCCCCATAATCAAATCCGGGAATATGGAAAGTGTTTTCTATATAAGATGTGTTGGACACCGTGTTTACATATTCCCCGTTGGGCGGAAGGGGACCATTCCAATTCACCAACACCAGGTTGTGATTAACTGCTTTGTTCACTATGTCACTTTGGGGTGCGCCGGGATAGCCTGGATCGACTGCCAGGAGTTGTCCGAAGGCCATCAGTTCAAAGGAAGATGCATCCCCCTGGTGATGCGATTTTGCTCCAGTCAGCGATATTCCATGTTTCCCGATAAAGTGCATATAAATAGCGTCGGGCTCCCACGATGACCTGAAAATAAGGCTTCCGGCATCGGGTAACGATTGAAACAGGCTGTCAATATTTACACCCTGAGGTGGATGCGTTGCTATGAACTGGGTGCGGATAAAAGGGCTTGCGTAACTTCGGTTTGGGAATGGGAGATTAAAGGCGGCCTTGCCACAAAGAGAAGTGATGGTGGTTGTGAATCCAATGGGGCAGTCATGAATAGCCGGTAATGAACCGTCGGGCAGCCGCAGACGGTTAATCCAATCATAAAGCCTGTCATAGCGTGGATCATACCATGGATTGCGCACCTGGCGTGGAAGTTGGTCAAAAATTACTGGTATCATTTCGTCGGGCAGGAAATTCCATAACGCCCGGATGAAGGGGAATGCATTCTGGAATGAATAATCAAAATACCCGGGTCCCTCGGCGTACCCGGCGATCCGATCGGGTTCAGAGACCCTTGGGTAGAGACCATTTTCGATCCACAACGTATTGTCAAGGTTCCATAACCCGGCATTGATCCAGTTGAGCGGTTGATAATCGGGATTGGAACTTTCGTAATTATTTAATAGAACGGCCGCCAGTCCGAGCGCCGAGGCAGTCATTATACTGTGGTTGTTTACCTGGAACTGAAAAAAGCGAAGTTGAAAAATATCCACGGTATAAACCGCCATTGCACGATGATACAAGTGGGCCGTGAAGGAGGTTAGCGAATCTCTTGCTTGTTGCAGCGATCCAGCTGAGATTCCCGCTCCACGAAGAAGGTCGTAAGCCACCAGATAGTTTATTAACTCTTTGGAACGATTTTGCCATTCCTGGTAAAAAACCCATCCCTGCTGGAATCCGACGTTGGTGTTCATCTCTTTCAATAATCGGATGCACCTCGCCGTAAGGGAATCCCGTTCCACAGCAGACAGTGTTGTAATTGAGTCCCTCTCCCACTTCCGGTTCATGAGGATACAAAACGCCTCTTCCCGTGCGATTAGTGATCGTGAAAACCGTTCTCCATCTAAGGTGTCACCGGATGGGATGGAACTGTTTGCATTTTCCCAGATCAATCGATATAAATCAAGATTTATTGTCTCATTTAGCGTCAGGCGGATTTCGTCAATTGAGGCACTATCTAATAAAGTGCGAGGGAAGCTCAAATCTGCTCCTTCAGGTTCCCAGCTTCCCTGGCTGAAAATCGTTCCCCGGATCAAAAACAGTATGAATACAATAACACCCCTTTTCATAATGTAACCGGTTGGTAGAAAATCCTGAAAATAAAATGCCATTCTCCCAGTCTCCTTTTCCGTTGCAGTATGGAAAATTCGAATCCATACCGGTCTCCGATTTCTGTGATTCCTGAAATGTCACAATCTTCGGAAAGGATCATTAATACCTGGGTTGATGCTTGACAGAAAGCCGTGAGTTGTTTAAACAACCTTTTAAAAAATTCAAAATTCTTACCACAGAACCATGCCATCTCTGCATAATTCCTTGGATCCTTCGGATAATATGGTGGGGCAATAATGATGAAATCAAATGTCGAAGATGGAATTGCTTCAAACAAATCAGATTCAATAGTAGTTATCTCAACTTTATTCATTTCAGCATTTTCACGAATATTTTGAATGGCTGTCGGATTAATTTCAGAAGCAGTTACTTCAGCACCTTTCAAAGCCGCAAGCACCGAGATAATTCCGGATCCCGCCCCGAGTTCAAGAACAGTCTTACCTGAAAGATCCATCTTCTCGATGTACTCAAGAAATATCTTTGTGCTAAAAATAAAACCAGGAAAAAATACACCCGGCCTGACCCGTACTCTAATGTTTTTAAACCTGTATGACCTGGTTCTGATCAGATATTTCCGGTAAAGCGGTTGAAGAACCGGTGTCAGGAATTTTAAAATTCTTAGACTCATTGTGAATAAAATCCTTCCTTCTCCGGTCGTTGATATCCGAATAGTCGTAAAAGTATTTTTATTTCGTATGGGAAACTGTACCACCCGAGAACATACCGGATAATCCCAGGTATTTTAAGTAACCTTCTTGTAATTTTACTGATTTGAAAGTTCGATACACCAGGATATGCTGCCGTCATCACAGTTTCAAAGTTCCTGATATACCTGATTATCGACGGCTTAAGCCATGGTAACTTGTCTCCCGTGCGTAAGGAAAAATTTTCCCATTCTTTTGTCAGCCAATCATCGAGAGTGGAAGGGAAAGAAAAACCATCTTTTATTACGGTTCTGTAAAGTTCTGAGTTAATACCAGGTACAGGATTGAACAAATAGATAACCACCTCGGTTCCAGGATTCAGGTGTTTCAGTCTCCTGATAAAAGAAATGTCTTCACGAATCTGATTTCTGATTTTTTGCGGATTGCTTTCAGGAAATCCAAGGACAAATGATAACTCAGGAATAATATCAATACATCTGAACCTTCTGATAAGTTCAACCGTATCGTTTACATGGAAGGCAGGCCCTTTATTAATCCTGGAAAGCAATACCTCATTTCCGGTTTCAGCGCCCATAAATACCAGACAGCATCCCGATTCTTTAATCAGTTGTAATTCGTCATCCGAATAATGATTCATCGTATCAATCCTGCCTTCTGCCCACCATCGTATGTTCTGTCCTTTCATTAAACTACTGAATTCGATGGTACGGTTATGGGAGCAAAAGAAATTGCTATCGTGGAATTCGATGGCATCTATATTATAGTTGGTCTTTAAATGAAGAATCTCATTTACTATTTTTCGTGCCGATTTCCCTTTCCATGTTGCGTTATATATGCATGCTACTCCGCAGAAACCGCAAGCATACGGACAACCGATGCTCGAATGAAATGAAAAAGTTCTCTTACCGATAAACGTGTGGGTTATGTATTTTTCAACCGGGTAAAATTTTTCGAGAAATCCGAGAGGAAGGTCAGGAAGAGTATCCTGGTCAGGGATTGGGTCCATTGGATTGACCACCAGCTTACCTTCCGGCATCTTGTAAATAAGATTTCCTATTTCAGGCAATTGACTTGATTTTTCCTCATTTAAATATTTGACAAGTTTTGGAAAGGCTTGATCACCCGGACCGCGAACAATATAATCGATAATCCCTGACTCCATGCAAACCCGATAATGTATGGAAGGGAAATATCCCCCCCAGATTGTGATTATTTCCGGGAATTTCTCTTTTATAGCTTTTGTGTAAAAAACGGCCTGTTTTAATTGTGGACCAGGCATAACAGTACATGCAAAAAATTTGAATTCATCTGATTCAAGATAGCCGTTAAGTATGGGCCAGAGATCATTTTCTAGGTTCCCATCAACAAAAACAAAATCATCTATCCCAAATATTGAAGCCCCTATCTGTAAAATAGATATTGGTAACCGGTGATTATGGGTAGCGCTGCGGGGATTAAACAGGATAATTTTGTCTCTTTTTTCTTTCAAGATAAGATGGTTGGTTTCTATTTTTAGTGTTATGTCAGAGGATTTAATGAAATGAAAAGATATAGATTTTCGAAATCATCGCTTTGAAAAAGGAGATCCATTTTTCTATCCCCTGATTTGCTTTTTTAAAGGTAACCAAATTGAACAAATACCTGCTTGAAAAGCGATAAAACCGTTCATTGAAAGGTCTTTTGAACCGGATTTGCTTTTCGTTTCCCGATTTCCAATCGTAGGGTTTGTCAAAAAAAGGTTCAACAAATTCAAAATATTTTGTCCCCTTTATCGGATATGCCACTCCAACAGTCAGATCATCTGGTAAAGATTTCTTTAAGAAAGCGGCAGTTTTAAAAATATCTTTCCATCCTTCTCCTTGATACCCAAGCATTATGAATGTTCCAGTAGAGATCCCGGACGATTTTAATCTTTGCATCATTTCAGTTGTTCTCCCCAGATCGATCTTTCTGTTCATAAGGTCAATGACCTTTTGTGAACCGCTTTCTGCTCCTATCCACACTTTCCGGCAACCTGATTTTTTCAACATTTCAAGGATCTCATCGTCGAGACAATCCGACCGGGTAATACATTCATAGGGTAGTAACAGTTTCCGTTTTTGTATTTCATTGCTGAATTGTCTTAACCATTCCTTGCTGATCGTGAATACATCGTCGGTAAACCATACCTGGTCCGGTTGATAAGTGTTTTTCAAATTGATCATCTCATCGACGACGGACATGGGATCTCTTCTCCTGTATGAATTCCCAAATACCGATTTACTGCACCAATAACAGAAGAACGGACATCCTCTCATTGAATTTATGGTCATCGATGAGTAACCGTGGATACTCTTCCATCGCTGGAGATAACCGGGAACATCGATTGAATCATACAATGGTAATGGAATATGCTTAAGATCCAAAGGCTTCCTTTCTCCGGTATCAAATACTTGTCTGTTATTATCCAGGAAACTAATGCCTTTAACTTCTCTCAGGCTTCTTAAATCTCCGGAAGTTATAACATCTATCGACTCTTTCAGGGTTTCTTCTCCTTCCCCCGGAACTACAACATCGGCACCCAGGTTAAGATAATGTTCTGCGTTATGCCTTGCGTCGGGGCCACCGATGATTATTTTTGTGTTCCTTAAAACATGGCTATCCTTAATGAATGTCATTATTTTGCGGATGTTCCGCTTTGTCATCAGGGTCGAGTATAGACCAATGATCTCCGGTTTGGAATTTTCAAGATGGGAATATAATTTGTTTCTGTCCGCGAATGTGGTATCAAATACTTCGTTGGGAATGTCGAAGCTTTTAAGCCAGGCAGAGAGAAATAGCAAGCCTAGTGGAGGATAAGGCTTCATTATCCTTAATTCAACAGGATTTTCATTAATGAAATAGCCGTGGGTAAGCAATATCTTCATACCTTCCTGAATTCGATTAAATAATGATCAGCCAGGTTTGAGAGCAAGGAGAACTTTTCGGTTAGTCTCTCAGCAAATGTCAGTATCTTAAAAAGGATCTTTCTGTGCTCGAAAAACCGTTCCAAATATGTTGGAGGGATAACCAATCCGACTGGCTTGATATCGATGCATTTGAAATATTTCTCAAAGTGTTTGCGGATCTCAGCCGGAGAATAGTAAAAGATTTGCATCCCGGAATTCATGAACTCTATAAAAACAGGTCCATTTCTATTCCGCCGATTTATCTCATTATTTTTTCCCTTCAGAAAAAAATAAAACTTTTCCCAAACACATTTTGTCCCGAAAACCACGAAAATCATTTTCCTATCAGGTCTAAGAAATGAATGAAACAGTGCAGCTGTTTTCTGCAATTCGTTGTGATCAAGACAATTCAACCCGCTGAAGTTGGAAAAAACCAGGTCGAACTTTTTCTCTCCTAAAACCGTATCAAGTTCATTGATAGAAGCTTGTATGAAAACCGGGGCGAAGGCGCCCACCTCAGGTTTTTGTTTCTTCAAACACTGCATGATCATACCACTTGACGCATCGGTTGCTGTGACCTTGCATTCCAGTCCTGACAGGTAAAAGGCATCCTCACCGGTTCCGCAATTCACCTCGAGAACTTCCATCCCGGGAAAAACGCTTCGTTGAAGATACCGCCAAATAATTTTTCGTTGTTCCATACCTGTCAGCGACCTGGTAAAAAGCAAATCATATTGTTCGGCTATATCATCAAAGGGATTCTTTCCCGTCATAATTTTTTCAATCTCAGAATTAAATGATAAACGATAGAAAAAAACAGATAATAGGGGAATAAGAGGATTCTTCTCAGCCGGTTCCAATTCATCCCGGAAGAATTGCTGATCATCTCTTTCAGGAAGGAAATGGATTGTTTGAACCTGTAATGTTTGTGAATATAGCGGTGAAGAACCTTGTAGTAGCCCGTTGAAAATGTGCTTTTAAAAAGCAACGACAGATCGTCCGAATCATTCCAGTTTGTTTTGGTATTCATTCCATTCTTTACCGATTCGTAAAATTTAGTTCCCGGCAACGGGTATGTCACAGATATCCCGATATCATCAGGCATCAGTTCGGTGAGGAGACAAATTGTTTTCCGGATATCCTCTTCTGTCTCCCCCGGGAAACCCAACTGGAGGAAAAATGCCTGTTCAATTCCGGCTTTTCTTATAACCGGTACTACCGCCCGGATCTGCTCCAGTGTGATCCTTTTCTGCATTAAATCAATGATTTTTTGCGATCCGGATTCGATTCCCAACCATATTTTCCTGCAGCCGGCTTTTGCCAGCGCCGGGATCCGGTTGTTTTCCAGGAGGAGATCCACCCGGGATTGTATGGTAAAAGGAATTGACAGATTGTGATGTGTGAGGTGTGCCGCAAATTCTTCTGTCCAGCCGGGTTTCAATCCGAAAATATCATCTGCAAACCATATCCGGTCGGGAGCAAAAGTGTTCTTTAAGTAACTCATCTCCTCCACCACATTGATCGGACTCCGGCTGTTGTAATGATTCCCGTAAATTGGTTTAGCGCACCATATGCAATTGTACGGGCAACCACGGGTAGTTACCATATTTAAAGTAAAATAACCGTTCCTGGATATCCAACGTTTTCTATAACTTTCAACATCCAGAAGATCCCATGCCGGAAACGGAATGGTATCGGGATCATCAATAATTTCTCTTGGCTTTGTCACCCTGATCTGGTCATTTTGGTGAAAGGCCAACCCAGGGATGTCATCGTATGACTTTGCCTGATCATGCAGTATCCGCCAGATAAGTTCTTTCAGGGTAATTTCAGCTTCTCCCAAAAGAACAAAGTCGGCTCCGTTTTTAAGGTAAAAATTGTAGTTATCATTGGCATCCGATGAACTTATGAGCACCTTAGCGCCATACATGTGTCCATGGTTTGTTATCTTTAACGCTACCTCTTTCATATTTGCAAGGCACATCTTTGACAGGTAGCTGAACCCATCATCATAGATTACAAGGATTTTAGGTTTTTCCTTTTGCAAAACTGGGATAATTTGGTCCGGGCTTTTTGAGAAGGTGGCATCATAGAAAAAAATGGAAAATCCATTCCCTTTCAAAATAGACGCTGCATAAAGAGTTCCCAACGGGGCGAATGGTTGTCCGATTCTTTTTTGTTTTGGATCAACATCAAGTATATAGGAATGTGTGAGCAGTATCTCTGCCATATCGCTGCTTATCTTGTCAGATCCAGTTTGTGAGTGGTCTGAAATTCAGATATTTTTAAGTTGAATCGTTGCATAACAATATGCTGATATCCATTGGGATGGTATTTGGCTACACTTTTTTCACTTTTAAAATTGATGTCGAACATTTCCAGGTCTGTCAATCCGAATTTTCTTTTCGATCTTTCTCTGTAAATGTCCATGAAATATGAATCCAATCTGTCCCCCCACTTTCCTTTAAACAGCTTTTCTAGAATCATTTTAATAAAAAACGAATTTGCTTCACTGCAGCCGGCTAAATCAGTCTTCAGGTTGGGAAGAAATGTATTGATCCATTTATTGGCGGCCAGGAAGTCTGCACATAATTCAGAATTCCTTAGTGGAATTAGAAAAGCAATCTCTGTTGCAGTAAAAATATTTCTGTCCGGTATTTCCAAGGTGTCAGTGTCAATGAAATAATTGATGCAAAAATATTTTTTTGAATTCAGAAGAAATACCTTTTTGAATAACATCAAGATCGTCCTGCAAAGCCAGATCCTTCCCGGTTCAGCGATTACAAAAAAATCTATATCGTCATGTTTTGAGAAAGCGCTTTTAGATAAGGAACCCGATACCAATACTCCTCTTACAAAAGGATTACAATAAATTAAACCTGACATGAAGCGGGAGATTCTGTGATATTTTTTCGATCGTCGTAGCTTTTTAATCCTTTCCTTAATAGAGGAGACGCCGGTAATAAGAAAAAAATACTCAGCTTCAATTCCAATAATATTCATTTTAAGTAGTTCATCGAGCGCTTGTTCGAATTCTCCATTAGCGGTTTTAGTTCCTATCAGTCTGAACAATTCTGACCTTGTAAGTGGATGGCCGAAAACATCAAAGTAGAGGAGCGTGCGAAGAATGGCTTTTTTAGTGACTGTCATATCTTTTTGCAGATACTAAGGTATGATAAATTTTATTGTATACACTACACGTGTCTTCAATGGTAAATAAAATTTCCTGCGAATAATCCGGGATTTTGTCTAATAAAATATGTTTAAGATGTTGTTCTAACTCCGCTTTGTTTCTGCCAGTTCTTAGCTTTTTATTTACCAGGTTCCATGCTATCCCGACACGATAGCAAACAACGTAAGCGCCTGATGCAAGGGCTTCGGTGATTACTCCTCCTTGTCCTTCAAAAATTGAAGTATGTAACAGAATTTTACAACTTTGCATTTTTTTAATCACTTCTTCATAGGGTAACTGGCCGAAAAGTTCAATGCGTTTTTCAAGACCATTTTTCAGAAGAAGTTGTTCAATTTGTTCCCTTTCATTTCCCTCTCCAATGATTCCACAAACCAAGCCAGGAAAAACCTGGACTAATGATGCGATTATGTCAATGAAGTGAAGGTGATTTTTCGTTTTATTAAGGCTGGCGACAGCAAGAATATCTATGTTACGTTCCCCATGTTTTTGTTGAAAATAAGATAAATCGACTCCAAAAGGATTAACTTTTAGCAGCTTGGTTCTGACAAATCCATGAATGTAATTAGCTTGAAACTCTGAAATCGTTATGAGATTTATGTTAAAAAGACGAATCAACGATAAATATCTATTGGGTTTTTTTATATCCTGTCCCATGGCCGTAGATACAACATGGATTCCGGTAAGCCGGCCGAACAGAAGTCCTATTAAGGTTGTCTCCGTAAGCCAGAAAGTATGTATAATGTCGATCCCGTTTGTTTTCCTTATTTTAAACAAGCAAATCAATATCCTGATCCAAAGAAAGATTTTTAAATATTTATTTTGGGTACCTCCGGCTGCGTGAACTTGGATGCCTTTCCAAATATAATTTCTTCTGTAAAACGGGTAATGAAACGAAATAATACGGATATTTATCTCCGGATGAAGAGAATGAAAATTTCCAAGGAACAATTGTAATGCAGGTATCGCTGTAGAATCCTTTTCATCAGCAGCAAATCCCGGAGTAAGCACAACCAGGTTAATTTTTGATTTCATAGAGATCCCAGCCTCCCGGAAATTTTTCGATTAAGCGTACTCCCTGTTCCCTTTTCACTTTTTCCCAATTATATACCGGATTCAGATTCTTCCATTGCCTGTATGCATTCCCCGGATTTATTAAAATCAAAGATCCGGGGTAAAAATGATTGATCCCTGAAAGCCAGAGATTAATAATCTCATTCTTTACACCATACTCTTTCAAACCCATGTCGATATTAAACGTGTAAATTGATTTATCAGGATAGGCTTTCATTCTGACTGCAATATCCCTGATCGTGCGATTATCATTATATAACGGTCTGAATCCCCTGTAGGACAATATCATTTGTATGAGAATAACAATAACAACGAGGGAGACAATGATTTTCCGGGAAATACCATTAATAAAATCACAAATCCTGAAAAATAATCCTGAATACAGAATGATCACAGATGGAAAGGTCAGCAGGAGAAACCGGGAGTTTTGTGTAGCCAGTCCGGCGAGGAAAAGTGCATACGTTATGGAAATGAAAATTATTGTGCGTAAGAAAGCCTTGTCAAGAATGTGTCGATTCAGAAAAAAGAGGAATAAGAGACCGGTAAATATGAATCCCGGATGAATAAAGCTGGAAAAAACAAAACAGATATTGGGAACTGTAAATGACTGATATCCATCGGAAGTAAGAAATGAAAGGTGGAAAAAGTTTTTAACCGACCATGCCGGAACAAGGAGTGGGCCGGTCAAACCAGGAGATCCCTGGATCTCAAGAATGATGTTAGGTAAAAAGACAATTACAATGGCAAATAGAGAACAGAGTAGATAGAGTAAATTAAAATGTCTTATAAAACTGTGGAGCGCTATAGCTCCGGGTACAATTACCACGGCAATCGAAGCGTACCGGGTGTTGATTGCTGTAAATGCGAACAAAACGAGTAGCAAAAAATATCTGTTATTAAATGTTTCAGTATAGAGGAGATAATAATATATGAAAGCAGAGAGGAGGAACATGGTCATGGCATCCGACATCACAACCGATGAATATCGCAACACGAACGGGGATAATGAGAAGAATAAGCACAGGTAAAGGATGACCAATTTTATCCTCTCCGGGTAAAGGCGGATAAGAATCTTCTGAAGAAAGAGGATTGTTAGACCATAGCAGAGAATGCTTACGACCTGGAGCGCCAGGACATCCGGTATGAAAAATGAAACCAGGGCTCCTGAAAGAGGATATAAAACAGGCCAGAAAAAAGTTCCAGGCAATTCACCCCCGGAAAGATATTCATGTAATGCACGTGAATATCTGAGGTATTCAAAAGAATCCTGGCCGTACAATCCATTGAAATCACTTACAAGATTGAATGTTAAAAGCAATGCTGGGAATAATAGCCA
>Ga0172369_10004497_pt1 | contig 17667 bp, 14 predicted proteins | sample LakKiv25m_FD_114539 | JGI IMG/M metagenome (GOLD analysis project Ga0172369, IMG submission 114539) | Freshwater microbial communities from Kabuno Bay, South-Kivu, Congo - kab_022012_11.25m | ecosystem: Environmental > Aquatic > Freshwater > Lake | place: Democratic Republic of the Congo...
ATGGTAGAAAACACAGTATCTACACCAATAACAACAACAAGAGACGAATATTTTGAAATTAAAACTAAATCGGGCCAAACGGTAAAAGCTACCGCTGAGCATCCTTTTTATATAGGGGAAGATAGGGGGTTAATTGGGGGAATAAAAGATTTAGCAAGGAAACTTATCTCTCATTTAGGATTTTCTAACTAAATTTTGTCGGGTAGCACTTGACAAATTTGTGCCAATTTTGTAAGGTGGTAGTATGCATGTATTTAAAAGAAATTTAGAAAAATCTCTTCTAAATCAAATAGATACCCCAGAAGTTATAGTTTTAACAGGTATGCGAAGAGTGGGGAAAACCACTCTTTATCAATCGATATTTAGCCAAATAAAAAGTAATAATAAGGTTTTCTTGGACATGGAGAACCCAGCAGACCAAAGGATTTTTGAAGAAACGGATTATAATAATATTTGGGCAAATTTAAAAGAATACGGTGTAAAACCAACGGAAAAACCCTATATATTTTTAGACGAAATACAGGCTTTTCCGGAAATCGTGAAGCCCATAAAATATTTAACCGATCATTATAAAGCCAAGTTTTTTGTAACAGGATCCAGTAGTTACTATTTTAAAAACCTCTTCCCTGAAAGTTTAGCTGGAAGAAAGTTTATTTTTGAGCTTTTTCCTTTAAGTTTTCAAGAGTTTTTAAATTTCAAGGGGAGGGCATACGAATGGGATGAAACTTTACAAGGTAAAAGTTCTGTAAAAAACGAAACAAAGTATCTAAAAAATATTAAGCTGTACGAGGAATACTTGCAGTTTGGTGGTTTTCCTGGAGTTGTTGTGGAGAGTGACGAGATAAACAAAAAAATGAGATTGGAAGATATCTTTAAATCATACTTTGAAAAAGATGTTAAAGCTTTAGCAGATTTAAAAGACACTAGAATTTTCCGGGACATGGTGTTTTTGCTTATGCAGAGAACTGGTTCAAAATTAGATATAACTAAGATAGCCTCCGAGCTTTCCATATCTAGAGAAACCGTATATTCCTACCTTTCTTTTTTAGAAGGGACATATTTTATTTCGTTACTTAGACCTTTTTCAAGAAGTGTGGATCGTGAAGTCTCTGGCACAAGGAAGCTTTATCTTTGCGATACAGGAATTTCCAACCATTTTGCAAAACTTGAAATAGGTCGGGTGTATGAAAACGCAATATACAACAATCTAAGAAGGTATGAAAAGGTAAACTACTATCAACGGAGGTCCGGTGTGGAGATAGACTTTATTTTAAACGAGGCAATTGGGGTAGAAGCTAAAATAACTGGTTTAAGTGCCGATCTTTCTAAGCTTAAATCCTTATGCAAGGATTTAAATCTTGCAGAATCTTATGTTGTAACAAAAGAATTTAATGCGGATACTGGATTTATTTTAGCCTCAGATTTATAAACAAGAATTGTTGCTATTTTATAACCCTGTTGCTAAAATTCCCCTATGTCTGGACATTCACATTCCCATAACATAGCTCGACTTAAAGGAGCTACGGATGCCAAAAGAGGCAAAATATTTACCAAAATTTCAAGAGCAATAATTATTGCAGTAAAAAAAGGAGGAGGCGATCCATCTGGTAACCCCTCGCTAAGAATGGCTATGGAAAAAGCACGAGAAATAAATATGCCAAAAGATAATGTAGAGCGAGCAATTAAAAGAGCCTTAGGAGTAGCAGGAGAAGGAAACGACATATTAGAACTTCGCTTTGAAGGCTACGGTCCCGAAGGCGTGGCAATAATGATAGACATTGCAACAGATAACAAAAACAGAACTTTGGCTGAAATTAGGCAGATATTTAATAAATTTGGAGGAGCCTTAGGAGAGCCCGGCTCGGCGTCTTATGTATTTGGATCCGATCCCCAAAACCCTCAATTTAAAATACCGGTTGCTGACGAAAAGAAAAAAGAAAGGCTTCTTTTAATGTTTGACGAGCTTTTGGATAACGACGATGTACAAGAAGTATTCCACAATTTGGAAGAATAACTATGATAATTATGGGAGTAGATCCCGGCACAGCCATTACAGGATATGGCATACTGGATTGTAAGAAAAATGGCAATATAAAGGTTGTTGGTTTTGGTTGCATTAAAACCTCTAAAGACCTAGACATGTCCACCCGCTTGGTTTGCCTATACAACGATTTTTGTAAGCTATTAAAAAAATACAAACCTCAAAATATATCCTTGGAAAGAATATTTTTTAATACAAATGTTAAAACCGCTTTAAGCGTGGGGCAGGCTAGGGGAGTGGTAATGCTTGGCGCCTGCCAAAACAACATTCCTGTTTTTGAATACACAGCACTTCAAGCAAAGCTAATATTAACTGGCTACGGCAGAGCCAAGAAAAACGAAATGCAACTTGCTGTACCTAAATATCTTAAAATGGAAGGTAAAATTAAAGAAGACGACGCGGCCGACGGCTTGGCCTTAGCAATTACTCATTTTAAAAAAATAAATGAACAAAAAAACCCTCTTTAAAATTGCTAGTGTTATTCTTTGCGTTTCATATATTGTTGCCTATAACGCACCTGCCAGTTTTAAACTACAAGCCGTTTTAATTGGCTTTTTTATTTCTTTTGTATCTATATTTATTTCTTTGGGATTTGGAATAAAACAAAAAGGGTTTATAAACTACCTTATTCTTCCCGTACTATTTTCGGCTTCTAGCTTTTTTACCGCCTATTTTTTCCAAAACCTAAAACTTGGTTTTGCGGTTTTTGTAGCCGCGATTTTTGGAGTTTTACTTTATGTTAATTTACTCTGCCAGAATATTTTTTTGGTAAATGCCGAGAAGAAAGAAGAAATACCTTTAACTTCGGTTTCTAGGGTATTTACCTTTATTTTAGGCCAGCTATCCTTGTTTCTTCTAGGCCTTATGATAATAAAGGCGCCTTTCTTTATAGGCATAAAAGTAGTTTTGTTTTTTATTGCCACAACACTTCTTTCTAAATTTAATTTTTCTAATATTAAGCTTGTGTATAAGGTAAAACTAGAGCCACTGGTAGTTGGTATTTTATCTTCCAATGCTATGGTTGCCTTAAGCCTGTTTGAGCTGGAAGATATATATAGAAGCCTAATACTGGTAAGTCTTTTTTATATTCACTTTGATATATTGGAAAATCTTTTAAACAGCTCGCTTTCCAAAAAAATAATTGGAGAGTATTTACTAATAATTATTTCCATAATCATTTTAATAAAAATATTTTAAGAAGTCGGGGAGTAGGGGAAGTAAATTTTTTATCAACCCGTAACCTATAGTGATAACCCACTTTGTCATACTATGGGGTGTACAGGGAAGATTGTCATAGTTATAGGGCGTGGTGACGCTATTGTCATAGTTGTGGATAACTGGTTTAGGGTTCTGGCTCTTTAGCTCCTTTTGCCCAAAACCACCGTTTTAATTACTAGTTAATTGTGTTTAATTGGTAAATTTACAAATTATATTTAATTAATTTAAAGGGAATTATCTGCTTATTTTTTTGGAATTTCTTATTAATTAACCTAAATACCTCCCCATAAGAAACGGTACCTTTTTTAACACCCTTAGTCGTTAAACATACATTTAACGACAACTGCGGTGTAGGTCTTTTTCTCTACTCCGTGAAAAAAGGCCTGGTTATTTTGCGTTACTGCCATTTATTTTTTGTTGGCGCTAATAAAACAGCCAAAGTCTAATAAGGCTTATGTCGCCTATGAGACATGTGTTAGAATTTTAGGAATGAATACTTTGCTAAAGGATCTTTTGGTTGAATACCTAGAATACCTTGAGCTTACAAAGAATATGTCTCAAGGAACTATAAAAATGTATGATTTTTACCTTTCCGACTTTATAACCTTTACTAAAAGCAAACTTTCTAAAGACCCAAGTATAAAAGATATCTCGGAATCCTTAATAAAGGAATACAGATTAAACTTAAACCGAAGAATAAGTTCCAAGTCCAAACAGGAATACAAAAGGACTACTCAAAAGGTTTACTTGGTTTCTATACGAAGTTTTTTAAAATGGCTAATTTCCAGCAAGGGTTACAATACGGTTCCTGCGGAAAAAATTGAACTAGGACGATCACAGGCCCAAGTTCCAAAATTTCTAAGTGGCAACGATCTTAAAAAACTGTTTGGGGTCCAAAACTTAAGTAAAAGATCTGGGCTAAGAGACCGTGCCATTTTGGAGCTTTTGTTTTCTACAGGTATGAGAGTTTCGGAGCTTGTGAATTTAAATAAAGATTCTATGTCCGATTCGGTTTTATCGCGTGGCGAATTTACTGTTATTGGAAAAGGACAAAAAGCAAGGACTGTATACTTAAGTGATTTGGCAAAACAAGCTTTAAGATCTTACTTGGCAACAAGGAAAGATGAATTTGCACCGCTATTTTTAAGATACTCTGGTGTGGCCATGGCGGAAAACGATTTAAAAGGAGATTCGTTAAGATTAACTGTACGATCGGTAGAAAGACTTTTAAAGAAGTATGCCATGAAAGCTGGAATTAGAGACGATATTACGCCACACACACTAAGACATTCCTATGCCACGGATTTACTAGTAAATGGCGCCGATTTAAGATCTGTTCAAGAACTTCTTGGCCATGCAAATGTTTCTACTACCCAAATTTATACTCATGTAACTAACAAAAGACTAAAAGAAATACACGAAAAATTTCATGGAGAAATAAAGTAAAATACATTCCCAGGTTTATGGAAACCCCATGTCGTTAAATATATAGATATGATAATTCCCTATTACAAACCAATTGGAAAAACTTCATTTTCTGCGATTTTAGAGTTTAAAAAGAAATTTAAAGGCGAAAAAATTGGATACGTGGGAACCCTAGACCCCATGGCGGAAGGCTTGCTTTTAATTTTAACTGGCACCGATACCAAAAGATGCCAAGAGCTAACTAACCTAAAAAAGGAATACGAGTTTGAAGTGGTTTTTGGCCTTGCTACAGATAGTGGTGATGTTTTGGGGTTGGTAGAAGAAGGGGGCGGGGTAAATAAGGGATATAGGGGGAATAAGGGAGATATAGAGAAAAAAGCGCTAGAGAAAGTGCTTGCGCACTTTGTTGGTGAGTATTTGCAAACCGTCCCTGCGTTTTCTTCGGTAAAAGTTGCTGGTAAAAAGCTTCACGAAGTTTCCAGAAGCAAAAAACTTCCAAAACCTGCTTTACCAAAAAGATCTGTAAATATTTATAAAACAACCCTTAAAAATTTTTATTGTGTCCCCTACCCTACGCTTAGAATAGGAATATTTAAAAGGTTAAATACATTAGAGGGTGCTGGTAAATACTTTAGGAAAGATGAGGTCGTTAAACGGTGGGAAGAGTGGTTTGACCTTGATTTGTCAAATTTTAAAAATTTTAAGCTTCCTGTGGCGAAAATTAAGGTTACGGTTTCTAAGGGTACTTATATTAGAAGTCTTGCAGAAGATATTGCAAAAAAACTTAATACTTGTGGAATGTGTCTTTCTATTTGTAGAACAAAATACTCTCCCATGCCCAAGGGTTTAGCATGGGAGAGTAAATAAAGGGCGCACTTTACCCAAACAAGTACGCCAGGCCGAACAAGGTTCCGTTCCAGAGTAAATAGCGAGCAAACACCCAGATTTCGAGTTTGTAGCACATGTTATCGGTCTCCTTTCTTGGGCGGTTAGGGAGTTTATTTTTTAGGGGGTGTTGGAATTATTAGGGGTGTTGGAAGTGTTGTTGGTTAAAACTGTTATTGCTGACACCTCGTCTGCCCCCGACAACCTCATCAGTATAACCCCCTGTGTCCCCCTTGATTGGCTGGCAATTTGGCCAACTGGAAGCCTTATTGCCTGACCTTCTTTAGAAGTTATCAATAGGTCGCCTTGGTTATCTTGCAAATACTTTATGGCGGTTAAAACGCCGTTTTTAGCTGTAACTTTTGCTGTTTTTACACCCTTTCCACCTCTTTTTTGCAAAGGGTAATTGGACAAAGGTGTTTTTTTACCTCTGCCTTTGGTTGAAATAACAAGAAGATCTCCTGTATCGCTGGAAACAGTTTCACACCCTACTACAAAATCATCTTTATTAAGTTTTATTCCCCTTACCCCCGTGGCGGTTCTTCCCATACACCTTATTTGCCCTTGGTTAAATTTAATTGCCTTACCCATTTGGCTAACAAGCATTACTTTGTGGGTATCTTCTGTAAGCTTTACCCATCCTAAAGTATCATTTTCTTCTAGGTTAATGGCAACAATTCCCGATGATCGTATATTAGAAAATTCTTCAAGTGCGGATTTTTTAACATTTCCTTTTGTTGTTGCAAAAAATAGATATTTGGCTTGTGTTAGTTTTGGAATACCTAAAAATTCTGTAATTTTTTCATCGCTTGAAATATTAATTAGATTTACAACCGGTGTGCCTTTGGATTGTCTTGTTGCCTCGCCAATTTCCCACACCCTCTTTTGATACACCTTGCCCTTATCGGTGAAAAATAAAATTGTATCAAGTGTCGAACACGACCTTACATCATAAAGAGAATCTTCTTTTTTAAGATCGGCACCTTTTACCCCCTTGCCTCCCCTATCCTGTTTTTTAAATGTGTCTTCGGGAAGTCTTTTAATGTAACCTTCTTTTGAAAGTGTAACTATTACCTGTTCTTCTTTAACCAGTTCTTCATCACTAAATTCCTGTGCCTTTTCGCTTATTATTACTGTTTTTCTTGGATCGTTATATTTTTCTTTTATTTTGGCAAATTCTTCCTTTATGGTTTCTAGCCCCAAAGAAGTTGAGGAAAGTAATTTGTTGTAGCCATCTATTAACTTTAGGGTTTCCTGTAGCTCGTCTTCAATTTTTTTCCTTTCTAGATGAGCTAGCTTTTTAAGTTGCATTTCTAAAATAGCCAAGGATTGAATTTCGGAAAGCGTGAAATTTTTCATTAAGGCAACTTTTGCGTTATCTACGCTTTCGCTTTCCCTAATAGTTTTAATTATGGCATCTATATGATCTAGAGCGATTTTTAAACCCTGCAAAATGTGCTCTCGTTCTTTGGCCTTATTTAGAAGAAATTTAGTTCTTCTAAAAACCACAATTTGCCTGTGTCTTACAAATTCTTCCAAGATCATTTTTAAATTTAAAAGATGGGGTTCGCCGTTTACCAAGGCAACCATATTTACATTAAAGGCCTTTTGCATTTCGGTTTTCTTAAAGAGATTGTTTAAAACTTGTTGTGGCTTGGAATCTTTCTTTAGTTCTATGACAATTCTAAGACCGGTTCTATCGGATTCGTCTCTAATATCGGAAATTCCCTCCACCTTCTTTTCCCTTGCCAAATTGGCAATAGTTTCAATAAGCGTTGCTTTGTTTACCATGTATGGGATTTCGGAAATTGCAATTGTGAATTTACCACCCTTACCTTCTTCTATTTCTGCTTTAGCTCTTTGCACTACCCTACCCTTTCCGGTTGCAAAGTATTGCAAAATTTCATCTTTATCATAAATTATTCCGCCTGTTGGAAAGTCGGGACCTTTTATATACTTCATAAGCTCGTTTACACTTGCTAAAGATTCAAATCTGGTATATGCGTCTTCGGGCTGTTTGGAACTTATAACTGTGGGATCTACCTTGGAAATTAAATAATTTAAGGCATCTATTAATTCCCCAAGATTGTGTGTAGGTATGCTTGTTGCCATTCCAACGGCAATTCCAATACTTCCATTTAGTAAAACATTGGGAATAATAGCTGGAAGTTTTTGAGGCTCTTCTTCTTCTCCCGAATAGTTTGGAACAAAATCAACTGTGTTTTTATCTATATCAAGTAGCAATTCTTCCGAAATTTTGGCAAGCCGACATTCGGTGTACCTCATGGCGGCAGGAGGATCTCCGTCAACCGATCCAAAATTTCCTTGGGGATCTACAAGTAAATACCTTAAGCTAAAGTTTTGCCCCATTCTAACCAAAGCATCGTAAACCGAAAGATCGCCGTGGGGATGGTATTTTTTTAGTACTTCTCCAACTACTGCTGCACATTTTGAGTATTTGGAAGAATAAACCATCCCCTGTTCTTTCATGGCGTAAATTATTCTTCGCTGAACGGGCTTTAGACCATCATGGACATCTGGCAAAGCTCTGGAAACAATTACCGACATAGCATAATCCAAGTATGCTTTCTTCATTTCCTCGCTTATTGGTGATTTAAGTATGTCCATAATAGTTTCCTTTTAAATCTTAAAGACTAGATTTCCTTTGATAATACATAACCCCTGCAATTATAACTACAAAAAACACACCAACTAGTGGCGACTGTACAAGCCCAATTGTTGGAGCAATAAGAAGTGCTACCAAGTTCATAACCTTAATTAGTGGGTTAAGTGCTGGTCCAGAAGTATCTTTTAAGGGATCTCCAACTGTATCTCCAACAACTGCAGCTTTATGGGAGTCGGATCCTTTGCCACCTAGATTTCCTCCTTCTATATATTTTTTGGCATTATCCCAAGCTCCACCAGCGTTGCTCATAAAAACTGCTAAAAGTTGACCTGTAAGAATTATTCCAGCCAAAAATCCTCCCAAAGCTTCCTCTTTAAGAAGAAAACCCAAGGCAACAGGAAAAGCAATGGCAATAAGACCTGGATTAACAAGTTCCTTAATTGCGGAAGTGGTGCAAATTGTAACAATTTTGTCGTACTCTGGCTTGGCTTTGCCTTCCATTATTCCTTTAATTTCCTTAAATTGTCTTCTAACTTCATTAACAATGCTATATGCCGCTCTGGAAACTGCTTGAATTGTCATTGCAGATACCAAGAAAGGAACAGAAGCTCCAATTAAAAGACCTACAAAAACAACTGGGCTGGTTAGCTCTATTCCGGCTATTCCTGTATCGGCAACATACGATTCAAAAAGGGAAAGTGCGGCAACAACAGCACTTCCAATAGCAAATCCTTTGGTTGCTGCTTTGGTGGTGTTACCTACAGAATCTAGTTTATCTAAAATATCCATTCCTTTATCCATACCGCTCATTTCGGCAATTCCTTGAGCATTATCGGCAATTGGACCAAAGGAATCCATGCTAACAATAATTCCTGTGGTGGTAAGCATTCCCATTCCTGTTAAGGCAATCCCATAGGCAATTGCTTGAGGATCTCCAGAAAATACCAAAACGGAAGCAATAATTGCCCCAGCAATGGCAAGTACCGAATAAACGCTGGATTCGTATCCTACAACAAGACCAGAAAGAATAGTTGTAGCAGGTCCAGTTTGGGAAGACTTAGCAATTTCGGTAACTGGTTTATGCTTAGATGAGGTAAAATATTCAGTAATGTAATAAACAATTACCGCAAGTAAAAGACCTCCTGTTGTAACATAGAAAAATCTAATCTCTTGAAAATACATTGTGGCAAGAACATAAAAACCAACAATAGAAATTAATGCCGATACCATAAAACCTTTTCTTATTGCACCCATACCATCTTTGGTTTTTTCATCTCCCGATACCACAGAAATTCCAATTGCAGAAGCAAATATTCCCAAGGCTCTTACAAGAAGAGGAAATAATACCCCCGGAAGACCAAAAGCAACGGAGCCCAAAATCATGGCAGCAACCAAAGTAACTTCGTAACTTTCAAAAATATCGGCTGCCATTCCAGCACAGTCGCCTACATTATCACCAACCAAGTCGGCAATAACTGCGGCATTTCTTGGATCGTCTTCAGGAATTCCCTTTTCTACCTTGCCCACAAGATCGGCACCAACATCGGCCGCCTTTGTATAAATTCCTCCCCCTACCCTCATAAAGAAAGCAAGTAAAGATCCTCCAAAGCCAAATCCTACTAATACTTGAGTTGCCTGTTCTTTGTAGATTAAATAAATTACGGTTGCTCCTAGTAAACCCAAACCAACAGTTAACATTCCTGTTGTAGCACCGGCCTTAAAGGCAATAGATAAAGCCTCTTTAAAAGAGGTCTTGGCGGCGTGGGCAACTTTTACATTTGAGCGGGTGGCAATATTCATTCCAAAGGCACCTATTGCACCGCTAAACAAGGATCCCATTAAAAAAGCTAGGGACCTTGCAATTCCAAGTTCCGTATTTTGCGAAGTTGCAAAAAGTAGAACAACTATTACTAAAATTAAAGGAGCTATGGTTTTAAACTGCCTTTTTAAATAGGCGTTTGCCCCTTCTTTAATAAATCCTGCTATTTCTTCCATTTCTTTTGTTCCTTTTGGCTTGGAAAGTACCAGCTTGGCAAGGTAAAAAGCGTAAAGAATAGCAAGTAATGCCGATCCCAAAACAGCATACAGTATGGTCATATAAAAACCTTCCCAAATTACTGGGAATTAATAAATACTAATAATTAAAAATCAACATCTGCCTTTTTGGCATTTGCCTGAATAAACTTTTTTCTTGGTAGAACCTCTTCTCCCATAAGCATAGTAAAAACCTCATCGGCCGATTGCGCATCTTCTACTGTTATTTGTTTAAGCCTTCTTGTTTGTGGATTCATAGTAGTTTCCCAAAGTTCTTCGGCGTTCATTTCCCCCAATCCCTTAAATCTGGAAATGCTAATTGCTTTGCCTTTCATTTCGGCAAGAAATTTATCTTTTTCGTTATCGTCTGTTAAATATCTTTTTTCTTTCCCCCAAACTGCCTTGTACAAAGGGGGCACAGCAACATATATAAATCCATTTTCTACAAGAGGCCTTAAATGCCTAAAAAGAAAAGTTAGATGCAGGGTTTTAATATGCGAGCCGTCAACATCGGCATCGGTCATGATTATTATTTTATGGTACCTTAACTTCTGTAAATTAATCCCCTCCCCTATTCCCGATCCGAGTGCCGAAACAAATGTTTTAAATTTATCAGATTTAATAATTTGATCAATTCTTGCCCTTTCGGTATTTAGTACCTTTCCCCATAAAGGAAGAATAGCTTGAGTTTCCCTGTCTCTTCCTTGCTTAGCGGAACCTCCTGCGGAATCTCCTTCTACAATAAATATTTCAGAAAGGCTGGGGTCTTTTTCCCGACAATCGGCTAACTTTCCAGGCAAAATGCTTCCTTCTAAAGCACCTTTTCTTATAACACTTTCTCTGGCAGCTTTGGCTGCAAGTCTGGCTTTGGTGGCAAGAATATTCTTGCCAATTATTGCTTGAGCTTCTCTAGGGTTCTCGCTTAAAAATTGATCAAAATGCTCTTTAAATAAGGCTTCTACAACAGGTCGTACTTCGGCATTACCAAGTTTATTTTTAGTTTGTCCTTCAAACTGAAGCTTGGTGTTTTCTAGTTTTACCGAAATAACCGATGTTAGCCCCTCCCTTACATCGTCTCCGGAAAGTTGCTCATCGTTGTCTTTAATTAACGAGGCTTTTTTGGCGTAATCGTTAAGAGATTTTGTAAGACCACCTCTAAATCCAGTTAAATGAGAACCGCCTTCAGGGTTTCTAATGTTATTGGCAAAACACAGAACAGTTTCGGAATAAGAGTTGTTATATTGCAAGGAAATTTCTACATCTATGCCATCTTTGTTATTGTGAAAATAAAATGGTTTTTCGCCAATTACTTCTTTGTTCTTGTTTAGAAACTCGACAAATGTTTTTATACCGCCTTCAAAATAAAACGCCTTATTCTGGTTATTTTTTAGGTCTTTTACCACAAATTTAAGCTTGGATGTTAAAAAGGAATATTCTCTAAATTGGTTTGTTAAAAACTTTGTGTTTACTTCGTCGGTGTCTAGATATTTTTTACTTGGTCTAAAAAGAAAAATAGAACCCGATTCTTGATTTTCTAGAAATGGAAATTCATTTGGAAATTCTTTTATAAGTTCTTCTGGGCTTACCGTTTTTACATTAAAATCTGGAACGCCATCGGTGTATTTTTGAAAATAAAAGTTGGGGCCTCTTTTTACCGCAATTTTAAAATAATCCGAAAGGGCGTTGGTAACCGAAAGACCAACACCATGGAGACCCCCGGCTATTTTATAGCCACCTTCTCCAAACTTTCCTCCCGAATGAAGCTTGGTCATCATAAGCTCTAGTGCCGATTTTCCATATTCTTTTTTTATGTCCGTTGGTATTCCCCTTCCATTATCGGTTACTGAAATTTCTTTGTCTTTGGAAAAAAAGATAACTATTTGATTGGCATATCCAGCTAGAGCTTCGTCCACGGCATTATTTACAATTTCGGTAACAAGGTGGTGTAAACCGGTTTGATCTGTGGAGCCAATATACATTCCGGGGCGTTTTCTTACGGGATCTAATCCTTCTAGAATTTGTATTTGATCGGCATTGTACTTGCTGTATTTGGTTTCTTCTGGCATAACGGATGTTATTTTACACAAAATACCAATTTCTGAAAAGAGATTGGTTAGGTTAGGAAAATATTTTCCAAAAGCAGTCTTAAGGAAACATTGGAATTTACTAGTAATTCTTTATATTTACAAATGTTGGACGCTACTTTTTGGGATTCAATTTTTTCTGTAAAAATTAAATATTCTATACAATTAATAAAATCCAGAGCATTATCTCTTTTTTCGTACAAAATCGGATTATTATAAAAGAAATCTAGTATTTCCCCCTCCCCTTTTATTTTTAGTGCTTCTTTTGCCAAGTCTTGGAATTGGAATGTATTTTCCACACTTTCATTTGCATAAACAACGGCGCATCTTGATATTACTGTTTGAAGAAGAAATTCTTTATTTGGTACTCCGAATGCAATTACTGAGTTTTGGGAAAGATCTTCTATGGTTTTAAGAAGGGTATTTTGAGCATCTTCTCTAAGGAAACGAGCTTCTGGAATTAACACAATTTTTTTTGTACCTCTTGTATTTTTTCGAGCCAAAAACTTTTTTATGGTTTTTACTTCTTCTATTGCAATAAATTGTTTTTCCTTTTCCCTTTCGATTATCTTACAAAATTTTTCTTTTTGGATGTTTTGGGAAGATACAAGCTCTTCAACTTTTTTATAAAAAGAAGGTGTGTTTTTAGAAATAATTAGATAAGCTTCCATAGTTTTATTGTTGTGTTATACTTGATTAGTATAAGTTAAAAAACTGCCCTATGCCACAAGATAGAAAAAAAGGTATAGAAGATATTCTTTTTGAAAAGGGTATTTTAAATGCCGACCAGCTTTCTGCAGTTAGGTTAGAAAGTGTTAATACTGGAAGACCTGTAATTGATATATTGCAACTTCGCAAGTTTGTGGAGCCTTCCGATATTATTCTTGCAAAAAGTATTTTGTATTCTGTTCCCGTTGCCCAATTTTCCGATATTACTGTTTCCCAAGAAACTTTAAATCTTATTCCAGAATCTTTAGCCAAGAAATATTGTGTTTTTCCACTAAAACAAGATGGGGGGATTTTGGATCTTGCTATGTGCGATCCTCTTGATTTGGAAACTATTCAATTTTTAGAAAAGAAAACAGGATTTTTTGTAAGGGCCCTAATTGCCTCCAAAGAAGATATTTTAAAATCGGTGGAAGCCGAATACGGCAGAGTAATAGGAGAAGATGTTTCTAAGGCAATAGAAGAGGTTGGAATTACAAAACTGGAAGAACAAATAAAAGATATTTCCAAGGCACAAGATGTGGTTAGAGACGCCCCGGTTGCCAGAATTGTAAGTGCAATACTGGAACTTGGAGTTAAATCCAAAGCTTCTGATATTCATATTGAACCTCAAGAAGAAAGCACCAGAATAAGATTTAGGATAGATGGGGTTTTACAAGAAAAATTAGCAAGCTTACCAAAATCGGTACACGACAGCCTTACAGCAAGAATAAAAATTCTATCGGGGCTAAAAATTGATGAAAAAAGAAAACCGCAAGATGGAAGATTTAAAGTAAAAGTTGGTGATGAAGAAACGGATTTAAGGGTTTCTACTCTACCTACAGTTTGTGGGGAAAAAATAGTTATAAGGCTATTAAAAGAAGAAGGAGCAACCTTGGCTTTAAAAGATTTGGGTTTAAGATCTATGGCTCTTAAAAGATTTGAAGAATCTCTTCTTAAGCCACATGGGATTATTTTAGTAACTGGGCCAACAGGATCTGGAAAAACAGTAACTTTGGCAACCGCGTTATCTAAAATAAACTCTATGCGGGTTAATGTTGTAACAATAGAAGATCCTGTTGAAATTAGAGTAAAAGGCGCCAATCAAGTTCAAATAAACCCACTTGCAGGATTAACTTTTGCTTCGGCACTGCGTTCTTTTTTAAGACAAGATCCAAATATAATAATGGTTGGAGAAATACGCGATGGAGAAACGGCTGAACTTGCAATTCACGCCTCTCTAGTTGGAAGATTAGTTTTATCCACTTTGCATACCAATTCGGCGCCTGGTGCTATACCCAGACTTATAGATATGGGGGTGGAAAATTTTTTGCTTTCTTCTACTTTAATTTGTGTTCTTGCTCAAAGGTTAGTTAGAAAAATTTGCTCGTTTTGCAAAGAAGAATATGTGGCACCAGACAACATTGCAAGTGAGGTAAAAGAAACACTTGGGGCGCTTTTTAATGTGGGAGCTTCAACCGAAAAAAGCAAGGTAAAACTTTTTAGAGGCAAAGGTTGTGAAAAATGTGGGAAAACTGGGTATGCTGGAAGAATTGGAATATTTGAAGTTATGCCAATTTCCGATTCTATTGCCAGATTAATACTGGAAAAAAGAACAGAGGGCGAAATTGCAAGTAGTGCCAAAAAAGAAGGTATGGTATCTTTAGTTCAAGATGGTCTTCTTAAATCTTTAGAAGGTCTTACTACATTAGAAGAAGTTATGATGGTTGCCAGAGAATAAAAAATGCTTACCTGCAAAGAAATACTAAAAAAAGCTGTGGAAATGAATGCTTCGGATGTTCATTTAAGTGTTGGGGAGCCTCCAATTTATAGAGTAGATGGTTTTTTGCGAGAGCTTGCTGGGGCTAAAATTCTAGATGATTCCGATATTAGACAGCTGGTGTTTGAAGTTTGCACGCCTTCCCAAAAGGAAATTCTTTTAATTAATAAAGAGCTAGATTTTTCTTTTGATCTAGAAGAAAATGCCCGCTTTAGGGTAAATGCTTTTTTTGAAAGAGGGTCTTTGGCGTCTGCTTTTAGAAAAATTCCGCTTGTAGTACCCACCCTTTCGGATCTTGCGGTTCCTTCTGTTGTAACAGATTTGTGCCGTTTAAAACAGGGATTGGTTTTGGTAACTGGGGCTTCGGGTCAAGGTAAATCTACAACTTTGGCTGCAATGATTGACTATATTAATAAAACTCGCTCGGAGCATATTATTACTATAGAAGATCCTATTGAGTACTTGTTTAAAAATGAAAAATCTATTATTCAGCAAAGAGAGCTTCATACCGATACCCACTCTTGGGAATCGGCTTTAAAATCTTCCTTACGACAAGATCCCAATGTTTTATTGGTTGGAGAAATGCGCGATTTAGAAACTGTTTCTTCGGCAATAACAATTGCCGAAACTGGGCATTTGGTATTTGCTACACTTCATACCAACAGTGCAAGCCAAGCAGTAGATAGGGTTATAGATGTTTTTCCCCAAGATCAGCAAAATCAAATAAGAGTACAGCTTTCTATGATTTTGGAAGGGGTTATTAGGCAACGATTGGTTCCACAAATAAAGGGCGGAAGAATTGCTTCGTTTGAAGTACTACTTGCAACCCCTGCAGTTAGAAATTTAATAAGGGAAGGAAAAACACACCAGATAGATAATGTAATTGCAACAAGTCTTGACTTTGGAATGCTTACTTTGGAACGATCGCTTGCAGATTTGATAAAGCAAGGGAAAGTTTCTTTGGAAGAAGCTAAAAAACACTCCTCTAATCCCAGCAATCTTGCAAGAATAGTTTCTAAAAATTATGGCAATTTATAAATACTCCGCTTCCGATCCGCACGGCAACAAAGTTGTAGGTCAAGTAGAAGCAGGAACCGAAAAAACAGCAGCAGGACTTCTTCTTAAAAAAGGCTATTCCATTTCTTCTTTAAAAGAATCAAAAGAAGGAAGTGATGGGGATTTTTTTAGAAGTCTTTTTTCTGGTGTTTCTATAAACGACAAGGTTAACTTTACCACCCAACTTTCTGTTATGCTTTCTTCTGGACTTCATTTACCACAAGCTTTAGAAGTTTTATCTTTGCAAAATAAGGGAAGATTTAAAGAAATTCTTTCTAAAGTTCAAAGGGAAGTAGAAGCTGGAACAAGTTTATCCGATAGCCTTGCTAAATATCCCGAGGTTTTTGATAAAACCTATATTGCCCTACTTAGAGCTGGAGAAGCAAGCGGAAACATGGATAAAATTATGCTTAGGCTTTCCGATAATTTGGAAAAAGAAAGGGAGTTAAAAGGCAAAATAAAAGGGGCCTTGGTTTATCCAATAATTATTACTCTTGCTATGGTGGGGGTGTTTGTAATAATTATGGTTTTTGTTATTCCCAAACTTACCCAAATGTACGCCTCTTTAAGTGTAGAACTACCTCTTCCTACAAAAATAATGATTGCCATATCCAACTTTTTTGTAAATAGCTGGTACGCTGTAATTATAATTGTAATTTTATTGGCGGGGCTTTTTAGGTGGTATTCTAGAACAGCAATGGGGCAATACATTACTGCCAAAATAGTTTCCAAATCGCCCATTTTTGGCGATTTAACAATAAAAACCCAAATGGCAGAATTTACCAGAACTTTATCGCTTTTGTTAACTTCGGGGGTTGCAATTGTAGATGCTATAAATATTGTTTCGGAGGCGGCTTCTTCCCCTATTGTTAGGGATAGTTTAAAAGGAGTTTCTAACATGGTGGAAAAGGGGCTTCCGCTTTCGGAGGCAATTAGAAGAGATAAAAATTTTCCACAACTTGTTTACCAAATGTCTACTGTTGGAGAAGAAACTGGAAAAATAGACGAGGTGTTTTCTAAAATTTCCAAATATTATGAAATGGAGGTAGATAGAGTTGTTAAAAACCTAACCACGGCAATGGAGCCTTTAATAATGCTATTTCTTGGCGCCATGGTTGGAGTTTTAATAATATCTATTATTACTCCAATTTATAAGTTGACATCGGCGTTTTGATGATTTTAAATTAAGCTAATGCCCAAAGATAAAGATAAAGATAATGGATTTACTTTAATAGAACTTTTGGTGGTAATTGTTATTCTTGGTATTCTTTCTGTTGTTGTTTATTCTGCAATAAATCCCGTTGAACAAATTAGAAAATCCAAAGATACTGGAAAAAAGGCCGATTCGGCAGAGCTTTATTCAGCGTTAAGCAGGTACTACACCACTTTTCAAAAATACCCTTGGACTACAGGACCAAACGGCGAGGTTGCCTTTGGGGCTTCTTATTTAACCGAGCTTGAAGCAAAAAAAGAAATAATTGGCGAATTTTCCCAAAGGGAAAGTTTGTCTAGCATATTTGTTTCTGTTAATGCTAGTAAATTAATTCATATTTGTTTTGAACCAGAGTCCAGCTCTTTTAAAGGATTAGCAAATAAAAATATATTTGGTGAGGTTGGAACAACTCATATTTGCGTTCCTGAATAACTTAAATTTATTAAATTAAGGGAGGTGAAGAATTGTGAATAAAATAGTTAAAAATGTACAAAAAGGTTTTACTTTAGTAGAACTTTTAGTTGTTATTGCAATAATTGCAATTTTAACTGGGGTTGTTTTGGTAGCAATTAACCCCGCTCAAATGATGTCAGAAGCAAG
>Ga0172369_10004498_pt1 | contig 17666 bp, 10 predicted proteins | sample LakKiv25m_FD_114539 | JGI IMG/M metagenome (GOLD analysis project Ga0172369, IMG submission 114539) | Freshwater microbial communities from Kabuno Bay, South-Kivu, Congo - kab_022012_11.25m | ecosystem: Environmental > Aquatic > Freshwater > Lake | place: Democratic Republic of the Congo...
AACATCGATGAAATATTTTGTAAAAAAGGTAATACAAAAATAGTATCCTCTCTCTGAATAGATATAAACTTTCATATTTATGAGATACAACTAAGAATGGCTTTGCAAAGGGCTAAAAAAAATAAAGAGATACTTTGTGTATATGCTCATTGTCCGGTTGATGCAAAAGCTAAAGACTACCAAATTGAAAAAGAATATATCAACAATTTAATAATCCTAATAAAAGAATTGGAGCTAAATACATATACGCTGTCAGAGTTAGCCAAATAAAATCAACACATTTTGCCTGACAGATTCTTGCATGCTCTTATTGAACCACATTACCATTTAACTTTTCAAATTGAACTAAGATAATTTCATAAGACCAAACGAATTGAAAACGGAAACCTTTAATTCTTCTGAAAATATTTTTGCACTTCGCGGGCGGCAGAGTGACCGCTTTTAATTGCCCCTTCAATTGTGGCGGGTAAACCGGTGTTCGTCCAATCCCCCGCTAAGAAAATATTTTCTATTTTCGTTTTAGTTGAGGGGCGTTTGCTCAAGTTTTCTTTATTCGGAATGAAGGTCGCCCTCTTTTCCTTTATAATTTTATAATCGGAAATATCTTCCGCTTTAATTCCTAAATGATTTGACAATTCAGCGGAAGCGATAGCGAACAATTCTTTCGGCGATTTTTCAATCAGTTCATCCGCGCCGCTTGTAACCGTGGTAAGATACGTTCCATGGTTAAACACCCAGTGCAGCCGAGAATCCAGCAAAGCGTAAAAAGATTTTTTCAGTCTGTTTTCTTTCAACCAAATATGAAGCGTTAAAATTGAAGAATGCTTCATCTCAATAGTATCCGGTTCAAGAAGAAATTCAATATTTTTTATTTTGCCCATCCCATGCACCGGAATTGCAAGGATGACGGCGTCGAAATCGCGAACATTTTTCTTATCGGTAACAGCCGAGACAACTTTGCTTCCATTAAAAGACAATTCCACTAATTTTTCTGATAGCGAGAGTTCGCTTTTTTTCATTTCAAGATAACTTACCGCCGGATTGATAAATGCCTTCGATAATCCAACCTTCGGAATGATCATCGCGGAAGCATCATCCCCTTCTAAAAAAATTACTTTAAGAACATCAATAAATATTTCGGCGGATGCATCTCTTAACCGGCTATTTAAAGCGCCAACGCCAATGATTTCCCAAAATGCTTTAATGCTGTTCCGGCTTTGATTCATGTTTACAAGCCAATCTTCAACTGTTTTATTTCTTTGGGTAATGCTTTCAAAAAAAGGAAGTCTTGCGATCAAAAGAATGATGGTAATTTTATCCGCGATAGATAAAGCATCATAATTCAAAAGTCCGAAGAGCAAGCCGAAGGGATACGGAAGTGAAGTTGCGGCAAGATGATATTTTTGTCCGTCACGCGCGGCGAAATTAATTTCCAATTTTTTTTGATGCTGAAAATGATGCGCGGCGTTAATCGTATCAATAAATTTCAAAGTTTCGTAATAACAGCCGAGCAGAAGATGCTGCCCGTTATCAATCTCATCACCGCTTTTTTCATCGGTAAAAGAATAAACTCTACCACCGTATTTTGGCGAAGCTTCAATAAGTTGAACGTGAATATTTTGTTTTGCGAGAGAAACTGCGGCTGATAATCCGGCTAAACCGCCTCCGACAACGAGGCAGCTTTTCATCTATACACTAAATTATATTTAGCCCAAACCCCGAGAGATATTCCGATTTTTTCAAAAGTGCTCACTTTAATATTTTGGTGAAACACATCATATTTAGCGTGGATGATCCGCTCCAGCATGCGGTAATAAATATGCTGCATTGCCCTTGCGGCAAACATTGAAGCTTTATCGTCAAGGTCTAAATTGTCTGTTGCTTTTTTGAAATATTCAATTGCGCGGTTTGTCTCAAATTCCATTAACGCCGTAAAGTGAAGGTTATAATTCTGCGCCAGCAAATCGTTTTCGCTATAGTGGAATTTTTGCAATTCGTTTTGCGGCAGATAGATCCGGTTTTCGCGCGCGTCCTTATTTACATCGCGTAGAATATTTGTAAGCTGTAACGCGATTCCGAGATTTTCAGCAAACGCCAAAGCCGATTTATTTTTGTACCCGAATATTTCAATACACATCAATCCAACAGTTGAAGCTACCCGGTAACAGTACAACCGTAAATCCTCAAAAGTATCGTAACGTTTTTTCTGCAAATCCATTTCCATTCCTTTAATCAACTCAAAGAAATGTTCAATTGGAATATGAAATTGGGAAATGGTTCCGGCAAGTTTGTTGAGTAATTGCAATTCAGAATTTCCCCGGAAAGCTTTTTCAAATTCAGTGCGCCACCGGACTAACTTTTGATATTTGATTTCATCGTTATCCTGTCCTTCATCAACAATGTCATCGGTCTTGCGGCAGAAGGCATAAACAGTATTCATCGCTTCCCGCTGGTTTGCGGGCAGCAAATTAAACGCGTAGTAAAAACTGCTTTTACTTTTTTTTGCTATCTGTTTAGCTGATTCGGTTTGCATAGTTGTATGCTTTAAGTAGTAGTCCTATCATTTCAATTTTTTTTAACGACGGTCTCGTCTTCATTACGTTGCATTTACTGGATTCAATTTTTTCTAAAATTTTTCGTCCGCCAAGGAGCGTCCATGCAATTTCAATCCGCAATTTCTTCGGCAAATAAGTAAGGAGTTCTTCACCTTCGGAAAATAATTTTTTCGCTCGCTCAATTTCCATTTTCATAACTGCACAGAGTTTATTGCGCAGCACCGGATCGGTAAAATTATTTTCATTTAATCCCGAACTTGCCAAATCATTTAAAGGAATATAGTTCCTTCCTTTTTGAATATCAAATTTGAAATCCTGGTAAAAATTGGTGAGCTGCAGCGCAGTACAAATTTTATCGGAGAGGGCAAGTATTTTCGGATCACGGATGTCGTGAAGTTCAAGAAGTAATCTCCCGACAGGATTAGCAGAATTATCGCAATACCGTAGGAGCTCATCAGTACTTTTGAATTGGGTAAAAAGAATATCCGAGCGAAACGCTTTTAATAATTTGAAAAAAAGAAGATGTGAAAGTTTGTGTTCTTTTATTGTTTCGGAAAGCGCAAAATCAAATTTGTCGGTAAATCTATCGTTCAATAAATTCTGAAGCCGTTTCTCAAATCGTGCAAGCTGCTCCACTCTGTTTTCAACGGAAGCATTTCCTTCATCCGCTATATCGTCTGCCGTGCGTGCAAACCAATAAATAATAGCTACATGCTTCCGAAGATTCCGGTGAATGAGGAAAGTAACAACCGGGAAATTCTCATAATGCTTCTTCGCAAACTGAATTGCTTCCGTATAAGCCATTTGAAGATCGTGTGAATTATATTTCATAGCAACTCTGTGTGCCCGAAAGGGGATTCGAACCCCTACGGAGGATCTCCACTAGACCCTGAACCTAGCGCGTCTACCAATTCCGCCATTCGGGCAATTATTTTTTTCAACTAAAATTTAAGAATATCTCACGTCTTTTCAAACTGTTTACCAGCCGGAACCCGATTCTTTTTCTTGCAGCGGCACAGCCGAACCGCCGTGAAGGTTGCAACTTTGCGGTTTGTGCAAAACATTGATTATATCGGAGACTTTGTTCGGACAACTTTCGTTAGCTAACCGCGCGTCTCCCCTATCAATTGATTCCTTACAGAATTGCGCATATTCAATTCCTTCAGGCAAAGTAAAATACTCTAACGGAAGATTTAGCTCTTTATACGCTTCCGCCATAAATTTAGCCCAGACCGGCATTGAAGCGCGCGCACCTTGCCCATACCAGCCGTTAAACTTTATTCTTCTATCATCAAAACCCGTCCATACACCGCCGACTAATTGCGGAGTAAATCCGATAAACCAGGCGTCGGCAAAATCTTGCGTTGTTCCGGTTTTACCCGCAGCGGGGCGCGAAAAATATTGGCGCGCTCTTGCGCCGGTTCCGTAATTTAAAACATCTTCCATCATGCTTGTAACCAACGCCGCAGTTTGGGGCGAAACGGCTTCACGGTACTCCGGTTTGAATTCATCAATCATAATTCCGTTTTTATCTTCAATTTTTAAAATTGAAATCGGCGAAACATAGACTCCTTTATTCGCGATGGTTGCAAACGCTGAGGTAAGTTCGAGCGGAGTTACTTCAACAGTACCAAGCGCGATTGAAGGAAAAGCAGCCAGAGAAGAATTAATTCCCATTTTGTGGGCATACTTTACAACCATATTTGGCGGCGCAATATCGGATATCGTTAATCTTCCCGCGATGACGTTCACTGAATTGGCTAATGCCTGGCGCAGCGTTAAATAGCCGCCGTAATCGTTGTCGCTGTTATCGGGAGACCAGCCGTTAAAATCAAATTTTTCATTCAGCAAAGAGAATGACGGATAATAACCGTTATCAATTGCGGTGGTGTAAACCAACGGTTTAAATGAAGAACCCGGCTGTCGTCTAATTTGCGTAACATGATTTAATCCATATTGAAAATCCTGGTCGGTGCCGCCAACCAAAGCTCTTATCTCGCCGGTTTTAGGATCAAGCACCACAAAGCCGGTTTGAATGGTGCTTTCAATTTTTTTTACAGAATCAATAAAGGCTGGATCGTTTGCCAACTGATTATACACGAGTTGTTTTTGCACTTGCGAAATTGCTTCTTTGTAGGCTACGCTATTTTTAATTGCGCGGTCAACCAACGGTTTCAATAAAGATTTATTGCTCTCCCATTTCCAATTTTTATAAAATACTTCCTGGTATTCACGCAAATGATCCGCGACAACTTTATTAGCGATCTTCTGCATCTTCATATTAATTGAAGTGTAAATATTTAATCCGTCTCTAAAAAGATCATACCCATATTTATCAGCCATTGCAATCATCTGCTGGCGGACGTACTCCATAAAATGAGGAGCCTCACTTCTCATCTTCACTTTTTTCCCTTTTGCAAGAATGATCGGCTCTTCTTTGAATTTAAGATAGTCGGCTTCGGACAAATATCCGGCGTCAACCATATTGCGCATAACTAAATTTCTTCGTCCGATTGCACGCTCCATTCTTCGTTCGGGGTCATAATTTACCGATGATTTTAACAGCGCAATCAACAATGCGGATTCCGGCACGGTCAAATCTTTTGCCCGCTTGCCAAAATAGATGTTCGCCGCAGTTTCAACACCAAAGGCGCTTTTGCCAAAGTAAGAAACATTTAAATAGAGTTCCAGAATTTCTTTCTTGGTAAAATTTCTTTCAATTTGAACCGATGAGAGCCACTCTCTAATTTTTCTTGTTACCGTCTCAAATGAATTTTCGTTAACCGATTTTAAACTGTATAAATTTTTTGCAAGCTGTTGGGTGATAGTGCTTGCCCCCTGCCGCGAGAAAGTGAAAACATTCTTCGTCATCGCCTTTGCAAAGCGGATTAAATCAACTCCCCAATGGTTGTAATAATTTCGGTCTTCCGTAGCAATAAGCGCGTAGATGAGATGTGCCGGGATACTATCAACATTGGTTTCAATTCTGTTTTCAATATAAAATTGCCCAAGAATTTCACCGTCCACCGTCCAGACTTTACTAGCTAATTGCGGACGGGGATTTTCCAATTCTTCAAGTGAAGGGAGTCCCCAAAAAACATAAATGATGAAACCTGTGAAAAGTACCGCGAGTGTTAAAAATAGATACTTGTATTTTTTTATAAAGGAAAAGAAATTCGGTTTATTTTTTTTATTAAAAGATTTATCCATCTTACTGCCAGTCAACTATTTTAAAAGTACCATTCTGAAAAATTCCATAACATGGTTGGTCAAGCCATGTTCCTAAATTGATATAATATCCTTGGTTCACTTTCTCCATCTGCCGTTTGTGAGAATGCCCGAAGATAACGTAATCATATTGATCGTTTAATTTTATTTTAGCTGCTTCAAACATGCCGTCAATTTCGCCGTAATCTTTTTTGGCGGTGTAATCGCGGCTTGTTTTACTTGTTTTACTTGCAAGCGCAATACCGAGATCGGGGTGAACAACCGAATAAACTTTTTGAAGGAAACGATTGCGCAAAATTTTCTTCAAGATCAGATATCCGTAATCATTTTTTACCAATCCGTCACCGTGAGCTATGTAAAATTTCTTCCCTTCAATTAAAACGGAAATAGCATCGTGGTAAAGATGCGCTCCGATTTCTTTTTTGAAAAAATCGCGGTGAAGAAAATCGTGGTTGCCGATAAAGTAATGAAGCTCGACACCGTTTTCAGTTAGATTTTGCAACGCGGTTAGCGTTCTGAAAAATCCTTTTTGATAGACGCGTTTGTATTCAAACCAATAATCAAACAAATCTCCAACAATGTAGAGTGCGCTGCAGTTTTCTTTCGCAAAGTCTAAAAAAGAAACTAAAGCACGCTCACATATTTTTTCTTTGTCGGGAGATAAAAGACCTAAGTGAATATCTGAAATAAAAAAAACCGGTTTAGTCATTATTGCTCATAAGGATTAGCGTCGTTAAATTCAGCAAGAAGCCAGCCTTGCGGATCAAGAACCACCGAGTTGATTCGCTTTTTTATTTGGATGGTTTTTTCAAAATCAGCTTCATTCACCGTGATGATTTCGGAATAATTATCTTCCGGATTATCACACAAAAACTTCACTTCTACCGGAAAGTTATATACCATCTCCCCTTTTTGAATCTGCCGCAAATTCAAGTTAAGATAATACGTGGAATCATCATCTCTTTTAATTTTCCAGGTGTAATTCACAACCGGTGTATATTCGCCAACATACACCCATTGCTCAAAAAACTTCGCTAAATCTTTTTGAGATACTTCCTCACACACATGTTTAAAATCTTCCGTTGAAGCATTCTTGAATTTATATGTATCAAAATATTGCCGGAGAATGGCGAAGAAATTATCATCACCAACTTCCCACCGCAGCATGTGTAACACCCATCCCCCTTTTTTATAAACTTTTGAGGAAAATAAATTATTTCCCGGATTATAAAGTGTCCCCTCAAACGAAGCGCTAAAATTTTTCTTCGTGTCGGCAAAGAAAGCATCTTTACCAAAAACTTTTTCATCGTACAACGCTTCAGAATAGGTAGCAAAACCTTCGTTCAGCCAGATGTCTTTCCACGTTGCAGGCGTAACGCAATTTCCCCACCATTGATGCGACGCTTCGTGGACATAAATATCATTGAACATTTTTGCGCCGGTAACAAAGTTACTTCCGATACCGGTAATAGTCGCGCTTTCCATGGCGCCGCTTTGCCAAAGAAATTCGGCAACGCCATACTTTTCTTTTACAAACGGATATTCGCCAAAAAGATTTGCAAACACTTTTAATATCTGCGGATGTTCGTTAAAATCTATCTTCGCATTTTCCAGGTGAGAAGGAATTGCGTAATAACTAATTGGAATTGTATCGCCCGCAGCCGAGATATATTTATCTGAGAATGTTTTATAATCGGAAGAATAAATTGCCGCGGTATAGGTAGGAAGTTCGTACTGCGTTTTCCAATGATACGTGGTCTTTCCGCCCGCGTCAATTTTTTCAACGAGCGTTCCGTTTGCTGCCGACACTTGCGAAGAATTATTCGTCAAGTAAAAATCGAACGTCGCTTTGTCAGTTAAAATATCGTTACACGGAAACCAGGTAGAAGCGAATGTTGGTTCGCTGATATTATAAATCAACGATTGTCCGTTGATCTCTCCGAATACAAAAGAAGATAATCCTAAATTTTTTGGCTTCCCTTCGTAGATGACCTCAACATAATTTGTATCTAAAATAGTTTTTGGATCAACAGAGATCGTAGTTTTATAGTTTGAATAATTAGTTGCCGCGCCATTCCACAAAACTTTATGGATTTTCATATTATCATAAAAATTAATTTTGAAAATCTTCTGCAACGAATCCTTGAAGACAAATTGGAGAGTAACATCACCTTTTAATCTTTTTTGTTCAGGCAGCAAATCTAATTTGATTGTGTAATGAAGAACATCAATTAACTTTTGCTCGGGCATGTTATAACCGTCTTCCTCATCTTCAAACCAGGCTTCATTCAGGTTGAAGGAATTCCCTTTTTTGCTGAGTCCATTAATTTTCGACGCATAGAGTCCGCCGAAGACCAAAAAAGAACCAACGAAAAACAACAGTGAGAAATAAATAATATTTTTACGCATAAAAACCATCTGGAAATCATTTTACTGTGGAATGCAATTTAAGATTTTTTTATCGGTTGTGAAAAGGGAAATAAAAAAGCCGCAGTATAATTTACTGCGGCTTTTAATAAGAAATCGGAAGGGATGTTACTTCATCAAAATGAATTTCTTTATCTGGCTGAAATTACCGGCTGAGATTTTGTAGAAATACATTCCGCTTGATAGCTGCTTTGCATCAAACCGGATGTCATATCTTCCGCCGTTTTTAAATTCATCAACTAAAGTTGCTACTTGTTTACCGAGGACATCATACAACGTTAGATTAACGAATGACGCCGCCGGCAAATCAAATGAAATAGTGGTAGATGGATTAAACGGATTCGGATAATTTTGATACAACTGGAATTCCTTTGGAAGCGAAGCTTTATCATTTACATCGGTAATTTGTAAAGCAACTTCTTTTGAAATTCCGCTCTCATTTCCGGAGTAATCGAAAGCCGAAATCTTGTAGTAATACGTTTGTCCGCTTACAACCGAAACATCCTCATAGGCATTCGTTGCGGTAACGCCAATCTTATTATCCGCAGAAGGAGTGAAGTTGGAAGTAGTACTTCTGTAAACAGCATAATATTGAAGATCATTCTCTTCATTCTTTTCCCAGGTAAGCGCCGCACTGGTTCCATGTAACACTACGGCGAAACTTGTTGGGACTTTTGGCGCAAGATTGTCTATGGAATACCCGCTGTCCGGCGCTGAAACCGCAATCATAATTGGGTTTATGCCATGAGCAACAACCTGGAAGGTTGACATGAACATTCCGTTTGTTTTAGTAGAATCGAAAATTGTTGCCGCAATTGCAGAATAATTTTTTAATGAAATTGCCGGAACTTCAATTGCGAATGTCCAGACGCCATTATCCAATCTCCAAATGCTATACTTGGTAACCGGGTTCAATTTATCTCCGTCATTCTTTGAAGCATTCCATGTTACATAAACGTGTCTTCCGTTATCATTTGGAACATCAAATATAGAAGTGATAACCGGTTTATCCAATAACGAATCGGGAATAAATCCTTTAGTAATTAACAGCTGGATAATATTACTATCACCGCTTAAATTCAACGATTGGTCAAAGCCTCTAAGTTTGAAGAAATAATTCGTCGGAGCGTCATTTGTTAATGGCAAACCAGTTACAACGTATGAATTTTTATCTAAGACGAGCAGCGGTGAATTTCCTTGATCTGCGCCGGTTCCGCTCCAGTTAGTAGAATCAAGCGAATAGTACAACTGGTAACCGCCAAAGTCTGATTCGTTATTCTTCGTCCAGCTAAAGCTGGCTGAAGCATTACCGATTGCCGTGCCTGCAAAATTTGTAGGCGGCGCAGGCGGAACATTATCAGGTACCATGATTGCACGATACACAAATTTTGTATCGGCGTTATCTGAAGTTACCGTAGCAGTGAAAACATTAAATCCGGTAGAATCGGGGTTTGCTCTTACGAAAAACGTTACAGATGCAGCGCCTTTTGCCGGTATATTGCCGAGTGGAACAATCATCATTCCGTTTTCAAGGCTCAGTCCGTTTTTCAAATCGAGAGAAACCACAACATTAGTTGCTGAAACATTTCCGGTATTAAAAATATCATACTTAACGTAGAAAGGATTCGGATATAAATTTGCATCCCGTACAATAAGCGCCGAAGGAGCGGTAACATTTACGGCTAACGGAGGAAGCAAATCTTTATTCGAACGCAAAAATCGTTGAGCCTTATTATTTGATTTGTTCGATTCTACAACATAATTATTCGGGTCTATTTTGATTACAAGACTATGATATTCCGGACGAATAGGAATGATATAATCGAACGTAAATATTCCTATTTCACCCGCTTTTACCAACGGTAAAACATCATTTGCAATTGGTACGGCATTACCGGCGTCGGGATCGCCGTCATACGCAACAACCGGAATATTCTGAACATCAATCGCTCCAGTATTATGAATGGTTACCGTTACTGTTATTTTATCTCCAGGAACATATAAACTATCCGGGATAGAAAAATTTATATCATCAACAGAAAGAGTAAGATCAGGAAGTTTTGCGGCGTAGCTTAACGGCATAAAATCAGCTCCGGCGCCGCCGTTGCTTTGCAGAACGGCAACATTTCCCGTTCCTTCAATCTTGTAAACATAATTACCGTAGTCCGAACCAAAATTATAAACTTCGCCATAGTTTAAAGTGCTGTTATAAATTTCGGTCTGCGATGGATACGGAAAATCAGTATTTAATCCAAGCCGGGTAACCTTTATCGCATTATTATTATCGAATGAGAAAATATGGATGCTGCTTGCAATGGTATGAACAAAAAATAGTTTGCCTGCACCCATTCCGGTTTCATCAATTGCACGGGTCATGTAATAATAACTTCCCGACCAACCGGCGTAAGGAATATTTGCCGTAGTAACCGGACCTTGCGAAGCGACAGCCCAATAGGTTGGCGCGGTAATGCCTTTAGTATAAACTTGACCGCGCATCAATGTAACAGTGTCAATGACCGTTCCATCATCAATATTTGTGATGGTTAAAAAGTTATTATCTGCATAGGAAGTAATGGTGATACTGTTTGTCCAATTTCCTTCGTAAGCAGAGTAACCATAAAATTGTGTACCGGTAAATGTTCCGTTTGCGGATGGCACATAATAATCTTGATCGGTGTATGACAAAGCGGAAATTGGTTTTGTGCCGTTCACCTGAACTGCACTGTTATAAATTGAGGAAAGGAGTCCGGCTTGTCTAAAGGAAAAATATTTCCCTTTATCCAAAGTACCGGCATAAATAATATCTTTCGTTTGTAAATTTCTCACGGTAAATCCCGTATTATCCTCGTAAGCAAAAATTACAAACTCATCTTGATTGGTATAAAATTGCCGCATCATCCAGGTGTTTAATTTAAGTGAAACGCCCTTGCCTGCTTCATCAACGGCAAAGTAACCGTTCACATAGTTGGTAATTGCATCTCCAACAAGAATGGTAAAAGATTTGTTCGAAACAATTCTGAAGATACCGTTTCCGTGATTGACATTAAAAATAGTATCAGCCGGTAAAGTAGATTCATCAATTAGCGTAGCTGATTGATCATAAATTTTCACGTGGGTATCGTTGAAATAAGAAAAGACAACCAAATCACCAAACGTATAAACCGTTGTTTCAAATGAATCCGCTGCAACTTGCTGCGCAATAGAAAAAACCGTATTTGTTTTTTCGGCATTTGAAGCGATTGGAGGTTTGTAATTTGGAGGGGCGCCTCCAAAAATTTCTGCTTTCTGTTGAGCTGTAACAGTCAAACAGAAAACAAAAGAAATAAACATAAAAAGTACAAATCGAATTTTCATAGTGTCTCCTAATTATAAAAATTGTGAAATAAGCGGCAGAAACTTGTTGAATAAGTTTCTGATAGTCAATAGTTCTTTAAGGCTAATTATTGCAATGTGACGTTAAACAATCACCTCGCAATTGCTCCCTTCCATCACATCAAAATAAAAAGAACTAACACTCTCAATTAAAAAGAAGCCGCAGGTATAACTGCGGCTCTTATAAATGATGCGTCAAAGAGATTTCAATCGCTCAATCTCATCGGCTAAAGCTAATCTTCCGGCAGCAGTGTTTACATCTGCGGCAAAAGAAATGTTAAGAAGTTTTACGTACGTCAACGATGTAGCAAAGTTACCCAGTTGATAATAATTCTGAGCTTGAAGGAGTTGCAGATCATTTTTGTTTAACGAGCTCTGGTACGCAAACACCCAATTTGGATTTAGCGTAAGCGCTTGCCCTGCATACTCGATTGATTGTTCATACTGCTTTGCAGCGTTTGCAACAAAGGCGCGCCCCGCATACAAATCTGCCGAAGTTAATCCGGCACGCGCTGCTAAAATAAAACTTGCCGCCGCAGATGTTAAACTATCGAGTTTAAATTTACTCCAACCCAAACCTAAGTATGCATCCGCTTTGGTTGTATCAGAAACCCTTGCCTGATTAAATAAATCATACGCGCCTCCATAATTTGCTTGCGAAAACGCTCCCCATGCATCGGTTATTTTTTGTGCGTAGGGATCAGTCGTCGTCGGTTCGTTTGTCCCCTGGCATCCAATGTAAACAAGAGTGAACCAGATGACAAGAAAATAATTAATATATCTTTTCATTGTAAATCCTTTAAATGATTTTAAGATGAATAATAGATTTTTCATGGCTTCCTCCTTACTTCATTAAGATCATTTTTTTAACTTCGGACTTTGTGCTGGTTCTAATCTGGTAGAAGTAGATTCCGCTTGATAGTCTTTCACCAACATCGTTCATAGCGTTCCAGGTAAGCGTGTACTTTCCGGCTAACTGAAAACCGTTAACCAGCGTTGCTACCTGCTTACCTAATACGTTGTAAATTATCAAACCTACATGATCATTTTCCGGTAAATCATATTGAATAGTAGTAACCGGATTAAACGGATTAGGATAATTCTGCTTGAGTGAAAAAGTTTCGGGAACGCTATTATCTCCCGCATAGGTTTCATTAACGGCAATTTTAAATTTGCCAAGCGAACTTATATATGCCGTCACTTTATTTTCAGACGGATAGACCTGGCTTCTTACCGGCGTCCATCCTTCATCAGTTTTTTGATAGACGAAAAGTTTTGAAGCGTCGTAATACCGCGAACGATCATATTTAATTTCCAATTTCAGTTTATCATTAAAACTAATTCCCGGACTAAAAGAATAAATTTCCGCACCATCTTCAGCAAGAATTTCACTTATAAAATATGCTTCCTTATCAAGCAGATTTGGAGCGATGGTTAACGAAGCTTTTTTATCAAGTGAAGAAACCGATGCAATCTCTCCCGGTTTTGCCAAAGTAACGTTCACCGTGCGCATGCTGTCTTTTGTGGCGCCGGTTTCGGTAGTAATAGTTGAATAGATAGCGTGCGAAGATGAAGTTTTGAAAACATAACTTCCCGTATAAACGGTTGTTGAATTTGAAACAAGCGTCATCGGGACAGAAACCGAATCCATCGTACTTTTTATACTCACACCAGGCGCTTGCCTCAATGCTGATTCCGAGGCGATAATAATATTAGCATATTTTGTTGCAGCCGGATTTTGATGAACTGCAATCGAAAATTTTACGTTTGCCGTTACCTGGTTGTTGTTGATTGGAATTGTTAATACTTGAGAATCGTTACTTAAATTAATTGATTGATCGAAAGCCTTCAACTTAAAATAATAGGTGGTAGTTTGATTATTGTTAAGCGGCAATCCCGTAACGGTATAATTCGTTTTACCGGTAACCAATAAAGGAGAATTCCCTTGATCCGAACCAACGCCTTCCCAGTTCCCTACTGTTGTACCGTAATAAAGATAATAACCGCCATGGTCTTTTTCCGTATTTGCGTTCCACGAAAAACTTGCCGATTTATTTCCGATAGCGCTGCCGGAGAAATTAGTCGGTGCAGCAGGCGGAGTGTTATCCGGAATATTGATTGCACGATAGATCACTTTTGTATCTGCGTTTGAGGCTGTTATGGTTGCTGTGAATGTGTTAAATCCGGAAGAATCTTTATTTGCACGAACTGAGTACTCAACAAAAGCAGAACCATTTGCAGAAATATTTCCCAAAGAAATTAAGTTAGTTCCCGAAGCTAACGTTAAACCGTTTGCCAATACCAAATTTACTTGAACGTTACTTGCCGAAACCGTTCCCGTATTAAAAATATCATAGCGAACGGTAAACGGATTTGGAGTTAAATTACCGCCCGTAAGCGTTAATGCTGATGGTGAGGTTGTAGAGACTGAAAGCGGAGGCAGCAAATCTTTATTTGCCCGTAAAAATCTCTGCGCTTTATTATTTGATTTGTTCGCTTCAACTACAAAATTGTTTGGATCAATCTTTACAACAAGACTATGATATTCCGGACGTATCGGGATCGTAAAATTAAATTCATAAGTAGCTGATGAAGCAGCTTTTACCGTTGAGAGCACTCCGTTTGCAACCGGAACGGCGCTGCCGATATCCGGATCACCGTCATACGCAACTACCGGTACATTCAGCGCGTCAACGGCTCCGGTGTTTCTTACGGTGATGGTTACTTTCACTACATCGCCGGGGACGTACACACTATCCGGTACTGAGAAAGAAATGTCGTCAACAGATAGTGTCAAGTCCGGTAATTTTGCCGCGTAACTTAACGGCATAAAATCAGCTCCGGCGCCGCCGTTACTTTGTAATACCGCTACATTTCCGGTTCCTTCAATTTTGTAAACCATATTTCCGGTTTGTGAACTGAAGCTATAGAATTCTCCATAGTTCAACGTTCCGCTATATACTTCTGTAGGTGATGAATACGGAAAAATGAGGTATGTACCTAAACTTGTAATTTTTACATTATTGCCATTCTGAAAAGAGAAGACGCGAATGTTACTTGCAATGGTCGGAACGTAAAAAAGTTTTCCGGCGCCGGTGCCCGTTTCATCGATCGCACGGGTCATGTAATAATAACTTCCCGTCCAACCGTAATAAGGAATATTAGCCGCCGTAACAGGACCTTGCGAGACTACCCGCCAGTATGTTGGTGCATAAATTCCTTTGCTATAGACTTGCCCCTTCATAAGCGTTGTGGAATCAATGGTAGAGCCATCATCAATATCTTTTATGATCACATAATTATTATCAGCATAAGAAGTGATAGTGATACTGTTCGTCCACGATCCTTCATAAGCCGAATAACCATAAAATTCAGTTCCGGTAAACGTACCGTTTGTTGACGGAACGTAATAATCCTGATCAGTGTACGAGAGAGCTGAAACCGGTTTTGTTCCGCTCACTTGTAAAGCGGTTTGATAGATGGACGAAAGGAGTCCGGCTTTTCTGAAAGAAAAGTATTTCCCTTTATTCAGTGTGCTGGCATAAATAATTTCTTTTGTTTCAAGATTTTTAACGGTAAAGCCGGTATTATCTTCGTAGGCAAAAATTACAAATTCATCTTGAGATGAATTGAACTGCCGCATCATCCAGGTGTTTAATTTAAGTGAAACGCCTTTGCCGGCTTCATCAACGGCAAAATAGCCGTTCACGTAATTATTGATAGCATCACCAACAAGGATGGTAAAAGATTTATTCGAAACAATTCTGAAGATACCTCCGCCGTGATTGACATTAAAAATAGTATCAGCGGGCAGCGTTGATTCATCAATCAAGTTTGCCGATTGATCATATATTTTCACGTGAGTGTCGTTGAAATACGAAAAGACAACCAAATCACCAAACGTATAAACCGTTGTTTCAAATGAATCCGAAGCGGCTTGGTGAATTGCAGAAAAAGTAGTCACTCCACTTTCCACTGTTGATGTGATAAACGATTTGGTATTTGGCGGTGCGCCGCCGATGATCTCTGTTTTCTGTTGAGAATAAAGGGTTAAACAGTAAACGATGGCGAAAAGCATCACTAGTAAATATTTACTTTTCATAAAATCTCCTAGAAATTTATAAATGATGTAAAGAGCAATCGAAACTTGGATATAATTAACTAAATTATCAATAATCCATTTGACTTATTTTTGAGTAAATCAATTATTGTGATATAGGATTCACAAGAATAGATTTCGGTTATGATTACTGAAAAACAATAGTTTGTCATATTGAGCAAATCGAAATATCTCTTTTATTAAATGAAGAACAGACTCTTCCCCGCCTCCGGTAGATCAGAGTGACACTGCACTAATATTTCAGATGTCTCTTTCATTTAATTATTGCTGCTATTCTATTTCTTCGTCTTTCTTTGATAAGAGAAGTGACAGAATAATAAATGAATTCATTCAACTTTTGTATCTCGAATCCACCTTTGTCAATCTGTTTATAAAACCTGTTAACAATCCGGCATAATCGATGAGAATTTCAAAGTGACCGTTGTTAGGGTTTTCATTTATTTTACTATTACGGCTAACATGCAACCGGATGGATTAATTCATATAAGCCAAGTTCTGGAGAACACCTCTACTCAGATTTTTCCCTTTCTGGAAAATATTTTATAGATTAACGGAAGGAAAAAGATAACGTAGAGATATGAAACGACTATGCCTCCCGAAATACTGATACTCAAATTCTTCCAGAATGTTGCGCGTTCACTAAGAATAAAAGGAAGCAATGCAGCAAAGGTTGTTAGTGTTGTAGATGTTAGTGCGCGAAGACGAGTCTTTGTCGCATTTATTAATTCTTCTATGTTGGTCAAAGCATGCTGTGAGAGATAACTTACTAAAACTATTGAATTTGATACCGACAAACCAACCAATAGTAACATACCTGCATAAGCTCCCCGTTCTATATTATTATCTGTTAACCAGAAAAGATAAATAGCGCCAACAATTGCGTAAGGTATCGCGGTAATTATTATGAAGGGCTTTTTCAGAGATTCAAAAAATCCCGCGGTTACCATGAAAATCACAAACAACGAAGCTCCTAATACTTTCCAAATATCAATCTCATCTTTTTCAGCAAATCGGAACGAATAATCGGATTGTTTCAGCGAATAACCTTCCGGAACTTTTATAGATGATATGGTAGATTCCAGAAAATTATTACCGTATTTATAAGGACCTTTGAATTCAAAACTGACATACCGAATATACTGTTGATCAACGCGGTTGATTGATGAAAGAACTTTCCTTTCTTCAAACGTGATCAGATCACTTACTTTAAACTTCTCTTTTCCATTTTCGTTAACAATTAGGTTTTTTAGTTCGTCCAACTGAATATTATCGTAATTAGAAAATTTTACACGATAGTTTACCGATTCATTTAATATTTTAAAGCGATTGTAACCCATGTTTCCGCTAGTATTCTTAGCAATAATATTGAAAAGTTCTTGGACTGTAATCCCATAAGCAGACAAACGATTCCGGTCAATCTTTCCAACTATTTCAAATGTTTCAGATGACCAATAATAATCAGATTTATCAATATCCACATTGTCAACACGTGGATTTCTTTTTACAAGATCGCGGAATGTTTCCGCAATAGATTTAACTTTTTCATAATTAAATCCTTTCACTTCAACATTAAAATTACTGGATGCCCCGCCTCCGGCATTTGAAAAACCTGGACCAAATCCATAAACGTAGGAATCAACTCCACCAAGCCGAGTTGCATAAGCTGTAATATAATTTTTTAGCATGTACGGAAAAGCTGAATTCGACTGTTCCGGTGTAAACTCAACCCTAAGAGAAGCAGATTCTTCATCCATTACATTAGCAATAAGTGTTTTGAAGTTTTTCTTATAAGCTAATATTTCATTCTCCAAACCACCGCATAATTTATTTATTCTTTCAATTCTATTTCCATTCGGTAAGTCAAGCCGGACATAGATATATGTCTCCTCACCATAATTCCATAGTTCTCCTCTGGAAACATGATTAAAGAACAAATTTAACACTCCTCCAAACGCATAATTTAT
>Ga0172369_10004499_pt1 | contig 17663 bp, 11 predicted proteins | sample LakKiv25m_FD_114539 | JGI IMG/M metagenome (GOLD analysis project Ga0172369, IMG submission 114539) | Freshwater microbial communities from Kabuno Bay, South-Kivu, Congo - kab_022012_11.25m | ecosystem: Environmental > Aquatic > Freshwater > Lake | place: Democratic Republic of the Congo...
AACAATACCGGCAGCGACAAGCAAACTTATTATAAATTGTCCCTTTCCGGCGACGGGCAGGACAGCACCTATGACATGGCCGCCAGCCTCTTCGACGGCGGGGCGATGCACGGCGATATCGCGCTGATCGAGGCGACCCTCTCCGCGCAGGGGTTTTATCACCTCGTCAGCCTGGGCGTGCCTTTCCCGCACAACCGCTACGGCGGCTTTGTCGGCTACAAGACCGATCACGACCCGCGCCAGCGCGCCACCTCGGTCGGGCCGAAAACCTCCATGCAAATGTTCAAGGCGCTGTATGCGGAGGCGCAGCGCCGCCGCTTGCAGTTCCTCGACGGATTCGAGGTGATCGCCATCCTCACCCGCGAGGAGCACGGCGAGAAGGCGGCGGCCGGCGTGCTCTGCATCGACAAGGCGCGTGTGGATGAGCCCAACCACGGGTTGACGCTGGTCAACGCCGTCAACGTGGTCTACGGCACCGGCGGGCCGGCGGTGATGTATAAGGCGTCGGTCTATCCCGAGGTGCACACCGGCTCCACCGGCATCGCGCTGGAGGCGGGCGCGCCGGGACAGAACCTTACCGAGTGGCAATACGGTCTGGCCTCCATCGGCTTCCGCTGGAACGTCTCCGGCACCTACCAGCAGGTGATCCCGCGCTATATCTCCACCGATCAGGAGGGCAGCGACGAGCAGGAGTTCCTCAACCCCTACTTCGATTCGATGACCAAGCTGACCACCGACATCTTCCTGAAGGGTTACCAGTGGCCCTTCGACCCGCGCAAGGTGCCGAATTACGGCTCGTCGATCGTCGACATCCTGGTCTACCACGAAACCGTGGTGAAGGGCCGGCGCGTCTACATGGATTTCCGCGCCAACCCCTCCAACGCCGGCAACCCGACGCTGCAGTCATTCAGTTTCGATGTCCTCGGCGAAGAGGCGCACAAATACCTGGCCAACTCCAACGCTTTCCAGGATACGCCCATCGAACGCCTGCGCCACATGAACCCGCTGGCCATCGAGCTGTACAAGGAGCACGGCATCGACCTGTGGACGGAGCCGTTGGAAGTGGCCGTCTGCGCGCAGCACAACAACGGCGGACTAAAAGGCAACATCTGGTGGGAGTCCGATCTGAAGCATCTCTTCCCGGTGGGCGAAGTGAACGGCAGCCACGGCGTATATCGTCCTGGCGGCAGCGCGCTGAACGCCGGCCAGTGCGGCAGCTTGCGCGCCGCGCAATACATCGCCGCCCGCTACCGAGATGACGCGCCGTCTTCGCATGATTTCGAGGCCGCGGTGCGCGACCAGGTGCGCGCGCGGCTGGGGCAGATCGAGAAGCTGCTCTCGCGCCGCACACCGCGCAAAGCATTGGAGGCTTACCGCAATGAACTGCAGGAGCGCATGACCGCCCACGGCGCACATATCCGCGATCGTGAGAAGATCGGCAAGGCGCTGCAGGACGCCCGTACCCAGCTCGCGCGCTGGGATGGCGTCGGCGTCCCCTCGCCCGCCGATCTGCTGTACGCGTTCAAAAACCGTGACGCGATGATCTGCGAGATCGTCTACCTGGCGGCGATGGCGGAATATCTGAAACGCGGCGGTGTCAGTCGCGGCTCCTACATGGTGATGGACGCGAGCGGCCAGCTTCCCTGCGACGGACTCGGCGACGACTTCCGCTTCGTCCTCGGCGACGACCCGCTGAAAGAAAAGATCTGTGAAACCCGCCTGCAGCCCGACGGCGAAGTCACCTTCACCTGGACCGACCGCCGGCCTATTCCGCAAGAAGAGGGGTGGTTTGAGAATGTGTGGGCGGATTACCGGGAAGATCGGGTGATTCGCTAGATTGGGAGCGCGGACCTCTGAGTCCGCGCGTCTCTTCATACAACACGCGCGGACTCAGAGGTCCGCGCTCCCAGGAGACGACCATGTTCACTCTCGATTGGAAGGTCATTGCCCCCGATGTGGCGCACCTGCGCGAGTTGGCGAAGCGGGTGCGGGAGATTGCGGAAAGCGATCTCAACAAAGAGCGCATCCGCCGCTGGTACGCGCATGACGAGAACCGGGGCGAACGGCCGCTGATCCTCACCGAGACGGACGGCGGGATCAAAATGGTGCTGCCCGACTACGTTCCCAAGTGCACCGAGCCGTGGGCGCAGGCGCAGGAGTGGGGGCTGATCGGCGCCCTTATGCACCACGAGGTTATCAAGGACGATTCCCCCATCGAACCATGGATCAACTGCGGGTGGGAAATTAGCCGCAGCGGCTATGGGGTGGAGACGCACGCTACGCAGCCGACTACGAATGGCACGCGCGGGGCGTACCACATCGACGCGGTGATGACGGACCTGGAGCGCGACTTTGAACAATTGCGGCCGGCCACCTTCAGCGTGAACCGTGAGTCCTCGCTGGCGATCAAGGCGCAACTCGAAGAAGTGTATGACGGCATCCTAAGCGTGCGCATGCGCGGCAATCCGTGGTGGACGATGGGGCTGACGTGGACGGCCATCCTCTACATCGGCCTGGAGGGGCTGATGCTCTACATGTACGACCAGCCGGAGGCGCTGCACCGCTTCATGAAGTTCCTGAGCGATGAGAACCTGCGCTTTCTCGATTGGATGGAGGCGGAAGGCCTGTTGAACCTGAACAACGAAAATGATTATTGCGGCTCCGGCAGCCGCGGTTACACCCGCCGCCTGCCCGGCCCGGATTTCGACGGCCAGGTGCGCACGCAGCACATGTGGACGCTGCTCGAATCGCAGGAGACGGTGGGCGTGGGACCGGATCTCTACGAAGAGTTCATCTTCCCGTACGAAAACGCCATCGCGCGGCGCTTCGGCAGCGTATATTATGGCTGCTGCGAGCCGGTGAATACGCGCTGGCACGTACTGGAGCAGATGGCCGGCCTGAAGCGCGTCTCCGTCTCCCCCTGGTGCGACGAAAACTTCATGGCGGAGGCCTGCGGCACGCAATACGTCTACTCGCGCAAGCCCAACCCCGCACTGGTCAGCACCGAGCGCTTCGACGAAGCGGTCATCCGCGCCGACCTGCGTAAAACCATCGCGGTGACGAAAGCGCATCGCTGCAGCACCGAGATCGTGATGAAAGATGTGCACACCCTGAGCGGTGAAGCGAACCGCCTGACCCGCTGGGTCCAAATAGCGCGGGAAGAGATAACAAAAGTATACGGTTAGATTTTATCTCCGCAGATTGAAATGATTGAAAAGATATATTGCTTTGCGATGATGCATAGTTGTTCGTAGTGTTCGTTTCCATGCATAGTTGTTCGTAGTCAGCTACGCAGCAAAGCGAAGTAGCGTTCGTAGATCGGAAAGCTTACCTGTCAACGACGGCACTTCGCTCTCGCTGCGTGCCTGACTACAAACAACTATACTTATTACCCCGGAGGATGGTGATGATCGAGGAGACGCAATTCACCGAGACCGACCTGGAAGCGTTGCGGAAGGCGAAGACGGCGCTGGAGTATCCGAGCTTGCTGGCCAGGGTAACGGAGCTGATCGGCACGCCGATCGAGAAAGGCATCGATTGCCTGCCGCGGGGGTGGAAGAAGAAAATCACCACCATCACGCAGGCGGTGCTGATGAAATCCCTGGATGCCGCTCTGCTGACGATGCATAAGTCGAAGCCGGGCAAGCACGAGACGCTGCACAAGATCGCGGTGGGGAGCACGGGGGCGATCGCCGGCACCTTCGGGCTGGCGTCGCTGGCCATCGAGCTGCCCATCTCCACCGGCATCATCCTGCGCTCCATCGCCGAAATCGCCCACAGTGAGGGGCACGATCTCGCACAACTCGCTACCCGGCTGTCCTGCCTGGAGGTATTTGCCCTGGGTGGACCGAGCAAGCAGGACGACGCAGTAAATACGGGCTACTGGTCGGTGCGCGTGGCGCTGGCGAAAGCCTTGCCTGAAATGCTGGAAAATCTCACCGCCCGCGGACTCGGCGAAGCGGCCGCGGGCCAGCTCACCAAATTCATCACCCTCATCGCCGCCCGCTTCTCCATCGTGGTGGCGGAAGAAGCCGCCGCCCGCGCCATCCCCGCCGTCGTTGGCGCCATCTCTGCCGCCTCGCTGAATGTCGCTTTCATGCACTTTTACCAGGAACTCGCTAAAGGGCACTTTGCCATCAAGCGGTTAGAAAAACAATACGGGACGGAGGCGGTGAAACGGAAGTATGATGAGGTCGAAGTATAGAGCAGGTGTGGTAAAATAAGATCATTGCCCGGTTTATTGTAAGGAGGAGTCTATGGAAGGCCATCTGCACGGCGTCATCCTGCTGGCAATCCTCCTCACCTGCCTCGCAGTCCTCTGGCGGTGGGGCAGGCAGCCGAAGCTTGCCTTCCCCATCTTTCTGCCTGGGTGTTCTCGGCGCCGTGCTGCCGGCACAGCCGAAGAAGCATCTCCTCGTGATCGCAATGATGCTCATTATGGCATCGGCCATTAATTTCCAGGCCAATCTGCTGTATGAAGGTTCGCTGGGATCTGGTGTCTTCTTCACCGCGCAACCGTCGCATAGCGAAGTAATCATCACGCCGGAGAATGCCTGGCATAGCTGGCTCACCGGCATTCGCTTTAATGGCAAAACAACTCCGCTGCCTGCGGGCACTTTGTGGTTTATTACTTTGCCACCAGGTACAGCGCATATCCGCTGGCGCCAAGGGCGATTGCGAGCACCCAGGCGCGGGTGACGATGGTGGTCTCCGCCCAGCCGCCGAGCTCCAGGTGGTGGTGGAAGGGGCTCATGCGGAAAAGGCGCTTACCTTTAGTGGCTTTAAAGTAGAGCACCTGCAGGATGACCGAGGCCATCTCGATGAGGAAGATGAGGCCGATCCACAGCAGCAGTACTTCCTGCTTCAGCGCCAGCGCGGCGCCGGCCAGCGCGGCGCCGATGGCCAGCGAGCCGGTGTCGCCCATGAACACCTTCGCCGGGTGCCGGTTGAACCAGAGGAAAGCCAGGCACGCCGCCGCCAGGCAGGCGAGGAACGCGGCGATGGTCGGGCTGCCGGTGAGCCACGCCACGCCGGCCAGCGCGAGCGACGCCGCCACCGTGGTGCCCGCCGCCAGCCCGTCCAGCCCGTCGGTCAGGTTCACCGCATTGCTCATCGCGGCGATGAAGAGGATGGCCACCGGATAATACGCCCACCCCAGGTTCACCTCGCCGAGGAGGGGAATGCCAATGGTGGTGTGGTTATGCAGCCCGAAAACCAGCCCGGCGGTGAACAGCCCGGCCGCGACGAACTGCAGGATCAGCTTCTCCCGCGCGCGCAGCCCCAGCGAGCGTCCGCGCCGGATCTTTCCCCAGTCGTCGATGGAGCCGATGATCGCCACCGCGACGGTGAGCGCCAGCAGCAGCGCGCTGAGCCGGAACTGCTGCGGGAAGAAGTACCACGATGCCGCTGTGCCCGCTATCACTCCGGCCAGAATCGTCACCCCGCCCATGGTGGGGGTGCCGGCCTTGGTCAGATGCCGCTGCGGCCCGTCGTCGCGAATCTGCTGCCCCAGCTTCTTTCGGTGTAAAAAGGCGATCACTGGTGACGCTGTGAGAAACGTCACCAGGAAGGCGAACACCGTGGCGGCAATCAAGATATACAGGCTGCTGATGGGCATAAGGCGTTACCGGATACGGCGGCAGTATCCGGCGCATTGTAACATAGAACGGGGGAGGGATGGAAGAATGGAAAGTTGGAAGACTGGAAGGAGATGGTAGAATGGAGTACTGGAAGACATAGGCGCCAAGTTATAGTAAGCGCAAGGATTTCATTTGCAAATTCCTACAAGCCTACCGGGGACTGTCCCCTTCAGCATCCAATCGCCCCGGCGAGTCCGTCAGGCCGCCTGCGGCGGCGCTTCCGGCGGGACAGACGTTTCTGCTTCCGCGCCGGTGGATGCCGCGCCCATATAACGTCATCGCCAGCGCGCCCAGGCCAAACAGCACCGCGCCTAGCGTCACCACGGCGCCGAAGACGGGGACGAGGCGGATCAGCACCAGCAGGATAATGCCGATCGCCAGCGCCGCGTAGAGGCTGCCGCCGGGCCGCCGCCACACCAGCCGCCCCACCAGAATCGCCAGGAAGATCGGGCTCAAATACACCCCGCTGAAATACGCGGCCGTCCAGATCAGCGCCACCGGAATGCCGACGATGGTGAAAAGCAGCAGCAGCACCAGCGGCAGCCCGACCAGCAGGATGACCGCGCCTACGCCCAGGCTGAGCCCCGGATGAACGCGCAGCGCCGTCTCCGTCTCCTCCGTCAACCGCGGGGCAAAGGCGATGAAGATCAGCCCTGCCGCGAGCAGCATGGCGCCGGCGAGCAACTGCCGCAGGAACCATCCCGCCGTGTAGGACTGTCTCCTTTGCTGCCGGGTGATCTGCTGCTCGCCCGCGATCTTCGCGCCGGGGGCAATCGTATGGTTCCGCACCTGTGCGATGAGATCGCCTCCGATGACGGCGCCGGACGCCAGCGTCAGGTTCGTGGCATTGACGCGCAAGTCGCGGCCGATCTTCGATTCCACTGTGACGTTGCCGCCGCTGACGCTCATGTCCCGCCCGACGGTCGCTGCCCGGTCCAGTGTCATCGCGCCGCTCGCGGCCAACACATTGTGCGCCACCGGCGCAGTCAGCGCGATATCGCGGGAAATCGCATACAGCGTGCCGCCCACCGGCCCACTCACCGTGACGTGGCGGCCCGCGACGATCAGGTCGCCCCCCACCCGTCCGTCAATACGCACCACGTACCCCGCGACAACCACATCGCCGGTGACCGTGCCGTGAATGGTGACATCATAACCGGTCACCACCAGGTCGTCGTCGATGACCTGGCCGGTCGGGATCGATACCGTATTGTTGCCCGTGCGAAACACCGTCGCCAGGGATGGAATGGCCAGCGCAAACAGCACCATCAATAACGCAGCTTTCATTTTTCCTTCCCGTATCGAGCCTCGAGTCGCGGCATTGTGCCCCGCCGGTCCATCCATTTCACCAGGAAAAAGCCGACCATCACCGCCATCGCCGTCCCGATGGGAATGATCGACAATCGCTGCATCTGCACGTCCAGCGGCTCGTGCGGCACATAGATCGTTGGAAACAGCAGCAGGAGGATCGCGATCAGCGACAGCGTCAGGATACCCATCAGGCTTGCGTGGCGCGAGCGGAACAGGCTGATCGCCAGAAACACCGCAAAGAAGGCAATACCGAGCACCACCGGAAATATGGCCAGCGACAACACAGCCCGGATGGGTGAACTGAAGCTCCCCCACAGCGCCACCGCGACAATGCCCGCGGCCACCCCCAGCGTGATGATGGCGGCCTTCAAATAGAGATAATGGTCATCGACGCGTTCGATGATTTCGTCCGTCATAACCGTCTCCCCCGTTGATAATGTTCGCCCCCGGCGATTCCGCTGAAACGGCGTGGTTGTCGGTTTCATGGCGTCTTCGGTACGCTTCCTCTTGCCGGCAACCGCAAACCCGGCTATGATGCAGGATAACCGCCGGGGACAGAACCTGATCCCTGTACTTCACGCTGTCGAAAAAGCGGCGCAGTTGAAAAAAGTGTAGTACATCGGTAAGACTCTGGATTCCACGCCTGCTTTGTGGCGGAGGCTGGTCGTCAAAGGTAAGGCGATCTCGGGACTTTTGAACGGTATTGGGGACTGACCCCAAATCTGATGCGCGTCTGGAAAAACAAAGCCCGGTCAGGGTCTGTCCTCATGAATAGGAAGGCTCCGGGGACAGACCCTTGGCCGGGTGAAAGATTGGTCATGGGTGTAGTTTTGGGGTCAGTCCCCGAGGGGCTTTCGCAGAAAGGATTCCGCCATGCTGGAACACGTCGATCTTTCACAAAAAATCAGCAAGCACGAGTATGAGCAGCAAATTCCCGACCTGCAGTTGAAGCTGCTCATCCTGCAGCAGAAGATTCGCGAGGCCGCCGTGCCGGTCATCATCATGTACGAGGGGTGGGACGCCGCCGGCAAAGGCGGCAGCATTCTGCGCATCACCCAGCAGATGGACCCGCGCGGGTATCAGGTGCACCCCATCGGCCCGCCCAACGAGGTGGAGCGGCAGCACCATTACCTCTGGCGATTCTGGATGCAATTACCGCCGCAAGGCCTGATCGCCATCTTCGACCGGAGCTGGTATGGTCGCGTGCTGGTCGAGCGCGTGGAAAAGCTGTGCGGCAAGGACGACTGGCGGCGGGCGTATCGCGAAATCCGCGAGTTCGAGCGGACGCTGGTGGGCAGCGGCTATGTGCTGGTCAAATTCTGGCTGCACATCAGCAAGCACGAGCAGCTCCGGCGTTTTGAAGAGCGCCGCGATAACCCCTTCAAACGCTGGAAGATCGGCCCGGAGGACTGGCGCAACCGTGAAAAGTGGGACGACTACCTGGAAGCCGCGGAGGAGATGTTCACCGAAACCAACATCCCCGACTGCCCCTGGCAGATCGTGGCCGCCGAAAATAAACACTACGCCCGCCTGGAAACCGCCCGCATCGTGGCGGCGGCGCTGGAGAAGGCGGTGAAGGGGTAGTTTTGAGTTTTGAGTTTTGAGTTTTGAGTTAAGCCCATATACGATAGAATAACTCAAAACTCATAACTCAAAACTCAAAACTACTCCTCCACCGTCACCCCCGGCAATATCCGCAGCATCTTCACCGCACTGACGGAGTTGATGCAGAGATTCGGCAGCCGCCAACGGCGGCGCTGGCCGTTGTTCATGGCCACCGCAATCTCGACCGGCGTCTCGCCTTTCTGGCAGCCTTCCAGCAGGGACAACAGCTTCTCCAGGTCATCGGAGGCGACGAACGCCTCGGTCAGGCAGATGCGGCAGGGACCGGGCGGCGTGCTTTGTTTCGGTGCGGTGAAAGCCGGCGGCTCAGCAGCAACAGCAACAGCAACCGCGGGTGTGTCAGCCACACCTTCAGCGAAGGCGGGGGGCGCGTCGGTGTCGTCGAAACTTCCCATATCATCCTCCATCGGTGCCGGAGTGCTCTGCGGGCGGGTGGGCGGCGTGTAGGCCGGCAGCGACATGGCCGGCGGCGCGGAAGATTTCCGGTAGCCGACGTTCCCGTTCCCGTTCCCGTTCCCGTTCCCGTTGCCATTGCCATTGCCATTGCCGTTCCCACGGTAGCCATTGCCATTGCCATTCCCGTTGCCGTTGCGGCGGCGGCCCGCCGCCTGCCTCAGTTCCCTGATGGCCGCTTCATTTTCCACCGGCGCCACGGCGATGGCCAGCAGCTTCGGCTCCGGCTTGTCCTCGTCTTCGTCCGCGTTCGCCGTGGTCGTCCGCCCCGTCCCGAAATCCAGCGTACCCTTCACCAGGATAATGGCGTCCTGCTGCAGGTACGGCCCATACTTTTCGTAAGTGTCGGAAAAGGCAGTGATTTCCAGCGTGCCGGTCAGATCATCCAGCGTGAGGAAGCCCATCAGCTTGCCGCTTTTCGCGGTGTAGGGTTTCACGCCGGTCAACATGCCGCCCACCACCACCTCCTCGCCGGCCCGCGCCTCGGACAGCTCCTCGATGACGTTCGTGCGCTGGGCGTCGAGAATCGCCTGATGGGCATTGATCGGATGGTCGGAGATATACAGGCCGAGATACTCGCGCTCGAAATCCAGCAACTGCTTGGAGGGGTATTCATCGAGATTCGGGAACTGCGGGGAGATGATAGGCGCGTTATCCGCAATGTCGCCGAACAGGCTGATCTGCCCGGCCGCCTTGTCGCGCGCCGACATCTGCCCCATGTCGATGGCCTGATCTAAAATAGCCAGCTTCTGCGACCGGTGGCCCGGCAGCCCGTCCGTCGCGCCGGACTTGATCAACGCTTCCAGCGCCAGCCGGTTGCATAATGTGGATTCCACCCGGCAGCAGAAATCGAACAGGTCGGCAAAGGGGCCGTCCACCTCGCGCGCTTGCACGATGGCCTCCACCGCGCCGCCGCCCACTCCCTTGATGGCGGTCAGCCCGAAGCGGATTTTGCCGCCCTCGACGGTGAAGCCGGCGCGGCTGGCGTTCACGTCGGGGGGCAGCACTTCGATACCCAGCTTGCGGCTCTCCGCCACATACAGGCTGATTTTATCGTGCGAGTCGGCCACGCTGGACAGCAGCGCGGTCATGAACTCCACCGGGTAGTTCGCCTTCAGGAATGCCGTCTGGTAGGCGACGATGGCGTAACAGGCGGAGTGCGCCTTGTTGAACGCGTATTTGGCGAACTCCTGCAGGCGGTCCCACATCTCCTCCGCCTGGGTCTCACTGAAGCCCGACGTCTGTTTGACACCCGCCTTGAACACCGGCTCCAACTTCGCCATCTTGTCGAGTTGCTTTTTGCGCAGGGCGTCGAGCAGGTTATTGGATTCCACCATGTTCAGGCCGGCGACGTCCTTGCCGATGGCCATCACCTGCTCCTGGTAGACCAGCACGCCGTAGGTCTCCTTCAGGATCGGCTCCAGCGACGGGTGCAGGTAGGTGATGGTGCGCGGATCGTGCTTGCCCTGGCAGAAGCGCGGGATCTCCGCCATCGGTCCCGGACGGTACAGCGCGACCATGGCGATGACATCGGTGATGCGGTCGGGCCGCAACTGGCGCAGCGCGTTGCGCATGCCCACCGATTCGAGCTGGAACACACCCGCCGTATCGCCGTGCGCCATCAACTCATACGCCTTGGTATCTTCTAGCGGCAGCGTGGCCAGGTCGTATTCCACGCCGTGATTCTGCTTGATGTAGGTCAGCGCGTCCTTCAGCACCGTCAGCGTGCGCAAGCCCAGGAAGTCCATCTTCACCAGGCCGGCCGCCTCCGCCATCGGGTATTCCCATTGCGTCTCGATGCCGATGCCGTCCGCAGTGCGCTGCAATGGAGCGATCTCGGTGATCGGATCGTAGGAGATGACCACCGCCGCGGCGTGGGTGCCCACGTGGCGGGCCAGCCCCTGCAGTTTGCCGGCCATGTCCAGCAGGCGACGGATCTCCTGGTCGCCTTCATACCACTCCTTGATCTGCGGGTTGTCCCCGATGGCCAGTTGGATGGTCTTCGCCATGCCGATGGCCTTGGACAATTTATCGGCGGTGGAGAGCGAGATGCCCATGGCGCGGGCGGCGTCGCGCACCGCCAGGCGCGGCTGCAGCGTGCCGAAGGTGGCCACCTGCGCCACCTTGTCCTCGCCGTACTTATTGATCACATACTCGATCACTTCGCCGCGCCGGCGGTCCTCGAAGTCGCTGTCGATATCGGGTAAGGTCGAGCGGTCGGGCGAGAGGAAGCGCTCGAACCACAGCTTGTAGACCATCGGATCGAAGGTGCTGATGCCTGTGAGGTAGGAGACGATAGCGCCGGCCCCGGAGCCGCGGATGCCCACCAGGATATCGTGTTGCCGCGCCCAGTCGAGGAAGTCGCGCACGATGAGGAAGTAGGCGGGAAGACCCTTCTGGCTAATTACGTCTAATTCGTAATCCAGGCGCTCGATCGCCTGCTGCCGCATCTCGCTGCCCGCGGTGTAGACCTGCTCCAGCCGCTCGCTACAGATCTTGCGCAGCCAGCTGTTTAGTGTCTCGCCTTCCGGCACCTCTAAGCGCGGCAGGCGGGGCTTATCCAGCTCGATCTCTACCTCGCACAGCTCGGCGATGCGCGCGGCGTTCTCCACCGCCTCCAGGTCGTGCGAGAAGTAGGCGCACATCTCCGCCGGGCTCTTCAGGTAGTGCTCGGTGGAGTAGTGGATGTCCTTCTGGCGGTATTCGTCCAGCGTGGTCTGCATGCCGATGCAGATCAGCACCTCATGCGCGTCAAAATCATCCTTGTGCATGAAGTGCGTATCATTGGTCACCACCAGCGGGATGCCCAGTTCTTTGGAGAATCCGCGCAGCACCTCGTTGATCTTCGGTTGCTCGGGGTAAATCAAGCGCGCGGGGGTGTTGTGGTCCTGCATCTCCAGGTAGAAGCCGTCCCGCCCGAACATCTCCTGGTACATGCAGCACAGCGTCTTCGCCCGCTCCAGGTCGCCGGCGCGGATCAGCTTGGGAATCTCGCCGCCGATGCAGGCCGTCAGCGCGATCAGCCCCTCCCCATACTCCTGCAGCAACTGGTGGTCGATGCGGGGATGGTAATAGAACCCGTTGAGGCTGGCCTCCGAGCAGAGCTTGAGCAGGTTTTTATAACCGGCGTTGTTGCGCGCCAGCAGCACCATGTGCCCGGTGTTCGCCTTCCCGTCGCGCTTCTCCAGCCGGCTATGCTCGCAGACATAAGCCTCCACCCCGATGATCGGCTTGACCTTGGCGTCCTTGCACGCGCGGTAAAACTCGACGGTGCCCAGCATGCTGCCGTGGTCGGTGACGGCGACAGCGCTCATACCCAGGGCAGCCGCTCGCTTCGGAATCTCTTTTGTCCGGCACCCGCCATCAAGCAGGCTGTATTCCGAGTGTAAATGCAGATGGGCAAACGGACGATCGGACATCAGGTACTCACTGTGGTCAAACTGCGGCAAACCGCTCCATCGCGGCCCAACGCAGCCTATTGTAACACGCCCATCTGTCCGGAAACAAGGCGCAACACCGACGATCAGGCGGAACTTATCCACAATGTCGCGCCCCTGCAGCCTGAAAGGCTGCCATTCGCCAGCCCAGGATTACGACGTCAAGTCGTTTCAGAAATTGTCGGGCAAGGATATCCATTGACTTTTTACTATTTTTGTTGTACTTTTCAATAGTATTTTTCAGCACTTTCAAAAAACAACGGGGGCCAACAAAATGCGGGAAAGCCTTAATTTTGACCCGACCAGGCATCCCCAATATCGCTATGCCCAAGACAGGAGAATCTTTCAGAAGGTACGGTTTGCCTACTACCTCAATCCGCGAGCTGTATCTAATGACGATGTGAAACATTTGTTTATTGCCGATATTGGCAGTCAATCTTTTGAGGAATCATATGATATCGGCAGAAACTTCGAGAAGTTTGAGCAATTTGTTCCGGATGTGGTTATTATTACCGCTACCTGCGATCGGATTGATCGGCTGAAGATACTCTATGAGAGCATCATCAGTCAGCGCTTTTCCGGAAAGATCGGCTGGGTTATCATTGAGAACGGTTCAACGGACGGTACGGTGGAGCAGATCGCGGAATGGTCTAAGCATCATGAAGGGATCGTTTACCTGCAATATCGATTCCCATTCGGCTATGCTGCCCCAGCGCGCAATCGAGGTTTAGCATTTGTACAATGGTCTTCGCGGTTTCGAACACAAGAGCAATACGTGTGGGTGATCGATTCAGATGATTATATCCACAATGAATTTGTCATCAGGGAATTATATGCAGCAGCGGTGAGATATCCGAGTGTTATGACCCACGGGTATGCGGTATGTCGCTACGAGGATGAGCAGGGAAATGTGATAACCATGAATACGATTCCGCGCGATATTGGGCAGGAGTTCCCGGCGGTGCGGACGCTCAAAGACGAATTAGAAGCTGGCCCGCAGATCCTTTCGGCAATGATTCCCCAAAGCTACATACCGTATTTCTACTATCCGGATGAGTTCACTATGGAAGATGACACGCTCAATCGTCGTATCATGGCTCAAGCCATAAAGCAACGTTTACGGATCACTGCCATACCGTTCCCTTGCATGTTCAAAACATTCCATTTCAGGAGTATGTCGGGCATCAACCAAATGGTCGGTGTTCCTGGAATCAGTATACAACTGGGTCCCGTACAGGTCAGCGGAATCAGAGCACAAATTGTTCAGGGATTACTCTATGCTCGTGATTACTTCACAAGAGAGGGCATCTGAATGGAAGAATCACCAGAAGTATACCATCTACTGGAAAGAACAATAAATCCTACGTGGGCAGTTGTGATTCCTACGTATAGGCGGCTTGAACGTTTATTTGTGTGCTTACATTGTCTTCTCGCGTCGATTAGAAACCTTAATGCCGGCGTTGAGATAGTCGTGATGGACAATGCGCCTGGCGGCAATTTGTTGGGATCATTGACGCGATATCTGGCAAGGTCCAGGGAAAAGATAACAGTTATCTACAGGCACTTTCCCTCCACTAATCAATCAGGGCTTCGGAATGATGCTCTAACCCTCATGAGCCAGACTGTCCGGAATGTGATGTTATTGGACTCGGACATTTATCTCAGCCAAAGCACACTCAGCGCATGTGATCGTTTTCTTGCACAGGAAGAATCGGTGGTTGCCATAGCTCCACCGCTTGCCTCATATTTGGGTGGGAATCATACTACGGTTCGAGCACGAGTTGCCGGCTTTGTCCGTAGTGGCGGAATAGGTATTGTTATGCCAAGCTCATATGATTATGAAGCGAGTCAGTATCATGGTGAGTTTTTGGAATCTTTGATGCTGCGCGGTGCTTTCATTGTGCATCGGGAGCTTCTGCAAACGGTTTTTGCTAATCGCCCTTGGTTAACTATTTTTGAGGTTTGGCAGAATGTTCCATTTTTCCTGACATTACGGGAACTCGGATTTACGTTCGGCTACCTTCTTGATTTAAACGCCATTTGTCTGAACGATGAAAGACAGCATAGAGATACTTTTAGAATACGCAGACATGATTGGTATGCCCATACCGTAAAGTCGATCATCCTGCTTTTTTATCGCAATCAGCTCTGGAGGCCTGAACAACAAGAACTCAACCGGCGTTTTCTGAAAAAAATGGCACAGGTTTTGGAAGGATACCTGCTGTCACCAGTTGCTGTATCGATGCCGCTCATGATCCAAACGGCAAGGTATCTTTCAATGAGCGCAGAGGAAGGTCGGAAAAACATTGCAGAATTGCTGTCGGAGGCAACAGATATCAGATTCAGAGATGCACTCACCTTACTGCTTCGAGAGCAGTGGAAGGAAATCCAATTGGTTCATAGTCGAAATTTGAATCAACCGATGTGATATCGCGCTATGCAGAGCGGTAATTTCTTCAATCGCCAACGATGTAATATATAAGTTTGGATTTTCGCACTTTACCACACCTGAATACAGGGAATACAGGGAATACAGAGACAATCGTCCGCCATGCTTCCGTGCCCTACGTGGCGGAAGCACCACCCCGGATGTAATTTAGTCCGTAAACGGCCTAATTACATGAGAGGTTATGCAAAACAAAGATTATTTTAACAGTGTACTAACTTGTCACCGTATTGTTGCTGTTTAGCGTGGAAACGGAATCTCATTCCGGAGATACAATACATAACCCGTCCTGTATTACCCTATGGCAATCCGATACGTGCGAGGAAAGAGGCAAATCGCTGTGAGATATCTTCTCTATACAACTCGCCAACTTTACATACATATTTACTCTTTTTTATTCTGTAATATAAGGAACAGGCGCTGAAAAATAGTGCTTAAAATCGATTACACATGGTACAAGAGGTATATCACAATAAATTCTAAATAGTGATACCTTGGCAATTGGTTTTTTGTAAGGTAATCATCTCTCTGTTTTCTTCCAACAACTTGCGATTTGATGCCCAAGTCGGATAAATGTTCACCAGCGTATAGGTGCTCATAGTTATATAAAGGTGCTAACAATACTGATATTAACCACTTGTCTTGTGTTTCTTTCGTTTCGGTACGAAAGGTATAGTCTTGCTGCAGATCACAGTCTTGGGTTAGTACAATAGCTAACGGGAAGCTGATCTTACCCACTTCGAGAATGCCATTTTCTTCAATTGCATATTCGAAGTATTCGACATCACGGATTATATCACCTTGGCAAACGCGCGGCTCTTGCTCTCGTTCAATCTTCATGGGTGATCTTCGCTCTAACCCGGATTATTCATGAACCGCTCGCGCACCCGTAAAGGGATGCGGCTACGAGCGGTTCATGAATAATCCGGGCCACACCTGTCCAAAATAGCTTAATCCCCCAAACAAGTCCAGTTTGAGTGAGGAGGGAAACGGCCCTGGTTCCCGTAGATAGTAAGCGTCAACACACTCTCTACGAAAGGACCGTTTCCCGTGAAATACAATACCAGCTTATTCAGCCAAATCCTGCAACTGATTCCCCGGACCACCTTCGAGCGCCTGGTGCGTGAGACGCACGCGGACCGCGCCGCGAAAGGCTTCTCCTGTTGGACCCAGTGCGTCGCCATGCTGTTCTGCCAGTTCACCCAATCCAAAAGCCACCGCGAAATCAGTGACGGGCTGCGCATCACCCACGGCAAACTCAACCATTTGCGGGTGGAGACTGCTCCCCCGAAAAGTACGCTCTCCTATGCCAATGCCCATCGCCCCGCGGAGCTCTATGAGCGACTGTTTGCCGAATTGCTCAAGCAATGCCACGCCATTCGCCCCGGCAAAAAGAAGAAATTCCGGTTCAAAAACCCGCTCTATAGCCTCGATGCCTCGACGATTGACCTTTGCTTATCCCTGTTCCCGTGGGCTCAGTTCCGGCAAACGAAAGGGGCGATCAAACTCCATCTGGTGCTGGATCACGATGGCTACCTGCCGACCTTCGCGCTGATCACCGAGGGGAAACGGCATGAGGTGACGGTCGCGCGCGAATTCCGCTTTCCGAAAGGCAGCCTGATCGTGATGGATCGCGGGTACTGCGACTATGCGCTCTTTCACACCTGGGATCAGGCCGGTCTGTTCTTCGTCACCCGTCAGAAAGACAACGCCGCCTACGAAGTCGTCCTCAATAAGATGGTGCCGGACCGCAGCAATATTCGGTCCGACCAACTCATTCGTTTCACCGGCGCCAAAGCCCAGAAGGATTGCCCGATCATCTTGCGCCGGGTAGTCGTGTGGGACGAGAAGCAGCAGCGCGAAATCGTCCTGCTCACGAATCATCTCCAGTTCGGGGCTACCACCATCGCGGCCATCTACAAAGATCGCTGGGAAATCGAGCTCTTCTTCAAGGCCCTCAAGCAACACCTGAAGATCAAAACCTTCGTCGGCACCAGCGAGAATGCGCTCAAGCTCCAGATTTGGACAGCATTGATCAGCCTCTTGCTGCTGAAGTATCTCCAGTTCAAATCCCTGTGCGGCTGGCCGCTCTGCCGGCTGGTGGCGATGCTCCGCTTGAACCTCTTTACCTATCGCAATCTCTGGGATTTCCTCACGAATCCCTTCAAGGCGCCCCCCGATGAACCCCCGTATCAACTGACGCTCGGATTTGAGACAGCAGGCTCAGCCTGATGGACGGCAAACCCCAAACAGAGGGGGTGGTTTTAAAAACACGACGCGACAGACGGATTCACGAGGGAAAGACTTGTTTAAAACGGCAGTTTTGAGTTATCTTGGACAGCAGTGATCCGGGCTAATAATGATGCGGCGTGGTTTTCCAGACAAATATCGAGCCTCCGGCTTTTCAGTCCAGGCAGATTCTGGTAGACTCTTATATTTCGATGCGGAATGTACGCTGCAGTTTCGCCAGGGACGCCGGCGTGCTGTCGATGCCGACGACGATATGATAGCGGTCGTTCGCGTTATCGAAGTCGACCTGATAGGTTCCGCCCGTCTCGGCGATCAGGGGGATGGGATTCCAGGCGTCGTCAATTTGCTGGAACAAGCGGACTGCTCCCCGGTAGGTCGGGCTATTCACCGTAATCGGCAGGCAGCCGATGCCGCCTTCCAACACGAATTCCACGATGCCCTGGTCGTCCACTTCCACGGTCGGCAGCACCCCGTCCGCCTGCGATCCCGTGATCATTTTCAGCG
>Ga0172369_10004501_pt1 | contig 17661 bp, 15 predicted proteins | sample LakKiv25m_FD_114539 | JGI IMG/M metagenome (GOLD analysis project Ga0172369, IMG submission 114539) | Freshwater microbial communities from Kabuno Bay, South-Kivu, Congo - kab_022012_11.25m | ecosystem: Environmental > Aquatic > Freshwater > Lake | place: Democratic Republic of the Congo...
GATCCAACCCAAGTTCGTGCTCACCCATAACGGCGGCGGCCTCGAATACGTCAAGGCGACAGAGGAGAATCAGCTCGCGGCCATGGCGGCATTCAAGCAGCTCGGTTACTCGCCGGACATCTGGTGGATTGACGCCGGTTGGTATCCCTGCCCTGATGAGCAGGGAGAGAACAGCTGGTGGTTGACCGGCACCTGGGAACCGGACCCCGCGCGGTTCCCGCGCGGTCTGTGTCCGGTCGGCGAGATGGCGGCGGAATGGGGCGCGGATTTTCTGCTCTGGCACGAACCGGAGCGCGTCACGCCGGGCTCACGGCTGGATCGCGAGCACCCGGAGTGGCTGTTAACCACAAAAGACAATACCAACCGTTTGCTCAATCTTGCCATCCCCGAATGTGCCGATTGGCTCATCGAGCACGTGGATGCGGAGATCAACGAGTTCGGCTTGAAAATCTACCGGCAGGATTTCAACTTCGATCCACTCCCCTACTGGCTGGAGGATCCGGCCGATCGGTTGGGCATCACGGAGAACCTGCATCAGCAAAATTATCTGCGCTTCTGGGACGAGCTGTTGCTGCGCCATCCCGATCTGATCATCGACTCCTGCGCCTCCGGTGGGCGCCGCAACGACCTCGAATCCATGCGCCGGGGCGTGCCGCTGCACTTCACCGATTATGGCTACGGCAACTTCGTCGTTAACCAGGCGATGTATCACACGATGTTCAGCTGGATTCCCTATTTCCGGGGCTTCGGGGTGAGCACCGAGCAACCGGACGGCACTTTCACGCATGGCCTGCCATTTAGGACGGACCTGTTCGCGATGATCAACGCCATGACGCCGGCGTATGCCTCCTGCGTTGACACCGACACCGATCCAACGCTGCACGCTGAACTGCAGCGGGTACTGCCGGTGTGGCAGCGAGCGGCGGAGATGACGCTGAAGGGTGATTTTTACCCCGTGACGCCCTACACCAAAGCCAACGATGCCTTCTGTTGCACGCAATTCGACCTTCCGGAAGAAGACCGTGGCTTCGTCCTCATGCTGGCCATGCCCCAATGCGAAGAGCGCGACTTCGCCCCGACACTCTACGTCCACTCGCCGGATCACCTGTATCGGTTCGAAAACCCGCTGACCGGCGAGACGCGAGGCTATTCGGGTAGTGAATTGGCAGAGAAGGGCTTTGAGATCACGCTGGAGAAACGCACTGGCGCGGTGTGGTTCTACACGGTGGAGCATTAAGGAATTGCATGTCGGAAAGACTGGATGAATGGATAGTGAATGGTACCCCGTCCGGTGGTCAGGCAGACTCCCTTGCCTGCTCAACCACCGGACTACCCACTCCTTACTTATCACTATTCACCTCACCACCATCCCCGTAAAAACTGCGCCAGTGTGCCGTGATATACGGCTTCTGCCGGATGCTCGATGTCTCCCTGGTTGCCCCAGGAGCGTGCGCACCCACTCGCAACGATACACCCGGTCGTTAAACACTACCGGGGTACATTCCACCAGGTCGCACTCGATGGTGCCCAGCCGTTCAATGGCCGGCCGCCCGGCGGCATCCACCGGGCCGGAAAATGACTGTTCGGCCATCAGAACCTCCGTTTGGTCATATAAACAACCGGATACATACTGGCTGTTCGATTACGATCCGAGTTTCCCCTCGACGAATCCGGCGATGGAATTCACGTCCCGGAAGAGGGAGAGCTTGAACTCCTCCTCCTCGAAGGTGATGCCATAGACGTCCTCCAGACCCACCACCAGCTCGAACAGGGCCACCGAGTCGATGCCCAGCGTCTCCAGCAGTGGCGCGTCGTCCGGAATCTCCTCCGGTTTCACCCGTAAAAACAACCGCTCGATGAGCAGGTTCTTAATCTCCGCTTTCGTGGCGTCGGATGCCATGCGTATCCTCCCTTTGTTCGTTGCCTTGGTAAGTGATCCCTGTTACCGGAGGTGTTCGTGTCCCCGGAAAGCCTATCGGCGGCACGTTCTCCAATCACTTGTCACTCTCTATTCATCTGTTTCGCAAAAAATTCCAGATTATGAGTACCGTCCAGATTACCACGCCGGCGGCGAGCACGTTGACGGTGGTGCTCAGCCAGTGGAACGGCAGCGCGACAGCGACCATCTCCAGCACGATGGTGGAGATCATCACGCACAGGAAGACTGTCAGCCACTTGCCGCTCATCTGAACCTTAAACGCTTGCCGTCTCATATGCCTTCGCCACCGCAGCAAAGTCGTCCTGCAGGTGGCCGTAAAGGCGGCGATAGATCGGGTAGTACTGCTCGTAGATTTTTACATGCGCCGAATTGGGCGCGATGCGCTGCTCGACCTGGATGGTCTGCTTGCACGCCTCCGGCACGCTCGGGTAGAGGCCGGCGCCGACGCCGGCGAGCAGGGCGACGCCGAAGGCGGGACCTTCGTCCACGTTGATGGTCACGCATTCGCGGTTGAAGATGTCCGCCTGGATTTGCCGCCATGCCTCGCTGCGCGCGCCACCGCCGGAGAGGCGGATCTGCGACAGCTCGACGCCCATCTCATTGAAGATCTCCAGCGAATCACGCAGGCCGTAGGCCACCCCCTCTAGCACCGCGCGAGCCATCGACGCCCGGTTATGGCGCAGGGTCAGCCCGAAGAAGACGCCGCGCGCGTAGGGATCGGGGTAGGGGCAGCGCTCGCCGGTCAGGTACGGCAGAAAGAGCAGTCCCTCGCAACCGGGCGGCACGCGGTCCGCCTCGCTGGTGAGAATGGCGTAGGGGTCCACTCCCATCGCCTTCGCCACGCCTGCCTCGCAGTCGCCCAGCGCATCGCGGAACCAGCGCAGCGAGCCACCGGAGGAAAGCTGCACGCCCATCACGTGCCATTCGCCGGGCACCGCCGCGCAAAAGGTGTGCGTGCGCAGTATCTGGTCCGTATATGGTTGGCGCATGTGCGCGAACAGTACGCCGGAGGTACCCACCGTGCAGGAGGCGATGCCTTCCTCGACGATGCCGTTGCCTACCGCGCCCGCCGCCTGGTCGCCGCCGCCACCTACCACGGGCGTACCCTCGCGCAGACCGGTCAATGAGGCGATCTCTGCGCTGATATGACCGCTGATCTCCGGCGATTCAAAGACCTTCGGCAGCATCTCCGCCGTGACGTTGCACGCCGCCAGCATCGGCTCCGACCACTGGCGCTTGCGCACGTTCAGCAGTGAGGTGCCGGAAGCGTCGGATACTTCGGTGGCGAACTCGCCGGTGAGCATGAAGCGGATGTAATCCTTGGGCAGCAATATCGTTTTCACGCGCGCCCACGCCTCGGGCTCCTTCTGCTGCAGCCACACGATCTTCGGCGCGGTGAAGCCGGTGAGCACCGGGTTGAGCGTCTCTTCCTCCACCACATGTTTCCCGGCGCGATTGGTGATCCACCGGCACTGCTCGGCGGTACGCTGGTCGCACCAGAGAATGGCCGGGCGGATAACCTGGTGGTCTGTATCGAGGAAGACCGAACCGTGCATCTGGCCGGACAGTCCGATGCCGGCGATCTCTGCCGGGTCCGCCTTCGACTCCGCCAGCACATGCTGAATCCCGCGCACCGTCGCTGCCCACCAGTCGGCCGGATTCTGCTCGGCCCAAAGCGGGTGGGGCGTATGAAGCGGGTATTCCACCGTGGCGCTGGCCACTTTGCAGCCCGCGGTATCGATCAGCAGCGTCTTCGTGCCGCTGGTGCCGATGTCGATGCCCAACAGATACGGCATGCTCGCCTCCCTCGACAGGTTTGAGTTTTGAATGGATTTCGCGTTGTTATCCTTAATTTGACCCCGGTGGGCAGAATCCTCTCGCAGTCGGCCCACCGTATTAGTTCCGATTTTGTCAGATCAGGATTATAAATTGATCGTATCGAGAAATCGCGTTGATGCTGCTGAGAAATTTCTTCGGTAGGCTGAATGTAGATACATTTCCGAAAGGAGGTGTCACAATGAGACACCTGTTATTGGGGTTGCTGGTGGTTTCCCTGCTGGGTGCTGCCTTTGCCGCTGGCCCGGTGCCGCCGAAAGGGAAGATCGCACCGGTGATGCAGGCGGTGACGCTGGAGGGCACGGTGCAGGCCATCCGCGTTCCACATGGCATCTTTAGCGGGAACGCCGTCAGCATTATGTTGGCGTCGGATCACCGGCAATATCGCCTTACCCTCGGGCCGAAGCAGTACCTGAAGAAGATCGGCCTGTCGCTGAAGAAGGGCGGCGCCGTCACTGTAAACGGTTGGCAGCGTGAGGCGAAGGAAACGCAGGAAGTGAAAGTCACCGTACGTGATCTGGCGATCGATGGGCAAACTTATGAACTGCGCGGTGAGAACATGAAGCCACTCTGGATGAAGCCAAAGACGCAGGAAGCGCCCACCATGCACACCCTCAAGCCGCGCGCGAAGTAATGCGCTGATCGGATAAGGGCCGGGCATGCTCCCGGCCCTTATCCGCTCTGACAGCATCGGCCCTTGTCCAGTATACGTGAAAGCCGGCAATAACCAGCTGAGCTTTCCAGGGACACGAGCACCAGCCGCTTGCCACTCCTCATATTACGCAAACTTCAGCGTGCCGAACATCCACGGGCGGTGGAAATCGAGCTTGCCGACTTCCGCCCAGGAATAATAGTCGAGTTTATTTTCTTCGTAGGAGTCAAGTCGATATAGATTCAGGCGCCATTCGTCGCCGCTCACCGGTACCAGGTGGTCGGCGCCGATGAGGGCGGTGAAGGGGATGGCGTATTCCGCTGACCAGCCCTTCGCGCCTTGCACGCCCAGTTCGCCATCGATGTGCACTTTCGTGACCATGCCCGGCGTGTCATATTGCGGCAGCGAGATGATGTTGTGTCGCCCATCCTCCGGGGTGCCGTTGAGCACGGCAGTGTCGAAGACCGTGTTGCGCGGGCTGACGTTAATTTCAAAATACTGGCGGATCTTCCCCGAGGGGCAGATGAAGACTTCCACACACTCCTGTTTCCAGATCGGCGCATCCCGCTCGGTATGGGTGCCCCAGACGTAGTCATCCTCACACTGGAAGGCGATATACAGGCAGCAGTCGTTAGACAGCAGCTTCGCGTTGGTATGGAACTTCCCCGGTTCGCCGGTGACGGGGTGGCCCAGCACCGCCGTCTCCGCCATACCCCACAGGGGATCGTCAGCCTTGCCGGTCAGGGTCAGCTCGCGGTCAATACGCTTGCACAGGTAGGTGGGAAACTTCATGGCATCCTTCTTTCAATTCGGTTGATCGAATTGTTCGACACTGTGGGCGCTTCCCCTCCTGTTTTGGTGTTACAGGACGAGTGGATACACGAGAACAGGAACGCCACGGAGGGCGTTCCCTACAGGAGGGATGCCGGCGATGGCATGGAATAACCAGCGCAGGGAGGGTGTGATTATGGCCGGTATTGCGTTGAACGAGGACAACAGCCACTATTTTTCCACCCGTGCGGGGCAGCGGCTCGACGAAGGGACGGTGGCTTCGTGGGTGGATCAGTATGCGGGGACGCAGGTAACCGAGCTGCTGTTGTGCCCGAATTGCATGCGCACGAGTTACGACAGCGCGGTGTGGGACCCCATCTGGCGCGGATATGACCCGGAGGCGGGCGACGACCAGCCGCTCCTGGTCAGCAGGCCGCCGGACGAGCAGCCCGAATCGCGGAAATGGATACACACTGCCTGGCAGCTTGCTCATGACGGCATCGATGTTTACGCGGTCTGGATTGCGCGCTGCCGGCAGGCCGGCATTTCCCCCTGGTTGTCGATGCGCATGAACGACGTGCACTGGGTGGATGACGAGCAGGCCTATATTCACAGCGAATTCTGGCGGTCACGGCCCGACCTGCGGCGCGTGCCGTACCGGTTCAGCACATGGACGGACCGAGCCTTCGATTACGGCCAGGCCGAGGTGCGCGAGTACCATATGCGGCTGATCCGTGAGCTGGCGGAGCGCTACGATTTCGACGGGCTGGAGCTGGACTGGATGCGCTTCGGTCACCATTTCCGTCCGGGACACGAGCTGGAGGGTGGGGAACTGCTGACTGCGTTTACTGCGGAAGTGCGGCGCCTGTTGGATGAATGGGAGGACCGGCGCGGCCACTCTATCCGCCTGGGCGCCCGCGTGCCCTCGCGGCCCGATACGGCGCGCCGGCTGGGCATGGATGCGGTCACGTGGGCGCGGCAGGGTCTGATCGACTGGTTGGTAGTAACGCCGTTCTTTGCCACCGCGGAGACGGATTTGCCTCTCGAGTTGTGGAAAGCACTGTTGGATGGCACCGGTATTACACTGTGCGCCGGGCTGGAGATCCTGCTGCGCCCGTATGACGCCTTCCCGCGTATGATGACGAATTCGCTGGAGACGGCCCGCGGCGCGGCAGCATCCTTCCTCGATCGTGGGGCGGACCGCGTGTATCTGTTCAATTATTTCGATAGCGTGACCGCGATGGACGACCTGTATAACTACCCGGCACTGCTGCGGGAGGTAGGCGAGGAAGCCACGCTGCGCGGCAAGTATCGGCGGCATGTGCTGACCTTTGCCGACACCTGGGCGCCAGGCGAGCCGCGCGCCTGCCCGCTGCCCGTGGTGGTGGGCGCCGGTCAGCCGGTTGCCTTCCGCCTGTCTACCGGACCGCTCCCCACATCAGGCGCAACGGAGGTGCTGCTGGGTGCGCTGACCGGCGAGATCGAGGGGATGGAAGTGCGCCTGAACGGGGATGTATGCTCGCCTCGCGGCGAGCGAACGCTCCAGTCGCCGTCGCCGGATGGCCGCGTCCACGCGTTCGGCATACCGCCGGCGGCTCTGCGCCGCGGCGATAATGTGATCGAGGTGTGCCCCACCGACGAAGTTACCGTTGGCTGGGTCGAAATCGGCATCCGGCCAGACGATGGATGAACTGAAGAGTGGAAGGATGGAAGATTGGAAGGTTGGAAGATTGGAGGGTTGGAAGATTGGAGGGTTGGAAGATTGGAGGGTTGGAAATCGAGAAAAGTTGTTCTGTTTTTTACACATACAACAACTTTTCATTCTCCCACTCATCCACTCTTCCATTCTTCCAGCGTTCACACCGCCACCCGGTTCTCCGGCTGCTTCAGCGCGTGCTCGACCATCGTCACCAGCGCGGGGGGCAGGAATGGTTTCAGCAGGCAGCTTGCGCCGGTGTAATCCGTGTCAGGCAGCCGTTCTCCGTTGCAGGCGCTGGCAATAAAGATTACCGGGATTCCCGCCGTGCTGTGTTCCTGCCGCAGCCCCTTCAAGAAGTCGGGAGTGCTCATTTCGGGCATACGCGTGTCCAGGATGATCACATCCGGCGCCTCCGTGCGCGCCAATGTGAGTCCGGTCATCATATCCCCGGCGAGCAGCACACGAAACCCGGCGGACTGCAAAACGACCCGCGCAAGTTCCTGCATGGACCACTGATCATCAATAACCAGAATCGTGTGTTGCATTTGTGTACCTGTTCCTCCATCGGGTATCCTGGTGCACTGGTCCCAATAGAATTATACATACCTTACCGTATCACACTGTCGCGTCAATGGTCATGATTGTTCATTTTTCGCCTTTCAGGCCAACATGTACGCTTTTTTCCACAAGAAGCCCTGACTTTATCCACAGCCGGTCTGTGGATAACCTGCCGCCTGATGTCTCAACAACGGCTTGCTTGCCGATTTCACCACCGGGCGGGGACAGAGAAGGCGGAAGGCATTGTGCGCAATACCCACCGAACTAACGTAATTTTACCCCCGTTTCCCAAAGGAACTGCCCGCGGCACGGCGAACAAGAAGGCAACGACAGGTGAATTACCACTTGCGGATACTGAATTCGCCGGCTCCAGCGCATTATGAGATAAGTGAGGTCAGGATGGCGAGCATGACATCCTGGGTGCATCGCTACACCCCGCGAGAATTAATGGATGATACGTTCGATCTTTTCAAAGAGCGCGCGCTCGATTTGCTGATCGCCGGTCTCATCCCCGGTTGCCTGATCGTCCTCTATTGGGTACTGGTGCGCACCTTCGTCTTCCCCGGCAATCTGCTGACGGAATTTTCCCCGGAGAAGATCCGGGAATTGCTCACGACATGGCAGTTCTGGGTGTATATTTACACTTTGCCGACGCTGGTGGTGATGCCCACCGCCCTCTCACTGGCGCTGATCCTCCAGTGCCGGGTGGCCGTGCGCCATATCCTCGGTGACGGCGACTCGGTCGCAAGTGCATTCCGCCTGCTGGCCAAGCCGTTTTTCAGTTTGTTCATCGTTAGCCTCATTTTTGGAGCCGTGCAATTTGTCGCCTTGCTGGTTGCTATGATTATCAATATGTTCGTGATGGGGATCTTCGTGGCCATCGGGGGGATATTTCTCGTCGCGTCTTCCGCGTCGGGCGCGTCGGCAGTCGCCGGGTATGTGTTCATGGCAATCGGCTATGCGGTGGGAATCACGGTGAGTGTCACAATTGGCCTGGGAGCCGATGTCCTCTTTCTCGCGGCGCCGGTGTCGCTGGCCTACGAGCATGCGGGGCCATTCAAGGCGATCGGACAGTCGTTCAGCTTCGCCATGGCGAATTTCAAGTCGCATTTTCTCGCGTTATTGGTCATCGTCCATGCGCCGATCATCCTGTCGGTGCTGCTGCTCATTCTGGGCGCCGCGGTGTATGTGCCGCTGCAAAACAACATGCCGCTTAGTTTCGAGATCATCCTGTCGTTGCTCGGCCTGATCCTGGTAGCGGGCTGCACGGGATTGCTGGCCTGCCTGCAATCCGTGATTTACCTTGATGGGCGCTGCCGGCGAGATGCCCTGGACCTGCAATTGCTCGCAGCCGGTATTGGACTGGGCGAGACGTTCGCGCGTCTGTATACGCACGGCGCCCGCATGCCGCAGGTGCAGTATCCGAATTACACCGGCCAGCCGCAACCCGGCCTGCCGGGCCAACCCATTGTGCTGTCGACCCCGAATTATACGGCATTCCCGCCCACCGGCGCCGGACTCCCTCCAAATGCTTATCCCGATTATTCGGCGCCTCCTCCGGCTACCGGCGCCAGCTCAGCCCCGGTGGCGACTGCCTATCCCGATTATTCGGCGCCTCCTCCGGCTCCCGGCGCCGGCCCGTTTCCGGCGGCGTCAGTTTATCCGGATTACTCGGCGCCGCCGCCCCCGTTGGAGCCGGCAGATGCTCCCCCCGCCATGCAGACCGCCGCGGAAAAACCTGCGGTCGGGGTGGAACCGGCCGGCGAAGTGGAGACTGCAACAGCGACAGCGCCTGATGAACAACGGGAGGATGCCGATGTTCCGTAGCTGCGGATTGCTGCTGCTCTGCTGCCTGGCGTTGTCCGCGTGGGGAGGGCAACCGCCGGTGTCGCTGCAACGGCTGGCGCAGGCCGACCGGGCGCTGGCACAGGCGGAGCGGAACCCCGGCCAGGCGGATGCACTGGTGCGCGAGGCGGCGGCGCAGGTACCGGCGAAGGCTTGCCCCGCGTTGCGGGAGGCGAGCATCCATCCCACCAAAGATACCATCGCGCGCGCCCGGCGCGACGTGCAGGCCCTGCGTGGTGCGGCCGTGCTCCAGCCGCAACCCGGTCCGTCGGGCGCGCAGGCCGGCGCGGTGTTGCACGGGGTGCTGGCGCGTGGTGAATTCAGCACCGTCACGCCCGCGAAACTCTCCTTCCATACACCGAAATGGCTGCACAACGTTCTGGCCGCCATGCGCCGGGCCATCACGCGGTTCTTCGGTTGGATAGGCCGACTTTTCAGTCGAATCGGCAAGCTGTTCAGTCGGTTATTCGGCAAATGGCACTTTTCGCCTGGCCGGGTCACCTCGATGGGCAAGGGGTTGCGCTACCTGCTGATTACCGCCGCCGTGCTCGCGGCGCTGCTGCTGTTCGGCTTTCTTATCAACCGCCTGCTGGTATACTGGCAGCTCTCCGAACGGCGAAATCCGCGTCTGGCCAAAGGGGAGGAGGCTTCGCCGCGCGGTCGTCCGTATACCACCCCCTGGGATCAGGCTATAACCGGCGCCGAAGCCAACTGGGCGCGGGGAGAGCAGCGGGAGGCGCTGCGCATCGTGCTGCGCGCCTGCCTGGCGCTGCTGGATGGCCGCGGGGTGCTGCGTTATGACGAGAGCCGGGCGAACGGCGAGGTGCTGCGCGAACTGCGTCGCCTGGGCCGCAACGAGTTACATGGCCCGATGCGGGTCATCGTGGGAGCCTTCGATCGCGGATGGTATGGCTTCCTGACGATCACCGGCGAGGAATTCACCACGGTGCTCGACACCAGCCGCAAACTGCGGACGACCATCACGGAGGAGTCCTGATGCGCTTTCGACCGGAACTGCTGGTGCTGCTGCTGATCGTGGCGTTTCTTGCGGTGATGATCTCGCTGTCGCATCGCGATGATATCGACGTCGGCCAGCTTAAAACGGGCAAGCTGGTCGACAGCAGCTATCGTACCTTCCCGGAAGGCTACAAGGTGCTTTACCTCACCCTTGGCCGCCTGGGATACGATGTGCAGCGCCAGGTGAAGTTTTACGGGCAGTTGCCGCGGCACGGCCTGCTCATCGTCGCCGATCCTTACCGGCGCCCCATCACCGATTTCGAGAAGGGCGTGCTCGAACGGTGGATCGCCGCCGGCAATTATGCGCTGATTGCCGTCGAGCATCATGCCGACGCGCTGATCGATGGCGGGGAATACCGGCCAAACCCGCCGGCAATTTATAGCAGCGTGATACCGGGGATGACGCCGGCGGCGGGATCGCCCGCGGTAGAAATCCAGGAGGGACGGCGCGTGGGCACCGCCGCCCCCCTGACCGCATCGTTCCTGTCCGCGCAGGTGAAAACATTCGCCGTGAAGTCCTGCTACCGTTTCGCGCCGGGTGAATCGCTGGGGCTCTCGCTGTCCGGCACGCCGATCGGCATGGCCTATCTCTACGCGGATCAAGGCGGGCCGGTGGTGGCCTACTCGGCCATCGGCCAGGGCGGCATCGTCTGGTGCGCCAGCCCGTGGTCATTCTCGAATGAGGGATTGCGCGAGCACAAAGAGAACCTGAACTTCATCCTGGCGCTGGCCGGCCTGCAGCCGGGCGCGCCGATCATCTTTGACGAGTACCATCACGATTACGGCGCCGGCGCGACCGTGTGGTCGGTGACACCACTGCTCGCGAAGCTGGGCATCCTGGAGATGGCGATTGCCTTCCTGCTGCTGCTGCTGACACTGGCCTGGCGGTTCGGCGCGGTGCAGCTTCCGGTCGAGGAACGTTTCAGCCGCTCCCGCGCGGAATACCTGACCTCCATGGCCGACCTACTGGGACGGGTGCACGCGACCCATGTGGTGCTGCAGCGTTTGCGCGCGCGGCTCGGACAGGCGCTGGGCCGGCGCTTCGGCCTGCCGGTGAATGCCCCGCTGCCGCAACTCATCGAGGCGAACACTGCCCACCCGCTGGTGGACCCAGTCCTGCTCACGCGCACCTGCCGCGAACTGGAGCTGCTGGAACAAGCCCCGCGCCCGGACGAAGAATCGATGCTGCACCTGGCGCGGAGCGTGGAGCGGCTGGCGTCGCTGCGGGTGAAGAGTAATAAGTGATAAGTGATAAGTTATTAGTTAGTAGTGAGTTGTGAGTTGTGAGTTGTGCCCGGTCCGGTGGTTGAGTAGGCAAGTGAGCCTGTCGATTTTTTCCACAGTTCTCACGCCGTATCGAAACCACCCCACTAATTAAGCTCATTCTCGGAAGGTTAACCTGTCTAAGCGGTGGTTTCGCTACGGCACGAGAGCTGCAGAAAAAATCGACAGGCTCTCTTGCCTACTCAACCACCGGACCTGGCGCAACCTTATTACTTATTACTTATTACTTATCACTAATTACTTATCACTTATCACTGGCTTCGTGAACCTGCAACACTGACCGAATTCGACCAGGGTATGAGTGCGAATAGAAAGGGTGACCAATGACTGACATAATCACACCGGAGACCGGCGTGGTGGCGCATATCGGCGAATTAGTGAGCGCCGAGGTGGGGAAAGCGGTAAAAGGTCAGCAGGCCATCATCGAGGGGCTGCTCATCTGCCTGCTGGCGGAGGGACACGCGCTGCTGGAGGGGGTGCCGGGCACGGCGAAGACGCTGATGGCGCGCGCGCTGGCCACGAGCCTGCAGTGCGAGTTCCACCGCGTGCAGTTTACCCCCGACCTGATGCCTTCCGACATTATCGGCACCACGGTCTACGACATAAAGACGGCGGAATTTTTCGTGAAGAAGGGACCGATCTTCACCTCGATCATGATGGCGGACGAGATCAACCGCACCCCGCCGAAGACGCAGGCGGCCTTGCTGCAGGCGATGGAGGAACGGCAGGTGAGCATCGACGGCGTGGATCACGCGCTGCCCTCGCCCTTCTTCGTCATCGCCACCCAGAATCCCATCGAGTATGAAGGCACCTATCCGCTGCCGGAGGCACAGCTCGACCGTTTCCTGATGAAGCTGAAGGTGGATTACCCCACGCCGGAGGAAGAAACGGAGATGCTGCGCATGTACCGGGCCGGCTTCGACCCGCACCAGCTCGTGCTGGCCGACTTGCGCCCGGTGGTGACGCCGGACCTGCTGGCGAAGGCGAACGCGGAGATGAAGGCTGTGACGGTGGAGGACGGCGTGTTGAAATACCTGGTGGATTTGATCGCCGCCACCCGCACCGCGCCGCAGGTGATGCTGGGTGGCAGCCCGCGCGCCGCGGTAGCACTGCTCCGCTGCAGCCGCGCGCTGGCTGCGTTGGAAGGCCGCACCTTCATCACCCCGGATGACGTGAAAATCATCGCCCGCCCCGTCCTTCGCCACCGCCTGATCCTCCGCCCCGAAGCGGAGATTGAAGGCTTCACCACCGACCAGTGCGTCGAGAATGTGCTGACAGCAGTGCCGGTGCCGAGATAAATTTAATTCGCTGGATGGATAGGAAGGAAAAGATAATCAGGGAAGACTTTATTGGGAGGACCATGATGTCCGACCGAGCACTGCGACGGTTGCATATACGGGTTATCCTCGTCAGCACGCTGGTGATGGCAGTCATTCCGGCCGTCTTTGTCAGTAGTTGTGACCTGATTTTTTGGGGATTTTGGTCGGAAAAGGCGCTGGATTGGATCACGATGTTTTGGTACTCCCTACCGTTTACCGTCCCGTTCGCACTGTTACTCGCATTGTTGGCGCTTAGGTTGTATCGCGATTTTGCTGATTCATTTATCTCGTATCTGTTCGCGATGCTGGCAGCCGGTTTTTTCATATTCTTGTTGGTTTCATCATTAACCCCTGTTTATGAGAATGCCGATCGAACCGATGCATACTTGTTCTCAGGCATCGAAGCAAGCATTCTTGCCGGCTCCATCGTCATATATGCGATGAATGAGCGATTCAAACGTGAACAGGAGAAGACTGGTTCATCGGAACGTATAGGATCGCGAAAATAGAGAAAGGAAAGGTCGCCATCCGATCAAGACGACGACCAACTCACGAAGCGCCTGTAACCGCATCCCTTTATGGGTGCGCCGGCGCTTCGTGAAATGTAATCCCTGAAAAATGAAAAAGGAGGATGCAACATGCATGCACATGGAAAACTCTGGATTTGTTGTCTGCTCGCGCTGCTGGCGAGCCTGGCGACGCGAGCGGAATTCGCGTATGTCCTGGGGAACAACACCTTCATCCCGGTGTCTACACTGGTCGAAGGCAGCGATATGGACGGGACCTACGACGCGGCGAAAAACACCGTCACTTTCGATGCCTGGGAGCGAGGAAAATATCTCTTCACCATCGGCACGACAACGGCGACCCGCGATGGGAAACCGTTCACGCTGGAGGCCGCGCCGTTCATGCTGGACGGCATCGCCTATGTACCGCTCGGTGTGCTCAATACCATCTTCAAGTTCACGACAGCCACAAAACCCAACAGCGTCTTCCTGACGATCACATACGCGCTGCCGGAGGGAGTTGAGGAGAACCCGCCGCAACCGCACACGCGCTATCTGGTATCGCGGACGCTGACCCCCGAAGAACTGGCGCTGCGTAGTAAACCCGTGGCGAAAGCCGACGCCCGCGCGATCTTCAATGCCATCGCGCATAATGACGCCAACGCGGTCGCCCAGTTGATGAAGGCGCACCCGGAGCTGCGTTTCGCCCATAATGTGTTCGGCTATCTCCCGCTGGATGCCGCGGTACTGTACCGGCTCACCGATGTCGCCGATGCATTGCTGGCCAATGGGGCGTCGGTGGAGGATGTCGACAGCGACGGCGATACCGTGCTGGATGTCTGTGTCAGCGATGGCAGCGGAAGCAACCACGCCAACACCCATGCCCCGTCATACGATCTGGGCGAAGTCGATCAACTCGGGATGTATCCCGAAGGCAGCTCGGTCGAGGGGATGGTCGCCTGGCTCATCAAACGCGGGTGCAATGTCAATGCGCCGAACATCGTGGGCATGCGCCCGCTGCATTACGCCGTCATGCAGTCTGAACGCTTCCCCACGAACGTGCCCCAATTGCTGGCGGCCGGCGCCGACGTCAATGCCGAGGATAGTTATGGATGGACGCCGATCTTTCAGGTGGAGAGTCCCGAGGCCGCGGATCAATTGCTGGCTAAAGGGGCTGACCTTACCCATCGCGATCATTCCGGACAATCTGTCTTACTGGTGCAATCCGGCGCCGAATCGGAAAATGTCCCGATGATCCAGTACCTGCTTGCGCATGGCCTGCGCGCTGATGAGAAGAGCGTATCCGATTACGATCTGCCTCTCATCCGGGCTGCCTCAATGGGCTACATCCAGACCATGACCGTGCTGCTGCAGAAGGGGGTGGATGTCAATGCCGCCGACAACAACGGACAAACCGCGCTGATGTTCATGGCCGGGCCGGGCGCCGGGAATGACAATAGTCTTGCGGTGGTCAAGTTTCTACTGGCGCGCGGCGCGCGCGTGAATGCCGAGAAAGACGGAGTAAGCTCTCCCCTGCATAGCGCCTGTTATGGTGGCAACGTGGAGATCGTCAAAGCACTGCTCGCTGCCGGCGCAAAGGTGAACGCGAAAGATCAGGACGACCAGACCCCGCTGCAGATTGCCAAACGGAATAACCAGGATGAAGTCGCAAAAGTCCTGGTGGCCGCAGGCGCAAAATAGCTCGGTTTGGTCGTTTAGACCATCGTGCGTAGCAGCACTACAAGGCGCGTGATATCAGGTTGCTAACCGCCTGACTTCATGCGCCTTGTGGTATTACTACGCACGCTGTCCTTACCTCCACGGATCGTCTTCGAGCAGCACGCATCCCGCACCGAGCACCTGGCGGATGTCGCCTTCCACCTCCAGCTCGATGACTGTGACGTTAGGATCGGGCGCCTGGGCAGGGAGGCCGAAGAATTGCAGGCGGTCTTTCTTCTGCTCGAAGCGGATGGGGGCGCCACCCAGGAATCTGGCCGACTTGACGGTGCAGAACAGGCCGCCGATGGAGAAATCCCCACCCGGCCAGGCATGGACGTGATAGTAGAGCGTGTTATCCTTGCGGGTGAAGGTGCCGGCATGCTGCCACTCCTGCTGGAAGGGGGTGGTGGCGTCGTAAATCGAGTCGCCGTATTTTTGCATCCATGCGCCTACTTCTGCCAGCGCCTGTCGGCTGGGCGCGGGCACGCTGCCATCCGCCTTCGGACCGATGTTCAGCAGCAGATTGCCGCCGCCGGACGCCACTTCGCGCAGCATAGCGAGCACGTCCGGCGTGTTCATCGGCTTGTAGGATTCATTGGCATAGCCCCAGCTTCCGTAGAAGGTCATGCAGGCTTCCCAGGCGCGGCCGCCCTTCTCCGGCACGATCTGGCCTTCGGGGGTGCCGAAGTCCTCCTCAAGCTGCGAGCGGTTGTTGATGAGGATGTCCGGCTGCAGGCTGCGCACCATGGCGTTCAGCTTCGCGGATTCCCAGCCTTCGGCGTCCAGCGGCCACGATACGTCGTACCACATGACGTCAACCTTGCCGTAATTCGTGCACAGCTCACGCACCTGGCCGTGGATGTAATCGATGAAGCGGCGGCGAGCAGCCTCATCGTGCTTGCAGCGGGCGCCGTCGGGGTGGTGCCAGTCCATCATCGAGTAGTAGAATCCCACGCGCAGCCCCTCGGTGCGCGCCGCCTCCACGTATTCCGCCACCAGGTCGCGCCCCTGCCCCTGCTTCGGCGCGCAGTAGTCGGTCAGCTTCGAATCAAACAGGCAGAAGCCCTCATGGTGTTTGGTGGTCATCACCATGTAGCGCATGCCCGCCTGCTTCGCCAGCTTCGCCCATTCACGGGCGGCATGCGGCTGCGGCTTCCAGGTGCCGGCCAGTTGCTCGTATTCCGCGACGGGGATGCGCTCGCGGTTCATGGCCCATTCCTGCCGCCCCAGTTGGGCATACAGCCCCCAGTGAACGAACATGCCGAAGCGCGCCGCGCGGAACCACCGCAAGCGTCGCTCGCGGTCCTGCTGCTCGGGAGTCAATGGAACGTCGGTCGTCATGAAGTGCCCCTTTCGGAGAAAAGATACAGTGGTAGCATAACCCCCCGATGCGAACCTGTAAATAGCGCCTGTCTCAAGAGGTAATTGCAAAACCGGGGGCACCTAAACCCCCAGCCCCCCCGATGAAATCACGGGGGGCTGGGGGGTTAGGTGCCCCCGGTTTTGCAATGACCTCCCAAAGCAAATATTACGGTTCGTCTTTCAAGGAAAACCCGGAAAATGACAGAACCTTAATCAATGCAATCCGCGTAATCGGCGGTTTTACGTCTTTCAAAGGAGCGCTTTATGGTAAGACTGGGCATTATCGGCACTGGCGGCATGGCGAACGGGCACGCGGCGGAGTTCGGGAAGATTCGAGGGGTGAAGATCGTCGCTTGCTGCGACGTGGTGCCGGAGAAGGTGCAGGCCTTCGCGAAGAAGCACGGCATCAAGCGAGCCTACACCGATTATCATACCATGCTGGACACCGAAAAGCTGGACGCCGTCACCAATGTGACGAACGACGCCATGCACGCGGAGATCGCGCTGGCTGTTATGGCAAAGGGATTACATATCCTGAGTGAGAAGCCGCTGGCCGCGAACTTGGCCGACGCCCGGCGCATGGCCGAAGCGGCGGCAAAGGCCGGCGTCATCAATATGGTCAACTTCAGCTACCGCAACTCCTGCGGGCTGCAGAAGGCGGCGGAAGTGATCCGCAAAGGTAAAATCGGCCGCCTCATCCACGTGGAAGCGAGCTATCTGCAAAGCTGGTTATCGAACCGCGCCTGGGGCGACTGGCGCGAGAACACCGCGCTCACCTGGCGCCTCTCCACCCGCCACGGCAGCATGGGCACGCTGGGCGATATCGGCTGCCACATTTTTGACATGACCACCTTCCTCTGCGGCGCGGAGATCACGGAGATCACCTGCAACCTGGGCACATTTGATAAAGGCGTACCCGGCAATGCCATCGGTGAATATGTCTTCGATGCGAACGATAGCTTTGTGGCCGCGGTGAAGTTCGCCGGCGGCGCGCTCGGCACCGTGCACTCCTCGCGCTGGGCCACCGGCCATGGCAACAGCCTGCTCGTGCGCGCCTTCGGCGATAAAGGCGCCATCGAGGTGGACCTGGACCGCGCCTGGGACGAATACCGCATCTGCGCCGGCAAGGATACCGACACTCATACCTGGAAGAC